>Ga0182793_1000064_pt1 | contig 100776 bp, 90 predicted proteins | sample Passage237A_FD_130498 | JGI IMG/M metagenome (GOLD analysis project Ga0182793, IMG submission 130498) | Cellulose adapted compost microbial communities from Newby Island Compost Facility, Milpitas, CA, USA - Passage2 37A (version 2) (version 2) ... | reverse complement strand
CGGGCTTGTCGTAGGTGGAGCCGCCCGCCGCGAGGGCCTTCGCGACCAGCGTGTCCACTGTTTCGCGACTCTCGCAGCTCAGGCAAAAGAGCGCTTCGACCGCTTGCGAGGTATCGCATACCGCCTTGGGGGTGAACTCGCGAAATTTGGCATGAGTCGAAAGCATGACGGAGATCGTGTCGTTCAAGACGACCATCGCGGCCGTGTCGGCGGTGAACTCCTGATTTTCGGAGAAGCCGAGCGCCTGAAAGAAAGCCCGTGATCTGGCCAAATCGGCGACCGGGACGTGGAGACATAGCTGTTTGATCATGGTGGTGATGTTCTGATTACCACCTCAACGAACGCCGGAGCCGCTTTCCGACATCGATCGCGCAAATGGCCGCGAGATAGACCCTCTGCGGTGACGGTCTGCTACCTGCCCGTGTAGCCCGGCAGCCCGTCGATGCTCTCACGATTTTTCTGCGCGCGATACGCCACGAGACCTTCGGCGCCCTTGCTTTCGGTCCAACGATCGAGGACGTCCCGCGGAGCAGAGTAGTTAAAGAGAGGAACCGCGTAGCCGCACGAGTCCGAGATGCGGTTCAACGTCACCCGAACGATCGCTCGCGCGCCCTCGTGGGGACCAAATTGTGCACGCAGGGCCGCGTAGGATTCGTGATGCGGATAGATCACCTCCCCGATGCCGTGCAATCGCACGATCTTCGGCGGCCCTTCAAACGCGCAAAACATGATCACGATGCGCCCGTTCTCCTGGAGATGAGCGACCGTCTCGATGCCGCTGCCCGTGAGATCGAGGTATGCGACCTCACGCTCGCTGAGGATCCGGAATGTATCGCCGCCTTTCGGCGAGCAGTTGACGTGTCCTTCGCGATCCAACGGCGCACTCGCCACAAAGAAAATCTTTTGGCGCTCCAACCAGGATCGGAGTTCCGGAGTAAGGAGGTGGTAACTTTTGCCCATCGTGCTCGGCTTACGTTCAGCGTTGCACCAGCGCGACGCTGCGCTGCCGAGAGACTCATTCACCGAAATTCCGAAAACAACAACAAGCGCGAGCGCCCAGACAGTCAGTCGCATCGCAAAAACGCGCCGCATTGTTCTGCGTGGCGTTCATCCCGCTCACATCGCAGATTCCGCCACCGGATTTCCCGGACCGTGCATGCACGCCGGCCGGTCGTTGAAGACAGTCCCTGCCGGCGTTCGCTCACGCCATTTACTGTTGGAGAAACTGAAGCGCGCCGCGAGAGAAGCGCCAATCGAGCAGGAAATCGACGGCGAGGTATTCGTGGATTCCCACGACACACCAAAAGATGAACAGGAAGGAGAGCTTCGATGTTTTGTGGCGGAAAACGCGCTGCGCCAGAAACGCTCCGGGCCAGCCACCCAACAGTGCCATCGCGTGCAACGTCGCTTCCGGCACGCGCCACTCTCCCGCTTCCGCACGACGTTTATCGCTGCGATAGGCGAAGAACGCAAAAACCGAGAGGCTCAGGAACATTCCCAGCAGAAGTCGAATATCCGAGCCAGACGTCAGCCGCCCGAGCGCACAGGCCGGGATGAGCAGCAGGATCGCCAAGACTCCCACCTGCGACCACGCGAAACGGGGGCGGAACTTTTGCGGTCGCGACGCCGAACGCGGGGCATTGCTGGGCTTCATCAACCGAGGACTAGCGAGTCCCCGCGTCATCGACGAGCCGGTTGTGCAGAGATTCTCGTCAGGCCTGTCCGCCGAAGGAGCAGTGGTCGTCGAGATCGAGGAAGTCGAAGCGAGTCTTGATGTCCTCGCGAGTCGGGTGGAGACGCCGCATCGCCTTGGCGAAGTCTTCAAGGGTTTCGGCGTCGCTGTCCACGGCTCGCCGAGACTGGTAGTCACTCCACGCGGCGATTTCCCAAGGCTGGCGTTTGAATTTCCCATGGGCCTCCACCCAGGCGAGGATGTCAGCGTCACCACCGCCTTGGGCGATGACCTGCTTCAACTCGGAATATTCTATGCCGACGAAGCGGAGGAAGTGACCGTTCATGCCCTCGGGACCGTCGTAGTAGTCGCCGAGCTTTCCCGCGAGCGCGGCGCGGGCCTTGTCGATCAAGCGGGGGAGAATCACATAGCCGCCGAGTCGAACATGGCAGCTGCGAGGCGGACGTTGGGTGAGATCGTAGTAGGTGGGAAACGTGCTCATGGACGGAGAGAACCTCCTCGATTTCTGTGATATCGCCAGTGCGAGGGTTCGCCGCGGCCGCTCGAAGGAGTTCAACCCGGCCAGGCGTTCGCAGTGGCCAACGACGGGGCGGCGCAACATTACCCCGCAGCTCACGTCCGCGTGCGTGAATCTCTCAACAAGAAAGCCCTCCCGAGCAGTGGGAGGGCTTTTGAAATTGGGTGCAGGGGCTGGATTTGAACCAGCGACCTTCAGGTTATGAGCCTGACGAGCTACCAGGCTGCTCCACCCTGCAACAAATGGGAGGCGGAACGTGTTCAGCGCGGTTTTCTCTGTCAACGCCCTTTTTTGATTTTGCCGACTTCACGCTTGCCAGCACCTCGGCCGCCCTGTGTTTTGGACCGCTCTGCCACCCGGTTTCCACCGGTCGGTAGAATCAACCAACAACAACATCATCCTCAGGATCGCAAGGCGGCCCACTGGCCGACCTGTGTTTTGAGAAACATAGATCACATGAACGTCACTCCTAAAGACCTGCTCGATGCCGGCGTGCATTTTGGGCACCAAACGAAGCGCTGGAATCCCCGTTCGAAGTCGTTCGTCTTCGACCACCGCCAGGGCATCAGCATCATCGACCTCGGCAAGACGCATGCGGCGCTCGAGAAGGCCACCGCGTTCCTCGAAGAGACGGTCGCCAACGGCGGCAACGTCCTCCTGGTCGGCACCAAGCGCCAGGCGCAGGAAATCATCCGCGAGGCGGCTTCCGCCACGGGCATGCCCTACTGCGTGGACCGCTGGCTCGGCGGCACCTTGACCAACTACGAGACGGTCAAGCGCTCCATCGCCAAATTTAAGAAGTATCAGCAGCAGGAGCAGAGCGGCGAAATGGCCAAGCTCGCTTCCAAGGAAGTCGCCGCGATCAAGCGCGAGATGGTCCGCATGCAGAAGAACTTCGCCGGCATCGTCGACATGCCCGGTCTCCCGACCGCGATGTTCGTGGTCGACGTGAACCACGAGAAGATCGCCGTCGCCGAAGCCGCCCGCTGCGGCATCCCCTGCGTCGGTATCTGCGATACCAACTCCGACCCGACCACCCTCTCCCACCCGATCCCGGGCAACGACGACGCGGTGAAGTCGATCCGCATCATCGTCGAGACGGTCGTCGCCGCGATCCAGAACGGCCTGAGCCAGCGTGACAGCCGTCGCGCTCAGCGTGGTGCCGCCGATCTGCGCGGCGTAACCGCTGGTGTCGAAACCGCCGCTCCCGCGGGCGAAACCGACGCCGCTCAGACCGACGCTCCCGCCGAAGGCGCTCCCGAAGCCGCTCAAGGCGAAGCCGACGCCACCCCGGTGAAGAAGAAGACCACGCGCGCCAAGAAGGCCCCGGTCAAAGCCGAGTAACCCTCACTGCACCCTACGTTAATGAGCACCACCATCACCGCTCAAATGGTCAACGACCTGCGCGTCGCCACCGGCGCCGGTCTGCTTGACTGCAAGAAAGCCCTCACGGAAGCCAACGGCAACGTCGAGGAGGCCACCACGATCCTTCGCAAGAAGGGCGCGGCCTCTGCGGCGAAGAAGGCGGATCGCGCCACCAAGGAAGGCCTCATCGAGGCCTACATCCACGTCGGCGGCAAAGTCGGCGTGCTCCTTGAGGTCAATTGCGAGACCGACTTCGTCGCCCGCAACGAAGACTTCAAGCAGCTCTGCAAGGACATCTGCCTGCAGATCGCCGCCGCGAATCCGCTCTACGTTTCCCGCGACCAAGTGCCGGAAGCCGACGTCGCCCAGGAGCGCGACATCGCCACCGCTCAAGTGCAGGGCAAGCCCCCCGCGGCCGTGCAGAAGATCGTCGAGGGCAAGCTCGACAAATACTACTCCACGATCTGCCTGCTCGATCAGCCGTTCGTGAAGCTGCCCGAGAAGACGGTGAAGGAAGTCATCACCGAGAAGATCACGAAGATCGGCGAGAACATCCAGGTCCGCCGCTTCACGCGTTATCAGCTCGGCGCCTGAGTTCGCTCAGCTTCGCTTAAAACTACTCTCGAGGCGCTTCACTCCGGTGAAGCGCCTTTTTCTTTTTTGCCTCCGCGCCCGTTCGGGCGAAGAATGACGATTCACACGTCCCATCCCACCGACATGAAAGTCACTCGACCCAAGATCATCGCCCGGGGCCTGACCAACCGCTGTCCCAATTGCGGCGGGCGCACGCTGTTTCGCGAAGGCACCCTTTTCGAGGTGAACAAGAACTGCCCGCGCTGCGGACTGTTTTTCAATCGCGGCAATGACGAAGGCTTTTTTCTCGGCTCGCTCTCGCTCAACTACGGCGTGACGACGGTTTGTTTCCTCGTCCCGCTCGCATTGCTGGCTTTCTACGAGGTGATCAGCGCGCGCGTCGCGATCGTGCTCGCCCTGATCGGCGCATTCGGCGTGCCCGCCCTGCTTTACCGGTCTTCGCGCAGCTGGTGGTTGATGAACTACTACTTCTTTTTGCCGCATCACCTGCCTGCGAATGGCGGTGTCGAGCGGGCCGGCGAAGACACCAATCGTTAACCGCAGCGCACGATCGTCGCGTCGTGCGCAAACGCGAAGTTTCGACTTCCGTTTTCGCGGGCGAGTCCTACGGTCTCGCCTTCTGTCTCGGCGCCATGGCGCTGAGAGCAATCACGGAGAGGTGGCAGAGTGGTCTAACGCGCCTGACTCGAAATCAGGTGTAGGGTAACACCTACCGTGGGTTCGAATCCCACCCTCTCCGCCAGTTGCCCAGCCGTGACAGCGAGCGCCAAAGCAGCGCAACCGCCCTCGGTATCAGCGATTTCCGACGAATTCACGGGCCGCGTTTCTGTGCCAGCTGGTGACTCGTTTTGACCGCCCGCGCCTGGATTTTGTGAGTCTATTTGTGAGCTTTGTGTGCGCGCCTTTTCGCTCGGTAGTTCCTTGGAGGGGGCAAGCCACGGCAGCTCGTAAACCGCGTCAAAGGCCGGAAGCTTCGTCGTGTCGGTGTAAATTGACGCCGTAAGACGGGGGTCGCTGTGGCGCATAAGCTCCTGCGCCAAGCGCTGGGAAACGCCATTACTGGCGAGCTTCGTGGCGAACGAATACCGGAGGGAGTGGAAGCAGAGCTTCCGGCCCAGGGCGTCGATCCGCTGAATGCCTGCCGCCCGGATGTCGCGTTGGATGCGCCGGTCCGCGTTGGCGCAGCGGTAGAAAACCGGCTTCCCGTCATCTACCCCGGCAGGTTTGGCCTTCCGGAGCTCCTCCAGCAGCTCCGGATGAATCGGAATCAGCGCCTCGCGCCGATTCTTGGTCGTGGCAGCGCGGGCGACGAGGTGTGGGCGCTTATGCTCCAGCTTCAAATCAGCCCAGACGAGCTGGCGCAGCTCGCCCAGGCGCAGGCCGGTGTAAGCGGCGGTCAGATAGAGAACCCGATGCCTGCCGGCGACGGCCATGAGCTTTACGAACTCCTCGTCAGAGAACGCTCTCTTTTTACCCTGCTTTCCGCGTGTATCTACTTTAGGAATACGGTGCAGCGGATTGCTCTGGATGCGTCCCTGACGCTCAAGCCAGTGCAGCAGAGCGTTAATTGCGGCGTGAAACTCGTTAAGTGTCTTCGGCGCGAGACGCGTCTGCATCGAACGCCAGGCGATGAACGAGTCGCCGGTGATGTCGTTGAGGTGCTTCCACGAGCAGTCGCCCAGAAGCCGGGTCACGCGGGCGTCGATGTCGTGCCGGTATTTTGGCGTCCGCCCCATTGACGCGAGGTCCGCAAGGAAGTCCACGAGGTGAGCCGAGATCGGTTTCTGTGCTGAATCGCGTTGCAGCTTTGGCGCCAGCAACCCCGCACGCTCGCGCTCCTTCTCCGCGATGATCTCCCGAAGTTTCTTTTCCGCGACCTGCTTGTCCGATGTCTCCATGGAGACTTCACTAATGGCGAAGTCTCCATCTAGCCGGAAGCGGGCCCGATAAATGCGGCCCGCCTCCAGTTTGCCGTTCTTACGGCGCTTAGGTTTGAAAACGTAAGCGATCATAAAATGCCTCGAAAAGAGCTGAAGCAGCCGTGCCGAGTTACTCGCCTGCATGGTGCTGGTGAGGAAATCAGAAAGCGAAGCTGCACTATTCAAACCCCGTAGAGCGTGCGGCAGGTCGCGACTGGTCTCCGGGAATGGCTAGTGAGAACCAGATAACGGGTTTTCCTCGAGAAGGAAAAAGGTGCTGCTTTTCGCGAGCGGAATTCATCTGCGCAAGCATTCGGCCCTGCGAAAATGCAATAGGAGATTCCAGCGTTGGACCTACTGCTTTTGAACGCGATACCGTCAATGTAGTTTCCGTCTATCTTGAGCACCGACCGAAAGTATTCAGCGGCAATTTGCGTCGGGATATACTCGTAGTGCTCTCGGCCATCACGGGCTATAGGCTTTGAGATGTCATCATCTAGATGCCGTAGGAAAATGATGCCCGAGCGCTGAGGGAAACCCGTTTCATCGAAAATGCTAGGGAGATCGGGAATTTGAGTGAGATCGAGAATGCGGAGTTTCCTCGCCGTCTCGAACGTAGCGAAGGTCACGGCCTTAGCCCGCTTGTCGCGGGGGTCGAAGGTCTCCAAGAAGGCGGTCCTCTCGTCCTCGGCCCCATAGAACATTGAAATGCCCGCAGGGCTCATTCTGCTCTGACTAGCCTTCTCGGGCGGAGGCGAGCCCAGTTCTGCGGCGTTCGATGGGTTATCTCGTATCTTATGCTGGCGAGCGCGAATCAACTTGCTCCGACGAGGCAATTCACGAACGAGCGCGTGCTTCTCAATCAAGCGTCCGATTGCGTCTAGAATCAATTTAGCCGGCGTAATCCGATCCTCGTCAGGGTCGAAACTCCTTCTGGAACGTCGACCGCGCTTCGCATTGAAGAATACGAAGCGCGTGTGGTGTTTAACCATCTTACAAAAACTTTCCCATGAATAGCGTAGTCCCTCGTGCTCCTTTATACCGAAAGGATCACGCTCCACAAACTGCCGATCACCGAAGGCGCGCACCAGATCGTCATGTAATCGCTCGGCGCCCTTCTGATCCCAATTAACTATATCTTCATCGGAAACAACATCGCTGCTGTCTGACGTGTCCCGTCCCTGCCATCCGCCTTCCCGACCGTCCCATGGCAGGCAGTTTTCAGGCCGGTCGTATTCTCGACCAAAGCCCTGTGATATAAATGAAATAACTTCATCCATAGGGGCGGCTATGGGCTCGGTTGAAACCCGCCCGCAATAGCTGCATTCTTTCTCTCTGGCTTCCCCCACAATGAAGTCAGCTATAGCATAGTCGCGAATGCATTGGTTGCAGACGTATTTGTCTCCGATAGATCGCCAACCTTCCTCGGTCTGCCGCTCCCATTGTCGCTTTGCAAAGCCCACTCTTTCTGGTTATCAGATAGCCTGTTATGCTGACAACAAGATTCCAATGCCTATAGGAATCCTGCCTCCCGGAAGGAATAGACGCCAGAGCCAAGCGGGTCCGCTTTGGGTTCACCGACAATCACATGATCGATAAGAGGAATATCGATAACCTTGGCGGCCTCGCGTAGCTGACGCGTGAGCTGAATGTCAGCGGAACTCGGTGCAGGATCGCCGCTGGGATGGTTGTGAGCGGCGATCACGGCGGACGCTGACGCCAGGATGGCCGCACGGAAGACCCCGCGGGGGTGCGCCAAAGCAGCCGTCAAGGTGCCGAGAGAGACTCGGACCCTACCGAGGGGGTGGTTTTTCCGGTTCAGGAGGATGACCCAGAATGCTTCTTGCGTCGGTGTCTCATCAAATGCCGAACGGAGGTAATCCGAGACGTGTTTAGGGGAGGAGAGCTGGACCTGCTCGCCCTCGTGCACCAGCCGAAAGCTGAGCGACGCTTCGTAAACTCTCATGGAACAGATATATGCGCGATCCTCCATGAAAATCCGACGCCACGGGGCGATGGTGCTCATACACGGCATTAATAGCCTAGATAAGTTACAGGCTAGATATCAGCCTATCGTGTAAGTTCAGAGTTGACGTCGGGAGCTTATCTGCTAAGTTACATGATACACGATGGACTACTCCCAAGCGCTAAAACTTCTCGAAAACGCCGAAGCAGGAATGCGCGGCCTGATGGCGCGCGCCCTCAACGAGCAGCGATATCATGATGTTGCAGCCGTTGCCCCGCTGGCGGAAGGTGTTGCAAAGCTAATACGCGGCGAAACCCTAGATCAACCGGGTAAGTTAGGCGATTCCGCGGCGATCATGGTAAACAGGGTAGAACCGGAGCAGCAACCCGCGACACTGGATACAGTCGCCGCCCTTAAGCAGAAAAAATCGACTGGTGACGATTACCCGCGATTTGAACGCGACGGGGACAAGTTAGTGAAAGTCGGGTGGTCGAAAAAAGATCGCCGCGAATACGAGCATCGCGCCCCACGGTCGGCGGTTTTTGCGGTGGCGGCTACACTTAGTTCGCAGGGTCGTCCCGGAAAAGTATTTTCGATGGAAAGCATCTTGCCGGTCAAGGGCTCAGCGGGTGAAGAGATACCCTCCTATCAAGCATATCTCGCACTGGCTTGGTTTAGACACACGGGAGCCGTGGAAGCGCGGGGAAAGGACGGGTATGCCGTTGCGGGAGGCTCCTTGGCGACGGACGCACTTACCTCTGCATGGGACAATTTACCTCAAAAATAAAGGATATTCCAGCTACCCTATGAACAACGAAAATGCTAAAAAACTGTGCATGGACCTCCTGCGTGCAGACACGGAAGCAGAGGTCATTCAGATACTCGAGACCGCCGGTCTTTGGTCCAATGCGAACAACTGGCGGCTCTATGGAGACCGCGACGGTAACTTCTCAACCATTGGCAGCCAACAAAGTCGCCCCGAGTCTGCGCTAGTGGAGAAAATCGTAAACTCAGTTGATGCACGTCTGATGAATGAATGCATAACCGCTGGAATTTCTCCGGAATCCGAGGCGGCCCCCCAAAGCATCAAGGAGGCTGTTGCCCGTTTTATTGAGAAACATGCGCCAAACGGAGATCTCGGTGGATCGATTCAGAGCTGGACCAAAACCCAGCAACGCGAACAATCTGAGTTTATCACGTTGGCGGCGACCGGGTCCCGATCACTCCCCTCGCTTACTATCGCAGACTGCGGTGAGGGCCAGTCGCCGAAGCGAATGCACGAGACGTTTCTCTCGATCGAGCGATCGAACAAACTTCGCATTCGTTTCGTCCAGGGTAAATTCAATATGGGTGGAACCGGCGCCCTGCGTTTCTGCGGAAAAAATAGTATCCAACTTATCATTAGCCGGAGAAATCCAGCTATACTAAAAACGATGAAGCGGACTTCGGATGACGACAAGTGGAGTTTCACTGTCGTCCGTCGAAACCGTCCTAGCGGCGAAATTGGTGCGGTTCGAAACTCGGTATACCGTTATCTCGCTCCCGTAGACGCCGACAGCCAACCGAACCGTGGTGAGTTGCTGACTTTTCACAGCGACACTCTTCCTCTGATGCCGGATGGCAACAACGCCTACGTGCGCCAGATTGCATTCGGTTCGTGCATCAAGCTGTTCGAGTATGACATGAAAGGGTTTAAGAGCAATGTGCTGATGGGGACTGGCCTTCTTTCTCGTCTTGAAGTGCTGCTTCCAGAAATTGCACTTCCGGTCCGTGTTCACGAATGCCGCGACTTCCGCGGGCACGCGGGCAGCTACGAAAACACTCTTGTTGGCCTCACTGCTCGATTGAAAGACAATCGAGGCGGCAATTTGGAGGATGGATATCCGACCTCCGCGCCCTTCAATGTTCATGGCCACCAAATGGTGGCTACAATATATGCGTTTAAAGGCGATAAGGGGGACAGCTATCGAACGAACGAAGGTATAATTTTTACAATCAATGGGCAAACGCACGGCTCCATTCCGAAGACGTTCTTCTCCAGATCAGCGGTCAAGATGGGTCGTCTAGCGAAGGCACTCCTCGTAGTTGTCGATTGCTCCAAAATGAGTCCCGACGCCCGTGAGGACCTCTTCATGAACAGCCGTGACAGGCTGAGCAACCACGAGCTGAGGAAAGCACTCGAAGAGTCGCTGGAAGACCTAATCAGCCGCCACCACGGTTTGAGGGAACTTCGTGAGCGTCGGCGCATGGAAGAGATCGCGGAGCGCCTTGAGGACTCAAAACCCCTCGAAGATGTTTTGAAGTCTTTACTCAAAAGTTCGCCTACCTTGGCTCGTCTTTTCCTGATGGGGCAACGGCTTACGCGCACGCATACCGTCGGTGGCACCGGATCAAAAGAAGGCGGCGGTGGGGGGGCAGACGATCAGAAACCGGAGTTTGTTGGCAAACAGCATCCTAGCTATTTCCGCTTTTTTAAGCACGAATACGGCCAGACGGTGAAACGAAATGCAGAGGTTGGCCGCCGCTGTCGCATCAAGTTCGAAACGGATGTTGAGAACGAGTATTTCAGCCGCAACAACTACCGCGGGCGGTATAATATCGAAGTTCTTACTGGGTCGGTCGAGGGCGCTGATCTCGATAATACGCTCACGCTCCACAATGGCATCGCCAACTGGAGTATTAGTATTCCCGAGGACGACGTGAAGATCGGGGACGAGCTGACAATACAGTTTACGGTATCGGACGATACGATGGTAGAGCCGTTTGTGAGCATCGCCAAGATTCGGTTCACGCCCAAGAGCGAGACGAAGGGCGGAAAGAACGGTGAACGGGACAGCAAAGGCGGCGATGACAACGAAGGCAACGGCGGCAATGGTGCGGCTGGTTCGGGCGGCAAGACGGGGACAGAAGGTCAAACAACAATTACCGGTATTCAGTTGCCGACGATCATCGAGGTTAAGGAAGGGGATGAGCGGTGGGTGGAACACGGCTTCGACGAGGCAACGGCCTGCAAAATCGTCGAAGATGCGACAGGTAACGACGACGATGACGAATCCATGTTCGCCTTCTATATTAATGTGGATAATTTGGCGCTGAAGGCTGAGCTCAAAGACAGCCGTGAAGACGTCGTATTGCAGAAATCCAAATTCATCTACGGAAATGTGCTAATTGGAATGGCAATCCTTCATGATAGCCGGAATAGGCCAGTAAAGAAACTATCAGAGTCCGATGACGCCGCTGAGCTCCCTTCAGAAGGGGTCGAAGCGATTGTTGATCGCACTACGCGTGCTATCGCTCCGTTCCTTATTCCGATGATCGACTACCTTGGTGCGTTGACTCCAGAAGAGGCTGCCGGAATCGGTCAGGTCGGCGACGAATCCGACTAGGCGCAGCGATGAATCAGGACAACCTCCCGCGAGGACGATGTTTCTCCCTTTAGAGTAGCGTGCCACGACCTGCGTGGGACGTCGCGCCAGATTCGCCGGTGCTTGCCGGTATTGAGCTCTTCGTTGGCTCTGACCTCTTCGAATCCCGCTGCACGCATATTGTCGAGATATCGAGGTAGCTGAGTCGAGGGGTCAGAAAAGGCGATCATTTGAACGAAGTAACCGGTTTCTTTCATAACCGTTCGTATCCCACGTAAGGTCCTCAGCGATTCGTTGAAATAGTTGTCGTCCGCGCCCTTACGATCGGCGAAATTATAGTAGGATGTTCCTTTGCCGTCATTACATCCGGAAATCCAGTATGGAGCAGGAGATTCCCGGCGACCATCTACTTGCCAGCGATGGTAGAGGATGTGGATGCCAGGATACGGCGGACTTGTGACGACCAGGTCTATTGATGCGGATTCCACCAAGCTAGGAAGATCGGCAGAGTTTCCAGTTAATATCACTGGCTGATGTTTTATTGTGGGTGTTCCAGAGAAATCTTCCTCTGCCTTGACCATTTCGTAGACGGTGTTTTTAACCCGCTGACGGAATTCCGCGAGCGGCGTCGATTTGCTACGGCCGTTCAGTGCCCATTGTCCAACGTTCAACAACGCACACCTGGCAATGGTGCGAGCTTCCTCCCCTGGGAGTTCGTTAAGGCGCGTAAGTGCCAGCGCGATGTATTTTTTTATTGGTCTGGCGATTGGCAGGTTAAGATTTCGCGTTCGCCGTTCACAAAGCACGCTTTCAAGAGTGTCTGATGTGTCCCAAAAAGACAGAGTTCCCAAGACCGTTTCTGCCCATTGCATCAGCGCCATTCTTTGGTAGGTCGTGAGCGAGGTTGTTTTGGCTTTCGTCACAAAGACCGCCAATTCGTTCAGATCGATACCGACTGCTTTTCTTCCAGCGATCGCCGCCTCGACGATCGTCGTCCCACCACCCATATAAGGATCGAGGACTCTGTCATCTTCGGAAGAAAACAGCTCAATAGCAGACCGGGCGAAAATCGGCGAGAAACGGGCCGGGTAGCGGTAAAATTGATGAGTGGCGCCAGATACCCGATCATCGCATTTTGCGGCACGTTCGAATTCCCGTAATCTGTCGGATGTCAATCTGCCGTCTACGCCTGTGCTGATGGACGTAACTCTTGGTGCCACTGATTTATCGCGATGATCCTCTGTTGGAGGCGGTAGGGGTTGTTCTGTTTCTGTAAACATTTTGTGCCGTTGTTTAAAGTTGTTGGGCTGTGTATGCGTCTAGGTAGGGTCTGACCGCTCCTGTCACACCCCGTATGCGCGCAAAATTCTGAATCTGTTTGACGGTGCATTTATTCGACGTCAGTGCCGTCCGCAGCGCCCCAATGGCCGACCGGAGCCCAACGCGCTTTCGGGCACGAAACATGTCGGCCACCGTCTTCGCTACAGAGTATATCTTAAGGTCGACTCCTTCGGAGTGATGTGTCTCCAGCCCGGATGTTAGGGCTGCGCCTGTAAACCGAACCACCCGGGTTCTCGCCGCAGTGATGCGCGGAGCCCACGCATTCGGACCTATCGCGATCCAGATTTCTTTCGGTTCCTCGGCGATCAGGCCGTGAAGCTTGCAAGCAGATAGGAGACAGAAGACGGCCTTAGGCGCGGTTCGAGCCACCGATGCGTATGGCAGCATCTGTGAATTTGCAGGGTCTGAAGCGCTGTAGAGACCTCTTCCAAGTCGCCTAATTACCCCCGCTCGGGATGCGTTGGCGATTGTCTGTCGCGTAAATCCCATTGCTGTGAGTTCGCGCGAGCGGAGAACCGGCACATTGCGGAACGCTGCGACTAAGTCTGATGTTTTCTTCGCTGACATACACAACCCAGGACTATCTCCTCATAGATCCCGGGTTATGTCAAGTTACAAAACCCAGGATAAGGAACAAAGGTGTCCTGGGTTACGTCACTCTACCTGACACTTCGTTATCCGAAATCATGATACTCACCGTTGGTGGACGCTCATTCGAGCTCAGGTGGGTAGGCATGTCGTCGAAAGTTTGCCAACGTGGAGTGTCGTTCCACTGATGTCGCAATTGATGCACGCAATGACGTCGGGATGCGGTCCCATGCTGCGACGATCTTCGCCAGCAGTGGACAGCCGTCGCCAGAAGCTTGTGAGCCTAGTTGTGAGCTCGCGGGAGTGGGGGCCACTCGCCGATTCTGTTGATCAGCCACTTGCGAAGAAACGAGGCTGCGTTCGAATCCCACCCGCTCCGCCATCTTTGCCGGCAAAGATGGCGGCTTTTGCGAAGTAAAAGGCGGGCGCGGAGCGACCGCTGAGGTGGGATGAGAACGAAGTTCGACGGAGCGAGGCTCAGCCGAGCGGAGATGGGGCCACGCGCAGCGTTGAGTCCGCGGGACCGCCGAAGGCGCCAATCCCACCCTCTCCGCCACTTTCGAGCGCGAGACCGTTCACAAAAAAGCCTCGTCGTGAATCACGAGAGCTGGAGCGGTTTGAAATCGCGAGCGGACACAAATCAGGCGAAACCCGCGATCGGATTTCGCCTGTTGTTGATCGACCAGCCGTCAGGCCGGAGTGGTCGTCGAAAAAACCGCCGGTGAGGTCGGATCGGACACGGGTTGCGTCACACGCCGCACCTTCAGCTGACGGATGCCGCCCGGCGTTGACCACTGCACGATATCGCCCACGCGGCAGCCGATGAGCGCCGTGCCAATCGGCGCGAGGATCGAGATGCGACGCTCCTCGATGTTGGCCTTTTCCGGGAACGTGATCGTGTATTCTTCAACCTCGCTGGCACCGAGATCCTCGAACTCCACGGTCGAGTTCATCGTCACCACGTCCGCCGGAAAATCGGCGGGATCGATGACGGCGGCGCGGTCGAGCTCGTCGCGGAGTTTCGAGAGTGCCGCACTGGCATTGGAGTAGAGCGCGGTCGCGATCAGCAGCCGCAGCTTCGAGTAGTCGTCGCGCGAGATATAGATGGGCGTGTGGTTCATATTGGGTGATTTCGTTTTGGGTTTGTTGATGTGCAGCGTCCCGCTGCGCTCGAAGCGCACGCGGGATTCGCCGCGGGGAGAGGGAGACGGTCAGCCGACCGCGGTCGCGGTGACTCCATCCGTGTCGTGGGTCGCGGGACCGGAAATCTCGGCTTGGTGAGATGCCTCCGGTGCACCGACGTAGCGCCGGCACGTGAGGTCGTCGGTTTCCACGACGATGTGATTCGGAATCTCCGCGTGCGGAGAGCATCCGGGATTCAAGAGCAACGTCGCACCGTGGCGCTGGCGCCAGTGCAGCGGATCGTGCACATGACCCGACAAGAGCAGCCTCGGCGCGTGACGCGCGAGAAACGCATTCACATCCGGATCGCCTTCGTCGTCGCCGTTCGCGCGCGTCGCCACGAACGACTGCCTCGGTCCCGCGTGCGCGACCCAGATGTCAGCATCGCCGCCTTTGGGCCACACCGCGCGGCCGATGTTGAAGATCGAAGCGCCGTTCAACTCCACGCGCTGACCATCGACCCACATGTGCGGATTTCCGATGTAGCGGAGCCAGTAAGCCGGCAGCCAGCGCTCGAGCTTGTCGTTCCACTCAAGATCGTGATCGCCACTCACGACGCAAATCGGCCGCGGATACTCGCTCAGCCACGCCGACACCCACGCGATCTGCTCGCGCTGCGGCGTTTCGCTCGCGCGATCGAGCAAGTCGCCCGACAGGACGGTCAGGTCGTGTTCCGGCGCACGATGAAGCAGCCAGTCGAACCAGCGCTTGTTGAAACGAAAATCGGTGACGTGAAGAATGATCATGGGAGGGGGCCCAAGCGGCGTGCCTCCGCGATCGCGCGCGTTCAGCGGGCGGAGCGGCAGGCGGGATTTTAGAAATGCAGCCGCGCGATTTCGCGGCTGGAGCGGGATGTTCGCGCGCGCGCTCAACGGAGACGCGCCGCGGCGGTGAAGTGAGTTGTTCGAGTGAGCCCGGGACCGCGCCTAAGGCCTAACCGCGCAAAGCGCGTGACCTTCAGCTCGCGGCACCGGGCCGCGCCGGACAGATAGACAACGCGTCGCCCGTCGCCGTTTGCTGGCGGGCGCAGAAAAAGAATTTCTGATGCGTGCTCTGTTTCACAAGGGCACCAGTGGACCGGGAAAATTTTCTGTCAAGCCCCACGGGCCGAACGCCACCGGCTTCCCCCGCATTGGCGATGATGCGCCCACTGCGATCTGCAGCGGCCACATGATCGCAAATTGCGACCATCGGTTCTGCACCTGGCTGAGTTTCGCGGCCTTCTCTCTCCTCGTAAAAACAGCGCCGCTTGCAGCCGGTCCTCGCGCCACTTTTTACCACTTATCGCAAGGATTCGGCGAACCGTCCCCGGCAGACGCGTTCTGTGCCCTGTCCTCGCTTTCTCCCCTTGCCCCGTTTGGCACGTGTTCGCCGCGCCTAGGCCTTGGTGCGGCCGTCCGGGCGGTTTGCGCGACGATCCCGGCCTGATCGTTCATTTTGCAATACTCTGGCCCTAGATTTTTGACCCTAAGGGGAAATGTAAAACTTTATCTGATTGCGGATTAATCACTTACAATGATCCGAAAACCGCTGGCACGGACCAAGGTAAAGGAATGGCGCAACCATCAACCTTCAACCGTTCTCACACATGCCAGCAAATTCCTTCCACACCTCGTCCACCCGCGCGCTCCACACCGAGAACAAGTCGGTCGAGCCTAAAGCCGAATCCAAGGAGGCCCGAGCCGCCACGGAAGCCGCCATCGACGAGGGCCTCGTGGCCCGCTTCAACAAAGGTGACGAAACTGCGTTCGTTGAGATCATGGAGCGCTATCGCGCGAAGATTTTCACGGTCGCCCTGAGCCTCCTCCGCAATCACGCGGATGCCGAGGAGATCACCCAAGACACTTTCATCCGCGCGCACCGCGGTCTCGCCAACTTCCGCGGCGACTCCTCGCTCGCCACCTGGCTCTACCGCATCGCGGTCAACCTCGCGCGCAACCGCTACTGGTATTTCTTCCGCCGTCGTCGTCAGGACTCGCTCTCGCTCGACTACGCGCTCGCCGACGATTCCGACGCCACGTTCGCCGATCTCGTCGCCGACCGCGCGCAGGATCCGGCGCAGGAGACGGTCGTCACCGAGTTTTCCACGCTCATCGACTACTGCATGGAAAAACTCGATGCGCGCCACCGCGAGATCCTCACGCTGCGCAACGTCCTCAACCGTTCCTACGAGGAGATCGCCGTCGCGCTTGGCATCAATGTCGGCACGGTGAAGAGCCGCATCGCCCGCGCTCGCGAAAACCTCCGCGCGCTCCTCGCCGAGACGTGCCCCGAGTTCACGCCGGATGCCGCTCCCGCCGAGTGGTTCCTCCCGACGCGCAACAACTACGGCCGTCCGACGCTCGCCTACGCGTAAGCCCACCCGCTTTCATCCAGCCCCAGGGCCTCAGCCAGGTCCCAAGGCGCGCCGCTCACCCCAAGCGGCGCGTTTTTTTGTTCACACGCGCCGCTCGCGCGCTGGACTGGCGCCACTCGTGCCTTCTGCGCTCCACGTTTCGCCCCTCGCCGCGCGCCGTTTCGCCCGCGCCCGTCTCTTGCTCGATCAACCTGCGCCCGACGTCGCCACCGCGCTCGCGCATCACGGTTTCGTGCAGATCGATCCGATCAACGTCTGCGGACGCATGCACGATCTCATCCTGCGCAACCGCGTCGCCGGTTACCGCGAGGGCGATCTCATGCGCCATCTCCACGGCAGCGCCGATGCGCCTCTCCCTGCCGCGCAACGCACCGCCTTCGAGCACCATCTCCCCGGCTACAACACGCTCGTCGCCTTCCCCCTCGAAGCGTGGCCGCACCTCCTTGCCGCGATGAAACAACGCACACGCGTCACCAGCGCGTGGTCCGGCCGACTCACTCCGCGCGAGAAACAACTCGCCGAACACATCCTCGAGGAAATCGCGCAACGCGGTCCGCTCTCCTCCGACGACATCGCCGACGATCGCCGCGGCCGCCGCGTGTGGGGCGCCTCCACGCTCGCGAAAACCACGCTGCAAAAACTCTTCTTTCACGGACGCGTCCTCATCTCGCACCGCGTCAACCAGCGCCGCGTTTACAATCTTCCCGAACGCATTCTCCCCGCCGGGATTCTCGCGCAACCCACGCCGCCCGCCTCCGACACCGCGCGCTGGCTCGCCACGCTCAAACTCCGTCAGCGCCGCCTCGCCCTCCTGAAACGCAACGAACTCAGCCAGGTCACCGACCTCGTCCAACCCGTCGTCATCGATGGCTGCCCCACGCTCCACTGCCTCCGCGAAGACGCCCCGCTCCTCGCCGCCTGCGAAACTTCCGGAGAAATCGAAAATCGGGAATCGAGAATCGAAAATCGAAAGTCCCCTCCTCCTCGCCCCCCTCGATCCGTTGATCTACGACCGCCGCGTCACGCAGGCGGTCTGGGATTTCGATTACACGTGGGAAGTTTACACGCCGCCCGCGAAACGCGTGCGCGGCTACTACGCGCTGCCCATTCTCGCGGGCACGGAGATCGTTGGCCACGTCGACCCCAAAGCCGATCGCACCGCCGGCAAACTCCAGATCATCAGCCGCCGCGTCCGCCGCGGCATCGCCACCAAACCCGCCGAAGCCGAACTCGCCCGCTTCCTCGGCCTGAAAAGCAAACGATAGCACCATCCTCCGCGCACCCTTCGAATCCGCCGCCTCGCGCTTCTCCCCACCCGCACGCTCCACCCCACCGTCCCAAACCTCCCAGACAACATGTCAACTATTAGTAGACATGTTGTCTTGGCGCAATGACGCGAGCGGGGGCCCAGGTCGCGACACGGTGCGCACCATGTCGAGCCAAGGTCCGTCCCGAGTCGGGACAAGGTGCGCACTGCGTCGGAAGGTGGTGCGGACATGGTCGAGTGAAGGTCCATCCCGCGTCGTGACCACGTGCGGACATGGTCGAACCCTGGTGCGGACTACGTCGCGCTGAAGTGCGAACCGAGTCGGGACCCTATGCGCACCACGTGGCGCCAAGGTGCGGTTCGCGTCGGGCCTAAGTGCGCGTCGGTTCGGGACTCATTGCGGCTCGAGTCGGGACGTGGTCCGCACCGAGTCGGGACATGCGTGTTTTTGATGAGTTTTTCTTCGTGAGTTTCGCGGAACAGGACGCCTTATTCACCCGCTCCTCGATGCCGGCTTCCGCGACAGTTTCTCTCGATGCTCTGCTGAAACGCACGTTTGGCTACGACGCGTTTCGTCCGCTCCAGCGCGAGATCGTCACGGCCACGCTCGCGGGGAAAGACGTGTTCGCGCTTCTGCCCACGGGCGGCGGCAAATCGCTTTGTTTTCAATTGCCCGCGCTCGCGCGTCCAGGACTCACGGTCGTGGTCTCGCCGTTGATCGCGTTGATGAAAGATCAGGTCGATCAGCTCGAGGCGGCGGGCGTCGCGGCCACGTTTCTCAACTCCACACTCGGCGCCGACGAAGCGCGCGCGCGGCTGCGCGGATTGCATCGCGGACAGTTCAAACTGCTCTACGTCGCGCCCGAACGACTGATGCTCGAAGGCTGGCAGGAAAACCTGAAGTCGTGGAACGTCACCTGTCTCGCGATCGACGAAGCGCACTGCGTCTCCGAGTGGGGCCACGATTTTCGCCCCGAATATCGCCAGCTCGCGAAGCTGCGCGCCGCGCTGCCCGAGGTGTCGATGATGGCGCTCACTGCGACGGCGACGGAGCGCGTGCGGGTCGACATCATCAAGCACCTGAAGCTGCGCGATCCGCAGGTGTTTGTCGCGAGTTTCAACCGACCGAACCTCACGTATCGCGTGGTGCCGAAGGATCAGCCGACGAAGCAGATCATCGAGTTCATCCGCAAACGGGAGCACGAGAGCGGCATCATCTACTGCGCGAGTCGCGCCGCCGCCGAGCGGGTGGCCGATGCGCTCGCAGGCCGCGGTTTCTCCGCGCGCGCGTATCACGCCGGCCTCGACGCCGAAGAGCGTGCGCGCAATCAGGAGCAGTTTCTCCGCGACGACACGCGCATCATCTGCGCGACGATCGCGTTCGGCATGGGCATCAACAAACCCAACGTCCGCTGGGTCATCCACCACGACCTGCCGAAGAACATCGAAGGCTACTATCAGGAAACCGGCCGCGCAGGCCGCGACGGTTTGCCAGGCGATTGCCTGCTGCTGTTCAGCGCGGGCGACATCGCGAAACAGACGCACTTCATCGACGAGATCACCGACGACCGCGAGCAGCAGGTCGCGCGCAACCAGCTCCGCCAGATCGTGCACTACGCCGAGAGCGCGGGCTGCCGGCGCGCGGAGTTGCTCGAGTATTTCGGCGAGAAATTTCCGCTCGATAACTGCGGCGCCTGCGACAACTGCGTCGAGCCGCGGGAGACCTACGACGGCACGATCGCGGCGCAGAAGTTTCTCTCCTGCATCTATCGCATCGCGCAGAACAGCCGCTTCAGCGTCGGGCTGAATCACATCGTCGAAGTGCTGACCGGCGCCGACACCGACAAGATCCGCCGCTGGGGCCACGAGCGCCTGACCACCTACGGCATCGGCGCCGAGATGTCGCGGCCGCAATGGGCGGCGGTCGGTCGCGAGTTGATGCGGCTCGGCTACGTCGCGGTCGCCGAAGGTGAGTTTGCCACGCTCGAACTCACCGAGGCCGGCATGAACGTCCTGCGCACGCGCGAGAAGATCACGCTCACCAAGCCGATGGATCTGCCGAAGGCGAAGCGTGTCACGCGGCGCACCGGTGAAATCGCGTGCGACGAAATCCTCTTCGAGCGTCTGCGCGTGCTGCGCAAGAAACTCGCCGACGAGCGCAAGGTCCCCGCATATATCGTGTTTGGCGACACCACGCTCCGCGCGATGGCGCGCGAGTATCCGGAGAACGTCGACCAGATGGAAAACATCCCCGGCATGGGCGAAAAGAAGATGGCCGAGTTCGGCCAGATCTTCGCCGACGAAATCAGCGACTATCTGACGACCAACTCACGCCAGTCGTTCAACGACTGAACGGCTCACCGCACGTCGTAAAATCGCCAGCGCGGCGTGAAGTCGCGCGGGACGCGTTCGCCTTTCAGGCGCGCGCGGACGAGTTCGATCGGCATCGGGCCGCCGCGGAGGATTTCGTCGTGAAATTTTTTGAGCGGCATGCCGCCCTTCACGACGAGTTCGTCGTGCAGCGCGCGGAGCTGGAGCGCGCCCATCATGTAGCCGACCTGGTAGAGCGGTGAATAGTCGCCCTTGAACGAGCGGCGCACCTCGCCCTCGGCGCTCGCGCGTTCGTGGCCGACGCGCTCGACAAGGAAGTCCACGCATTGCTGGGGCGTCCATTTTCCGAGGTGAAAGTTGAGCGAGAAGATGATCCGCGCGCAGCGATGCGTGCGCCAGAAGAGCATGCCGATCCGGTCCTCAGCGGAGCGCGGGAAACCCAGATCCCACAGCTGAAACTCCCACCACAATGACCAGCCCTCGACCCAGAACGGCGTCGAGAAGAGCTCGCGGTGCGGATTGTAGCGCGCCTCGTAGAAATACTGCAGACGGTGACCGGGCACGAGTTCGTGAAAGACGGTCGCGCGCGCGAAGTGCACGTTGTTCGCGCGCAGGCTCATGAGTTTCTGCTCGTGCTCCATCGTGTCGGTGGGAAACGCCACGAGGATGTCCTCTCCACCGAGGAAGAACGGCGCCACTTTTTGATACTCGGGCGAAAGCATCTGGATGCGCCATAGATCGCCCGCCATCGGCGGCACGGTCACGAGATCGCGCCGCTGCACGAACTCGATCGCCTCGAGCGCGAGTTCGCGCACGAGCTGCGGCTGCTCGCCGGGCGCGAGCGACTTCTGCTTCACGCTCTCGAGCGCTGCCCGCCAGTCGTCGCCGAAACCAAGTTCGCGCGCGGCGCGCTTCCACTCGACGTCGCACCACGCGAGTTCGCGTTCGGCGATTTTGATCAACTCTTCGGGCGAATACGCGATCAGCTCGCGCTCGAGATCGGCGCGCAGTCCTTCCTCGCCGAGCGGATCGCCGATGATCGGCTCTTCGCGCCCCGGCTCGATGCCGGCCAGCGACTCGCGGAGAAACGCCGCATACTCGTCGAGCGCGTCACCAAACTTCTGATACGGCACGCGCACCCACCAGCCGAAAAGCGGATCGTAGCCGTCGTAAAACGCGAACCAGTCCGCGAGCGTTTCCTTCAGCTCTGCGATTCGACGCGCCGCGCGATAAGCGACGATCGGCGACACGGCCGGTCGATTCTCGCCGGCGAACTCCGCGCGGGCCGCCGTCAGCGCGGTCTTCATGCGATCGATCTCGCCCGCGGCCGCGCGCGGCGCGACGCGCTCCATGAACCGACGCGACTCCTGCAGGCGCGCGATGGGTTCCGCAAACGGCAGCAGCTTCGCCATCTCCGCTTCGCGCGCCGATTCGCGTTCAGTGAGCGCGAGTTCGTGACGCAAATGCGCAGTGAGCAGCGCGAGATCGAGGTGCCCCTCAACGCCCAGCTTTGCGTCGTCGATCGCTCGCACGCGCTCCTGCCACGTCGTGAGAAACTCTTTCAGCTTCGCGAGCTGCAGCGCGGAGTTGCGCGCGTCGTAGAAACGCACGAGTTCCGCACGGTCCTTCGAGAAACGCTCCACCAGTTCGCGCAGCTCGCTCGACTGCGACACCGCCAACTCGGAAGGCGAAGGCACGTAGTCGGCCACATCGCGCTTGGCAACGGGCGCCGAGTCAGCGGCGAACAACGGGGAAACTCCCAGCAAACCAAAAAGCCAGAGACGCGAGCGCATGCCACATCCAACCCTGCGACCCCGACCCGCGTCAAACTCCGGCACGCGTCGAGCCCTTGTGCGGATCGAGTCGAGGCAACCCGCTCATACCACCGGGCGGCGGCGGTAGAACATGAGGCCGGGCATCGCGAGGCCGACGGCGAGCGCGGCGACGATGAAGAAGGCGCGCAGTCCGGAATCGATCGCCTGCGTGAGCAGCTCTTGGGTGGCGCCCTTTACATAGAGTTGCTGGATCGTGATCAGCGCGGTGAAGAGCGCCACGCCGGGGATCATCGGAATCACCGCTGCCACCGTGAAGACCTTGGGATGCGCGCGCAGCACCTGCGCCTGCCAGACGCCGATGAAGCTGATGACCGTGGCGGCGATCCACGTGCCGACTTCGATCGGCACACCCGCGCGCAGGAGGAGAAAACGCAATCCGTGGCCCAACGCTCCCAGCACTGCGCAATAGCCGAGCACGCGCGCAGGCACATTGAACAACATACCAAAGCCAACCGCGGGCACCGCGGCGAGGGCCATGTCTTGCAGCAATTCGAGCAGCATCATGACAGCCACCCCCAAACTTTCCACGCACTCATCGCGGCGACGATGCCAGCACAGGTTGCGCCCGACAGCAGCAACGCATACGCCCCGCGCGAGATGCCGGTGTTGATGTAACCTTTGACCATGTCCGAGACCGCGTTGATGAGCGGATAGCCGGGCACGAGCAGCAGCACGCTCGCGGCCATCGCGACCTTCGGTGTAGCGCTGAGCTCATAAATGAATCCGAACGCGGTGACGGACGTCGCGACAAACGCCGTCGCGGCAAACACGATCAGCGGGCTAAAATGCAAATGTGCGAGACGCTGGCGCACGATCATCGCGACCGCACTCGCGATCGTGACGAGCGCGCACGCGGACCAGTCGGCGTGATTGAGTCGCGCGAAACACGCGCAGGAAAATCCGACCACGATCGCGACGAGCCAGCGCGGATAATGTCGCGGTTTCAGCGCGAGCAACTGATCGCGATACTGGATATGGTTCAGCCGTCCCGCCTCGGCTTCGAGCACGAGACGCTGCACTTCCATGACGACGCCCATGTTGATGCCACGGTCTTCGTTGCGGCGCACGGTGGCTTTGCTGCGACCTCCGATGCGCACGGCGACCGTCACCGCGTTGGCCATGAGCGCGATCTCCACGTATTCCGCACCGAGCGCGAGACCGACTCGTCGCGAGAGCGTTTCGATCAACGCGCTCTCCGCGCCGTGTTGCAGAAGCTTGAGCGCCGTGTCCGCGCAGAGCGGCGCGATGTCGATTGGCTGCGGCTTCGGATCCTGAGATGCGGGCGGCTCCATGGTGAGATCAGTTAATCACGATTGCGCGCGATTGAACGCGAATAATTCTGTCAAAACTCGATCCCGAGCTGCGCTTTCACTCCGGCGTTAAAGGGATGCTTGATCTCGCGCATCTCGGTCACCAGGTCGGCAAACTCAATCAGCTCCGGAGGCGCGCCGCGACCGGTGAGCACGACGTGCTGCATCGGCGAACGCGAGCGGAGGCCGGCGATGATCTCGTCCTTCGGCAGATAATCCATCGAGAGGACGACGTTGAGTTCATCGAGCAGCACGAAATCGATCTGCGGATCCGCGAAGCAGCGCAGGGCGATCTCCCAGCCGCGACGGCAACGCGCGATGTCGCCGGACTTGTCCTGCGTGTCCCATGTAAAGCCACCACCCACCGCGTGCCACTCGAGCGCAGGACCGCGCAGCGCACGCTCCACGGCGTCGGCGCCTTCCTTGATGAATTGCACAACGACGCAGCGACGCTTGTGAGCGACCATGCGCGCGAGCATGCCGAAGGCGGCGGTGCTTTTGCCTTTGCCATTGCCGGTGTGGACAATGACGAGGCCCTTTTTCTCCTGCGCCGCCGCGAGCTTTTCGCGCATTTCGGCCTGGAGTTTCTCCATGCGTGCGCGGTGCTCGGCTTCAGTTTCGGTGCGGAAATCGTCGCTCATGAGAAGATCATTTCGATTTGGCGGCGCGCGTGCAATCACCGCGCGGCACAAGCAAACCGTTCACGGCAGCTCGAGCGTGAGCCCCGGCAGCGTGCTCGCCTTCACGCCGAAGACATCTCGCAGCAGCTCGGGCGTCATGACGTCCTCCGGGCGACCGCACGCGCGCAGTTTGCCGCGATCCATCACCACGACGAGATCGAGGCAGTGCGCGATCCGCAGATCGTGCAAAGAAAGCAAAACCGTCTTGCCCGCCTCGCGCAGGCGACGGGCGCGCACGAGCAACTCGAGCGCATGACGCGGATCGAGCGCCGCGAGCGGTTCGTCCCAAAGTTGCAGCGGCGCCTCGGTCGCGCACGCGCGCGCCAGCAACACACGCTGACGCTCGCCGCCGGAAAGTCGGTTCACCGGACGTTGCGCGAGCGCTGTGAGATCGAATTGCGCAAGCGCTTCGTCGACACCTCGCTCGTCGTCGCCATGCGCGAAACGCGCCTGCGCGACCACCGAGCGCACCGTAAAACCAAACTCGAAATGCGCTTCCTGCGGCACCCACGCCGTGCGCCGTCCGCGCTCAAGAATCGACAACCCGTCGAGCGGATGTCCCGCCCAGCGCACGCTGCCGGTCGCGGGCAACAATCCGGCGGCAACCTGGAGCAACGTAGATTTGCCGGAACCGTTGGGACCGATGAGTCCGACCATCGCGCCCGCGCCGATCTGCACCGTCACTTCGGAGATGCGGGCCTCGACCGAAACGTTGAGGAGTTCGAGCGCGGGTTTCATGTCTGACGACGCAGAAGCCAGAGGAAAAACGGACCGCCCACCAGCGCGGTGACGATGCCGAGCCGCAAGCCGCCCGCGGCGCGTCCGATCAAATCGCACGCGAGCACGAATGCCGCGCCGCCCACCAGCGCGAGCGGCACGAGTCGGCGATGTTCCGGCCCGACGATCAACCGCAGCATATGCGGCACGATCAAACCGACGAACCCCACCGTGCCGGCGACCGCCGTCGCGAGCGCAGTCATGACGGTGGCGAGCAAAAGCATCCGACGACGCAGCGCGCGCACATTGACGCCCAGACTCTGCGCTTCCTGCGCGCCGAGGCTCAGCAAATCCATCGGGCGGCCGAGCGGCCACAGTAGCGCCGCCGCCGCGAGCACCGGCGTGATCATCGCCACGTGCTCCCAGGTGCGATCCTCGATGCCGCCCAGCAGCCAGAAGAGCACCTGCGCATTACGTTCGTAGGTAAGCGTGAAATTCGAAAGCACGTAGCTCGTGACGGCGCCGAGCAGCGCGTTGAGCGCGACGCCCGCGAGCAGCAGCCGCTCGGTGCTCGCGCCGCGATGTGCGAGCACCACGACCGCCATCGTTGCGGCAAACGCGCCGCAGATCGCCGCGATAGGCAGAATGAAAAGCGACGTCGTCGCCCACCCCGCGCCGATCGCGATCACCGCACCTGCCGCTCCGCCGCTCGAAACACCCAACAGTCCCGGACTCGCGAGACTGTTGCGGAAATAAGCCTGCATCACGAGGCCGCTCGCGGAGAGCGCGGCGCCGACGAGCATCGCCACGCACAAACGCGGCAGGCGCACCTGCCAGAGCACGGTCGCGGCAAGTTCGTCCTGATGCATGAGCCCCGCCCAGATTCGCGCGGGACTCAGCCACAGATCGCCGACGCCGAGCGAGACGACGATCAACACCACCAGCGCCACCCACACGAACGGCAGCGCGATACGCGGCACCCATGCCGGCGTCATGGAAACACCTCCGGGTGCAACGCGCGCGCGAGCTGCTCGTAAGCGTCGACGCGATAATGCGAGATGCAGCTCAACTGCCACGGCTCGAGCCGTGCAATGCGATTGTTTCTCACCGCCTCCATCATCCGATAGGGCGGCAACTGCTTGAACGGCGCGAGCGCCGACTCGTCATCGAAACCCGCCACCACCACGCGCTCGATCGGCCACGCGAGCATGTGCTCGTTCGGCGGCGTCGCGTGGCCGTGGAGTCCGCCGAGCGTGAACGCGAGATTCTCCGCAGCGGCGTGATCGCAGAGATCCTGAAACGTGGAGTTGTCACCCGGAATCACGCCATAGGTCGAGGGCGCAATCACGCGCACGCGCGGACGGCCCTGTAGCTTTTCGCGCAGTGTATCCACGCGGGCACGACACGAGGTGATGATCTGTTCCGCGCGCGCTTCGGCCGCGGGACCGAGTTCGCGCGCGAGCAGACGCAGACTCGCGAAGTTGTCCTCGAGTGTGCGGTAGCGATCGATCACGAGCACCTTCACGCCGGCGCGGCGCACCTGCGCGACGAGTTCGCCGCGACTGTAGTCGGTGACAAGCACCAGCGTGGGGCGAAAACGCAGCACGCTCTCGACGTCACCATTGAGCTTCAGCTGCGGGAACGCCTCAGCTTCCTTCGCGATCGCGGAAAACGCCGGATCTCGCGAGAGATGGCTGAGTGCCGCGATCTGCGACGGCTCAGCCAGGGCAAACAGCAGCTCATCCGTCCCCACCGTTTGCGACACGACGCGCACCGTCTCCTCCGCGCCGAGCCGCGCGGTGCCGGCGAGCATCGCGAGCGCGAAGACGAGGGAGACGAATCGGCGAATCATGGATACGGGAAAGGCTGCGGTGTGTTGCGCTCAGAAGCGCCACTCGACGCTACCGTAGGCGGCTCGCGGCAGCGCGGGGAATCCGTGCGCCGGCTCGTAGCGCTCGTCGAGCGCATTCTCGAGTCGCGCCTTGAGCGAGAGTCGGTCGTTGACCCGCCACGCGGCGTAGAGGCGAGCGACGGTGTAGTCCTCGGCGTCGATCGTCAGGTAGGTGACGCTGCTCACATCCTGGCGATCCGATGCCAGCGCGACACCCGCGCCCACGCTGACGGACCGCGTGAGTTTATACCACACGTCGGCGACGAGCGAGTGTCGTGGACGACGCAGCAGACGCGTGTTGGCCGCGGAGTCCTCGGCTTCGAGCCACGTGTAGGCGAGTTGGAGACTCGCAGCCCCGGAGAGATTAATCCGCGACGCGATTTCGACGCCGTAGGTGCGCGCGTCGGAGATGTTGCGCACGGTCGAGGGATAAACGCTGAAATCGTAGGCAATGAGATCGTCGTAGCGGATGTCGAACCACGTCACGGACACCGAGCCGAGATTGCGCGGCAGCGTGACGTCGAAGCCCGCGTCCCAGCCGCGCGCGCGCTCGGATTCGAGGTCGGGATTGCCGACATAGTAGGCGTCCTTGCCGTAGAGATCGAGGAAGCTGGGCGAGCGAAACGCCGTGCCGTAGCTGCTGCGAAGCTTCAAGCGCCCGGGCAACGCGAGCCACGCGATCGTCGCACGGCCCGTGGTGGCGTGACCGAATGTATCGTGATCGTCGTTGCGCAGGCCGAGCGTGAGAAACAGCTCCTTGCACAAGGTAATTTCATCCTGCGCAAACACCGCGAAAAGCGTCTGGTTTTCGTCGATGTCGCCAAAGCCGTCGCTGCGCGTGTCGGACCACTCCGTTGTAGTGCCGAACGTGATACGGTGATTCGCAAGTCCGCTCCACGTCGCCTGCGCATCGATCACGCCGCGGCGATTCGTGGTCGTGTCGTGACTCGCGGGATCGTTCCACGGCGGATTCGGCGCGGGATTGTCCGACACCTGCTGGCGATGCTCCACACCAAGCGTGGCACGCAGCACCCAATCCGGCGTGGGCGTGAACTCCGCAAACACCGTGGCGAGGCCGATGCGATCGCGCTCGGAATTGTTGGGATCGTTGGTCACCAGATCGCCGGGCGAATCGTAGTCGCCGACATAACCGCGCGCGGTCGCGCCAATCTTGAGCTGCTCGCTCACCGTGCGGTCGAGCCGCAACGCGAAGCCACCGCGATTGAAGGAATTATCGGGACGATCGTTGTCCGTGTGACCACCGAACGCGGAGAAGTTGTAACCTGTCGCGCCGTTTGAGCCAGCGACGGAAACACGCGAGGAGATCGAGCCGAAACTCCCCGCCTCCACTGCAAACGATCCGCTCGCCGGACCGCTGCCGGGAATCTGTTCGATCGAAATCACGCCGCCGACCGCTTCGCCGCCGTGCAGCGTGCTCTGCGGACCGCGCACGATCTCGATGCGCTCGTGCGGCCCGATCTGCGAACCGCTGAGGAAGTTGAAGTAGTCGGTGTTCGCGTCGTTGAAGCGGATGCCATCGACGAGGAACAGCGTGTGATTCGACTCCGAGCCGCGCAGGAAGAGCGACGTCGCCGCGCCGTAGGCGCCCGTGGCCGTGGTCGGCGTGCTCGGCACGAGCGACAGCGCCATGGCCAGCGAGGGCACCTGGCGATCGAGGAGGTCGTTGCCCGAGATCACGTCGGCCGCCATGCCGAGCTGCGCGATCCGCACGGGCGTGCGCGTCGCCGCGACGACGAGCGTGTCGAATTCGGCCACGGCTTCTTGCGCCGCAGCGAAAGAGCCCGCGGCCAACGCCGTCAGGCTGACGAGGAATAAACGGCCCGCGAAACGAGCCGGAAGAGGACAGGTCATGAGCTTCTGCTTCAGTTTTCAGGCAAGAGCAGGAGCTTCCGGCCGGCGCCGGCTGGTCGCTACGCTCTCACGCTTCATTTTTTGCGATGAAGTTTTCGCGAGCGACGTGCGCAAAGTTTCACGTCGAACGCGTGAGCAACCGAGGACGGATGTTCGGACTTCGCATATCCCGCCGGTTTCCCGGCCGCCTCCCCACCGCCTTCACCGGGCGCGACCCCGATTGGCTTTCCCGCGCAGACAAGCGCGAGTTGATGGTTTGGACTGATGCGTAACCGCAGCGCAACTGTGGCCGATTCTCACGGCCTTCCCCGCTGCCTCGGAAGAGTGGGAAAGAACAACCAGCAGCCTGATTCGACGCCCCAGCGCATCGCCCGACAACACGTTTTCTTGTGCAAATCTTGCCAAAAATCGCGTGGGTCGGCCGCGCGCGGCCGCGCGAATCAGACGCACGGATTACTACGCATCAACGAATACGTATGTAAAGATATCTCTCCTTGCACTGGGCGTTTTCCTTCGTTTTATCGCTCGCATGCCCACGTTCGCGCCCTCGTTTTCCGCCCTGCAAAGTCTCTTCGAAAAACGCATCGCCGTCCTCGACGGCGCAATGGGCTCGATGGTGCAGACCTACAAGCTCGATGAGGCGGCTTTCCGCGGCGAGCGGTTCCGCGACCACCCGCACGATCTCAAGGGCAACAACGACCTCCTCTGCCTCACCAAACCCGAGGTCATCGAGGAAATCCACGGCGCCTACTTCGCCGCCGGCGCGGACATCGTCGAAACGAACACCTTCAACTCCACCGCGATTTCGCAGGCCGACTACAAGCTCGAGCCGATCGTGCGCGACCTAAACCTCGCCGCGGCCGCCATCGCGCGCCGCGCCGCACAAAAAGCCGAAGCGGCCACGCCCGGTCGCCATTGTTTCGTTGCCGGTGCGATCGGTCCGCTCAACCGCACGCTCTCGATGTCACCCGACGTCAACCGTCCCGACTATCGCGCGGTCACATGGGACCAGGTCGTCGCCGCCTACACGGAGCAGATCAACGCGCTGCTCGATGGCGGCGTGGACGCGCTGCTCGTTGAGACGATCTTCGACACGCTCAACGCCAAGGCCGCGCTCTTCGCGATCGAGACGATTTTCGAGCAACGCGGCGATGCCGCGCGCGTGCCCGTGATGATTTCCGTCACGATCACCGACGCATCCGGCCGCACGCTCTCGGGCCAGACAGTCGCCGCGTTCTACGCGAGTATCCGTCACGTGAAGCCGTTTTCCGTCGGCATCAATTGCGCGCTCGGCGGTCGCCAGATGCGCCCGTTCATCGAAGAACTCGCGCAAGTCGCCGAGTGCTACGTCACGAGTTATCCGAACGCCGGCCTGCCCAATGCCTTCGGCGGCTACGACGAAACGCCCGCCGACATGGCCGCCGTGCTCGCCGATTTCGCGAAGAGCGGATTCGTCAACATGGTCGGCGGTTGCTGTGGCTCCACGCCCGCGCACATCGCCGCGATCGCGCAAGCGGTGAAAGATCTCCCGCCGCGCAAACTTCCCGCCGGCTCCGAGCCCGTCCTTCAACTCAGCGGACTCGAACCGCTGCTCGTGCGCTGACTCATGACTCGTTGCGCACAACGCCGCGCCTCATGGCGGACCGAGTCGAGCGCGTGTGCGTCCCGAGTCGGGACAAGGTGCGGCTCGAGTCGAGCCACAGTGCGCACCACGTCGAGCCCATGAGCGGATCGTCTCGCGACCACGCCCGCTGATTTTCTTCACTTTTCCTTTTCCGTCCGTGTCCACGCCCTCCACCACTCCCTCGCCCGCCGCTGCTTCGTTTCTCGTCATCGGCGAACGCACCAACATCACCGGTTCGCCGAAATTCGCCAAGGCCCTGAAGGCTGGCGATTGGGACGCGTGTCTCGCGATCGCCAAGCAGCAGGTCGAGAGCGGCGCCAACGTGATCGACATCAACGTCGACGAAGCGCTCATCGACGGCGAAGCGACGATGGTGAAGTTTCTCAACCTCATCGCCGCCGAGCCCGACATCTCGCGCGTGCCGGTGATGCTCGATTCGTCGAAGTGGACCGTGCTCGAGGCCGGCCTGAAGTGCATTCAGGGCAAAGGCATCGTGAATTCGATCTCGCTGAAGGACGGCGAGGAGGAGTTCCTGCGTCGCGCGAAATTGCTCCTGCGCTACGGCGCGGCCGCGGTCGTGATGGCGTTCGACGAACAAGGTCAGGCCGCCACGCGCGACGACAAAGTCCGCATCTGCACGCGCGCCTACAAACTCCTCACCGAGAAGGTCGGCTTCCCCGCGACCGACATCATTTTCGATCCCAACATCCTCACGGTCGCGACGGGCATCGAGGAGCACAACAACTACGCCGTCGATTTCTTCGAGGCCACGCGGATCATCAAGCAGACGCTGCCCGGCGCGAAGGTCAGCGGCGGCGTGTCCAACGTCTCGTTCTCCTTCCGCGGCAACAATCCGGTCCGCGAAGCGATTCACACGGTCTTCCTCTACCACGCGATCCGCGCCGGCCTCGACATGGCGATCGTCAACGCGGGCATGCTCGGCGTTTACGAGGAAATCCCGCGCGATCTGCGCGAGCTCGTCGAAGACGTGCTGCTCAATCGTCGTCCCGATGCGACGGAGCGCTTGGTGAAATTCGCCGACGAGTTGAAAGCGCAGCAAGGCGGCGCATCGAAGACGGAACAGAAAGAGGATCTCGCCTGGCGCAACGCCTCCGTCGAAGCGCGTTTGTCGCACGCGCTCGTGAAGGGCATCGATCAATTCGTCGAGCAGGACACCGAGGAAGCACGGCAGAAGTATCCACGTCCCTTGGACATCATTGAGGGGCCGCTGATGGACGGCATGCGCGTCGTCGGCGATCTCTTCGGCGCGGGAAAAATGTTTTTGCCGCAGGTGGTAAAGTCCGCGCGCGTGATGAAGAAGTCGGTCGCCTACCTCACGCCGTTCATGGAGGAGGAGAAAAAGCGTGCGATCGCCGCCGGCGGTGCTGCACGCCCGAACGGAAAATTCCTCATCGCGACGGTCAAGGGCGACGTCCACGACATCGGCAAGAACATCGTCGGCGTCGTGCTCGCGTGTAACAACTACGAGGTCACCGATCTCGGCGTCATGGTGCCGTGCGACAAGATTCTCGCGAAAGCGCGCGAGATCGGCGCCGACGTGATCGGTCTCTCCGGCCTCATCACGCCGTCACTCGACGAGATGGTGCACGTCGCGAAAGAGATGAAGCGCGAAGGCTTCACCGTGCCGCTCCTGATTGGCGGCGCAACCACGAGCGCCGCGCACACCGCCGTGAAAATCGCGCCCGAATACGAGCACGGCGTCGTGCACGTGCTCGACGCGTCGCGCGTCGTCAACGTCGTGAGCGCCCTGCTCTCGCCTGAGCAGAAGCCCGCCTACCTTGCGGAAAACGCCGCAAAACAAGAGCGCCAGCGCGAGGAATTTCACGCGCGCCGTTCGCGCAAGCCTCTGCTCTCGCTCGAGCAGGCACGCGCACGCAAGCAGACCTTCGACTGGGCCACGATCGACATCCCGCGTCCCGAGTTCCTCGGCACACGCATCTTCTCCACGGATCAGTCTCTCAACCCTCAACTCTCACCTCTCAACTTAGGCGACATCGTCGCCTACATTGATTGGGGCCCGTTCTTCTCCGCGTGGGAGCTGCACGGTCGTTTCCCGCAGATTCTCGACGACGAAGTCGTGGGCACCGAAGCGAAGAAGCTCTTCGCGGACGCGCAGAAACTGCTCGAGCGCATCGTGAGCGAAAAACTCTACACCGCGCGTGCGGTGATTGGTTTCTGGCCGGCGAACTCCGTCGGCGACGACATCGAGGTTTATGCCGACGAATCGCGCAGTCGCGTGCTGGCGACGTTTCACCAGCTCCGTCAGCAGCTCGAGAAGCCCGCGGATCAGTTCAACCACTGTCTCGCCGATTTCATCGCGCCGAAGGACAGCGGCCGCCTCGACTACATCGGCGGTTTCGCGGTCACGGCCGGACATGGCGTCGAGAAACTCGCCGCCGAGTTCAAAGCGAAACACGACGACTACAACGCGATCATGGCGCAGGCGCTCGGCGACCGTCTGGCCGAAGCGATGGCCGAGTATTTCCACAAGCAGGCGCGCATCGCGTGCGGTTACGGCAAGGACGAGAACCTTTCTAACGAGGATCTCATCCGCGAACGTTACCGCGGTGTTCGCCCCGCGCCCGGCTACCCCGCATGCCCGGATCACACGGAGAAACCGATCCTCTTTCAACTGCTCGATGCGACCAACGCGACCGGCATCTCGCTTACCGAGAGCTGTGCGATGGCGCCCGCGAGCAGCGTGAGCGGCTGGTATTTCAACCATCCCGACTCGAAATATTTCGGCGTCGGAAAAATCGGCCGCGACCAGGTCGAGGATTACGCCAAGCGCAAGGGCCAGACGCTCGCCGAAGCCGAGAAGTGGCTCGCGCCGTATCTGGACTATTGAGACCGGTCTCTTCCATGACGCCTGAACAAACCGACATGGCGGTGCATCACCGCCTGGTGCAGCAACTGATCGACCGCGGCCGCATTTCCTCTTCTGCCGAACTCGCGACCGAGCTCGGCGTGACTCACTCGGAGCTGGATGCGTCGCTCCTACGTCTCGCCGCGAGCCACTCGCTCGTGCTGCATCCGCACAAAAACGAACCGTGGGTGATCCATCCGTTTTCGCTTTCGCCGACTCACACGTGGGTCAGCCGCGGCGAACGCGGCTGGTGGGCGCCGTGTCTGTGGTGCGGACTCGGCGTCGCGAATCTCGTCGGTGGCGACGTCACGCTTCACTGCCGCATCGGCGGCGAGGCGGAAGCGATCCAGATCGAGGTGCGTGACGGGCAACCGATGGATACTGGACTTTGGGCGCATTTCCCGGAGCGACCCGCACTCGCTTGGAACAACGTGCATCATTTCTGCGCGCGGCTGCTGCCGTTTCGTCAGGCAAGCGACGTCGGCCTCTGGGCTGAGCGGCACGGATTCGCTTTGGGACAAGTGTTGCCGTTGACTCAACTCGCCGATCTCGCCCGCCGTTGGTATGGTCGCCACGCCGATCCGTTCTGGCGCAAGGCCACCATCGAGGAAGCCTCTGCAATCTTCGCCGCCGCCGGTCTGACGGGAGAGTTCTGGCAACTCGCTCCGCGCGCCGGCGCGTTCTAAAATCCCATTGGTGGAGCTGCCTGTCGCGGCTCAAGGAGTGGTTCCTCCTAAAAAGGCCCGAAGTGGCCCTTATCCGCGGTCGACGCCGCGGGCATACTTCGGGCGCCATGAAATCCACCCTTTTTCTCGCTCCCACTTCCCGCCGGCTCGGATCGTCAGACATCACCGTGAGTCCGCTCGGACTCGGCTGCTGGCCGATCGGTGGCAAGATGAGTCTCTTCGGTCGCCCTGATTCCTATGGCACCGTCGACGACGAGGAATCCATCCGCGCCATCCACGCCGCGACCGCGGAGGGTGTCACATTTTTCGACACGGCGGATTGCTATGGCGGCGGCCACAGCGAGCGGGTGCTCGGACGTGCGCTGCGCGGCGCTTCCTCCGAAATCGTGATCGCGACGAAGGCCGGATACCTCTTCGATCCCGAGTCGCGCAACATCCACGGCGAAAGCCACGACCCCGCCTACTACCGCGCCGCGTGCGAAGCGTCGCTCCGCCGGCTCGGACGCGACGTGATCGATCTGTTTCAAGTTCATCTCTGGAGCGCGCCCGCCGAAGCGATCGCGCCGATCGTGGACGCGTTGGAGCGATTGAAAACGGACGGTCTCATTCGCGCCTACGGCTGGAGCACCGATCACCTCGAAACGATCAGCACCGCCGCGCAATCGGGCCGGCTCTGCACGCTGCAGCACGAGATGAGCGTCTTCCACCGCGCCGACGACGCACTGCGGTTTTGCCGCGAACATCACCTCGGCAGCATCGTGCGCTCGCCGCTCGCGATGGGATTGCTGAGCGGAAAATACCGCGCGGAAACAAGCTTCTCCGTCGATGATGTGCGCGGCACGGGCTTCGATTGGGTTCGCTACTTCAAGGACGGAAAACCCGTGCCCGCGTTTCTCACGCGACTCGAAGCGATCCGTGAAATCCTCACGAGCGGCGGACGCACGCTGGTCCAAGGTGCACTGGCTTACATCTGGGGAAAGTCCGCCGTGAGCGTGCCGATTCCCGGATTTCGCAACAAAAAGCAGGCGGTCGAAAACGCGCGCGCGATGCACTTCGGCCCGTTGTCTCCCGCGCAAGTCGCCGAGATCGACGCCACGCTCGATCAACTCGCCGCTGGCTGAGACGCCCGCGCCACGTCACGCGTTCCACTCGCAGAACTTCCCGCCCACGATGATTCACCGTTCCATTTCGTCCATTTTCCGAGGCGTGTCACTCGGTCTCGCGCTTGTTTTCGCGAAGAACATCGACGCACGCGCAAACGCGCTCGCTGCGGCCGCGCCGCGCACACCGGAGATGCTCTACGCGAACTTTTGTGCGGCGTGCCACGGGCCCGATCTTCGCGGCGGCGGCGCACCGTCGTTGCTGCGGTCTGCGTTTGTGGCGAACGGCGATCGCGAAGCATTGAGTCGCCTCATTCGCGACGGTGCTCCCGGCGGAACCATGCCGGCGTTTCGCGCGGCGCTCTCCGAACAGGAACTCTCCGCGCTCACCGACTTCTTGCGCACGGCGGCGGCCAACGAAGCGAAACGCCCGGAGCGTCGGGTCGGCACCACGATCGAAGCTGAGACGCTCAATCCGCAAAATTCCGCGGGCTATCAGATCACGCGCGCGGAGAACGATCCGTCGCGAACCTACATCGGCTATTTCGGCGAAGGCAGCGCGCTGTTTTACGACGACGTCGATCTCACCGGCGTGCGCAGCATCGAGCTGCACTACGCCCGCGGGAGCGACGAGCCCGGCCGCGTGGCCGCGATGATCGTGGATCGAAGCGGCGTCGGGCCACGCATCAACCTCGGGGAAATCGCCACGAGTTCCACGGGCGGTTGGGAGGAATTTCGCACGCGTCGCCTCGGGCTCTCGCGCGAGTTGACGGGCCGGCACACGCTCGTGATCTACGGCGCGCACGGCGGCGGCATTTTCAATCTCGATCGCTTTACGCTGAGTGCGGAGCCCGGTCCAATCGACGGCACCAAGACGGAGTTCACCCACGCCTCTGGCACGTTTTCCGGCGGCGGTCACCGCTTCCGACTCGAGCGCGTAGGCGAAGCGCCCGCGGAAATTTGGGCGATGGCGTTTCTCCCCGATGGCACTCTCGTCGTCACACAGAAAAACGGTTACCTCCAGTTGTTTCGCGACGGCCAACGCTTCGGGCCGATTCAAGGCACACCGCCCGTGTGGGATCGTTCGCAGGGCGGCCTCTTCGGCATCGCGCCGCATCCAGACTACGCGCGCAACGGCTGGATCTATCTCGCGTTCTCCGACGTCGGCCCCGGCGAAGGCATGGCAAGCACCACGATGACTCGCATCATTCGCGGACGCATCGAGGGACTCCGCTGGATCGATCAGGAAGAGATCTACCGCGCGCCGGTGGAATTCTACACGACCCACTACGCGCACTTCGGCGGCCGCATCGTGCTCCTCGATGGTTACGTCTATTTCACGGTCGGCGATCGGACGGTGAAGGAAATGGCGCAGCATCTCGGTTGTCCGGCGGGAAAAATTCACCGGCTGCACGACGACGGTCGGGTGCCGAACGACAATCCGTTCACCGCCCAGGCCGGTGCGCTGCCGACGATCTGGAGCTACGGTCACCGCAACCCGCAGGGTCTCACACTTCATCCCACGACGCGCGCGCTCTGGTCCGCCGAACACGGTCCGCGCGGTGGCGACGAGTTCAACCACATCGAACGCGGTGCAAACTACGGCTGGCCGCTCGCGACCTTCGGCATCGACTACGATGGCTCGAAGATCGCCGAGGGTCCGTTCCATCCCGGCACCGTGCCGCCCGTGCATCACTGGACGCCTTCGATCGCGGTTTCGCAGGTGACGTTTTACGCCGGCGATCGATTCCCGCAGTGGCGAGGTCACGCGTTGGCCGCGAGCCTCGGTGCGCAGGAACTCAGGCTCGTGCATATGGATGGAGACCGCCCGACCGGAAAAGAGGAAATGCTTTTCAAGGGTTTCGGTCGGCTCCGCGACGTAATCGTCGGCCCCGATGGTTTTCCCTACGTCGCGCTCAATCACCCCAACGGCACGATCTACCGACTCGTGCCCGAAGCGGACGGCCCTGACGCTCAGCGGGAGGGCGACCTCGGTCGATAGCGAGGGCGGAGCCGAACTTACGAACCGTGACGGACACAAAAGGCATTATCGACGTTACCTCTTCGGCTGGCCCGCCTCTCGTTTCGGGCGGAGCGTCGTAAGCGCGAGCAGTCGACCGCGCGGCGCCGGTTGAGACCACGATCGAGAAGCTTACTTTCGCGCTTGCTTAATTAAGTTTTTTCTTAATTGTCCGGGCATGCAAAGCCTGGCTGCCATCGCCGATCCCACCCGCCGGCGTATCGTCGAGCTGCTCGCCGTGCGCGATCGCACCGCGGGCGAGTTGGTCGAAGAGTTCGAGATGAGTGCGCCCGCGATTTCGCAGCATTTGAATGTGCTCCGCGAGGCGGGTCTCATCATCACGCGCGCAGAGGGCCAGTCGCGCATCCAATCACTCAATCCCGAGGGCCTCGACGAGGTCGGAGCGTGGCTCGAGAAAACCCGCGCGTTGTGGAGCCGTCGTCTCGATGCCCTCGAGCGCGAACTGCGCGCCGAGGACGAGCGCGCGGCCAGGAAGAAAGGGCGCAAATCATGAACCAGCCCGTTCACGCCGTCGTCATGCATCGGTTCACCGTTCCGGCGGAGCGCGTGTTCGACGCGTGGTTCGACCCGGAGTGGCTCGGCCGCTGGATGTTCGGTCCCGGCGTGCGCGACGAACGCATCGTCCGGCTCACGCTGGATGCGCGCGTGGGCGGCTCCTTCAGTTTCATCGTCGAGCGCAAGGGCACCAAGGTGGATCACGTGGGCGAGTATCTGGAGTTGGAACGCCCGCGCCTGTTGGTTTTCACCTGGGGCACGCGCGACCAACTGCCGTCCACCAGTCGCGTGATTGTGGAAATCACCCCGCGCGAAAACGGCTGCGATCTCAAGCTCACCCACCTCATGGGCAGCGAGTGGGCGGCTTTCGTGGACCGCGCTGCGGACGCCTGGTCGAGGATGCTCGACGCGCTCGAGCGTGCCCTCACCTCGCGCTGATCACGGCCCCCCCCTTTCCCCCTTAAACATGCACAGCAGCAACGAAGAAAAAGGACAGTTCATCCGCCGCAGCGAAGTGCGCCTCGTTCGCCTGCTGCCCGGTCCCATCGAGCGGATCTGGGAGTATCTCGTCGACCCGGAGAAACGCGCCCGCTGGTTTGCCGGCGGCCCGATGGAGCCGCGCAAGGGCGGCAAGGTGGAGCTGTTCTTCCAACACAAAAACATCTCGCCCGACGAAGAGCCGCCGGAGCAGTTCAAGCAAACGCACGAAAACGGTTTCCACATGCCGGGCACGATCCTGCGTTGGGAGCCGCCCCACGTGCTCAGTTACACCTTTGACGAAGACTCCGACGTCACATTCGAACTCACGCTGGCGGGCGACCAGGTGCAACTCGTGCTGACGCATCGCAGCCGCGGTCCGGACCTCCCCTACATCTCCGGCTACGCGAGTGGCTGGCACACGCATCTCAGTCTTCTTCTCGCGCTCCTCGAAGGCACGCCGCGTCCACCGTTCTGGTCGATGCACCAGCGTCTGAAAGCGGAGTATGAAAAGTTGAACGCTGCCGCGCCCGCCTAACCTCCGCCCGCGAGCCGCTCACCTCACCCGACCGTCGCTGCACGACGGTCAGGCACGCCTTTGTCCACAACCATGAAAACGAACGACCAACCCGCCCAATTCACCTCTCCCAGCGAACTCCGCATTGTGCGCACGTTGCCCGGCCCGATCGAGCGCGTATGGGAATTTCTCACCGATCCCGAGAAACGCGCGCGTTGGTTCGCGGGCGGCGCGACCGCACCCAAAGCCGGCGGCAAAATCGTATTCGCGATGGTGCACAAGAATCTCGCGCCCGACGAAACGCCGCCCGCCAAATATGCCCAGGTGCAGGACCCCGGCGTAACGTTCGACGGAAAAGTTCTCCGCTACGAACCCCCGCACGTGCTGGCATTCACCTTCGGCAGCGACGATTCCGAAGTGACGATCGAGCTCACGCCCCACGGCGAGCAGGTCACCCTCGTGCTCACGCATCGCACGCGTGGCGCCGAGGAGCGCGCCGAGATCGCGAACTACGCCTCGGGTTGGCACATCCATCTCGGACATCTCGTCGCGCTGCTCGAGGGCAGCCCGCGCCCGTCATTCTGGGCCGCTCACGCGAAGCTCGTCCCCTACTACGAGGAACTCCGCGCGAAGATTTGAGCTGAGCTGACGTTCCCCGCCGCACCGTCGTCCGGACCTCTCGCGAGGTCTTCGGGCGGAGCTTTGCCGCGTGACTAGAGTTTCACCCACTCAACCGAAACCCATCCAACCCACCACCACATGAGCACCTCCACCGCTGACCAACCCGCCATCGCCGCTCCGCGCAAAGCGTGGCTCGACGCCCAAAAAGAACTCGAGCGCAACAACCCGAAAACAAACACCACCCCGAGTTTCGACCACCCCAGGATCGTCTCGTCCGACGAGTGGCTCGCCGCGCGACTCGCGCTGTTGCAGCAGGAGAAAAACTTCACCCGCGCGCACGACGCGCTTACGGCGCAGCAGCGTGCGCTGCCGTGGATGAAAATGGAAAAGCTCTACACGTTCGATTCGCCGCACGGCCGCGTCTCGCTGGCCGATCTTTTCGGTCCGCATCGGCAGCTCATCGTGCAACACTTCATGTTTGGCCCCGGCTGGGAGGAAGGCTGCAAGAGCTGCTCGTTCATGATGGATCACTTCAACCCGACCGTGCCGCATCTCGCCGCTCGCGATGTTGCGTTTGCCGCGATTTCGCACGCACCGCTGGCTGAGATTCTGCCGTTCAAGCAGCGCATGGGCTGGGACGTGAACTGGGTCTCGGCGCACGACACGGAGTTTAATTTCGACTTCGCCGTCTCGTTCGACCCCGAGCGAGTGGCCAACGGAAAAGTCTGTTACAACTTCACCGAGCAGATGGTGCCCAACACAGAACTCCCTGGCATCAGTGTTTTCGCCAAGGGCCCGGACGGCGCCGTTTATCGCACCTACTCCACCTACGGCCGCGGCGTCGAAGTCATCATGGGCACCTATCGCCTGCTCGACCTCGTGCCGAAAGGTCGTGACGAAGCCGGCCTCGATTACGGCATGGCGTGGGTTCGCTATCACGATCGCTACAGCCACTCCTCCCATGGCGCTGCAGCCGCGAGCTGAGTTTCCTCGCCGGTTGCGCCGCTGGGTCATCCCGGCGGCGCTCCTCGCCTGCGCGCCGAAGTGCTTCCTCTGCATCGTCGTCTACGCCGGTCTGGGGATGGGCACACTCCGGAGCGGACGCGAACTGTGCGGCGCCGCGGACGAGCCGCTCCTATCGTGGACGAGCGTGCCGCTCCTTTTCGTGCCGGCGGCTGTATTCGGAGCGCTGATACGCTCGCGAATAACATCCGCGCCGCCACGCTGCCCGCCGACCACATCCTCTCGGTCGGCATTCGCCAAGGCTCGCTAAGCGCCGGAGCGACGCTGGATTTTACGGCCCTCCTCGGCGTCGAAGAGATCGAAGAATGTTTTGATGTCGCGGCGGTGACCCAAGCCCGCGGCGGCTTTTTCCTCCTCGAGCCCCGACGTCACTTCGTCACTCCAACCGCGCTTCGAGAGAAACGCGTTCCAAATTTCGATTTCCTCCTTCGTCCGTTTGCGTCCGTGCGTGAAACACCAGCGCAGGATCTGCAAATCCGTGCCGCCCTCGCGCACACGCCGCACGACCGCCGTGTAGCGCACACCGAGAAACCGCACGCAGCGCGCATCGAAGAAATACCAGTCCTTCTCGCCGAGATTGTAGCCCGCGGGCAGCAAGCCGCGCTCATGCAACCGGATCTTGTCGAGCATCCGGCCGAAATACACGAGTCCACCCACCTTCTCGTGCGCGCTGCGCAAACCGGGAGTTTTCATGCGCCCACCGTGTGCTCCGACGCGTCAGCCGTCGAGCGCGGCGATGCAGTTCAACTCAACCGCTCACGCCCGTGCGGCGTGGAGAAATCCAACGCCGGTCCGAGCGGCACGATGCGCGTCGGATTGATGTCTTCGTGCGTGTGGTAGTAATGCCACTTGATATGCGTGAGATTCACCGTCTCCGCCACGTCAGGTTGCTGGTAGAGGTCGCGCAAATATCCCCACAGCGCCGGATAATCCACGATGCGCCTCAGGTTGCATTTGAAATGCCCGTGATACACCGCGTCGAAACGCACGAGCGTGCAGAACAGCCGCCAATCCGCCTCGACCGCCCGCGCGCCGAAAAGAAAACGCTGCTTCGCCAGCCGCGCCTCGTAGCGGTCGAGCGCGGCAAACACATCGCGGCAACCTCGCTCATACGCGCGCTGCGACGTGGCGAAGCCCGCGCGATACACACCGTTGTTGATGTGTTCGTAAATGTCCGCCGCTACTTTTGCGTGCTCCTCCGCGATCTCCGCCGGAAACAAACTCGCGCTGCCGTTGCCGAGCGACGCGAACACGCCGTCGAACATCCGGCACAAATCGTCCTCCGAGTTGTTCACGATCCGTCGCGTCTTTTTATCCCACAACACGGGCACGGTGTAGCGACCGCGATAGCCGGACTTCGATGCCTCGTAGGCTTCGCTCAAAAACGAAAATCCATTCACCGGATCGCGCGAAAATCCGTCGCCCTCGCGAAACGCCCAACCGCGCTCGTCGCGCACCGGATCGACGACGGTCAACCCGATCGCGGACTCGAACCCTTTGAGTTTCCGCACGATCACCGTGCGATGCGCCCACGGACACGCGAGCGAGACGTAGAGATGATAGCGACCCGACTCGACGGCATACGGCGTCGAACCATCCGCCGAGACCCACGCGCGAAATGCATCCTCCTGCCGCTCGAATTCGCCGTCGCCGCTCATCTCATCCGGAAACTGGCCGGTCGCGCTCATGTCCGCACCGTGCCGCACTCTGCCCCGATCGCAACCGCACCGTGACGCGACCCGGTGCGCACCTTGTCCCGACTCGGTCCGCTCTCGGACGCGACGCGTTACATCAACGCACCCGCGACAAACACGCCGATCATCGCCACCGCGCACGCGAGACGTGCGACGGTGGACAACACGAAACCGGTAGCGGCACCTACACCGGCCATCAGCGACTCGCGGCCGGTTTTCTTCGCCATCACCTTCTCCGCGGCCACCGCGCCGAAGATCGTGCCGAGAATCAGCGCGGGCAGCGAAAAGAACATCCCGATCAGCGCACCGCCGCCCGCTCCCGCCATGCCCCACTTGCTCCCGCCAAACTTCTTCGCGCCGATCATCACACCCGCGAAATCCGCAATGACGGAAACAATCCAAAGCACCGCGAGCACGCCGAGCGTCCAGCCGCCGACGTCTTCCGGCCGCAAAAACCAGTGCACGACGGCGGCGATGAGAATCAACGCCGTGCCCGGCAGCATCGGCACGATCACACCGATGACGCCCACGAGCATCAGCAGCGAAGTCAGCAGCCAGATCGCGACGGTCATCATGCCGTCATGAACACCCGCGCACGTCAGAAGTTGCAATGAAACTTGTCCCGCTGTGCGGCCCTATGCCGCGAACACGGATTGAGCGCCTGCACTCTACGCCACACGTTCGCACCATGCTTGAGCTCCGCCCCACCTGCGAAAACTGCAACAAGCCCCTGCCGCCGTCCGCCACCGACGCGCGCATCTGCAGTTACGAATGCACGTTCTGCGCGGACTGCGTCGAAACCGTGCTCTTCAATGTGTGCCCCAACTGCGGCGGCGGTTTCACGCCACGCCCGATCCGCCCCGCGCGGAATTGGAAGGGCAACAACTATCTCGGTGCCGATCCCGCGAGCACGACCGTGAAACACCGGCCGGTCGACGCCGCGGCGCACGCCCGTTTCGCCGCAGAGATTCGCGACGTGCCGCCCGCCGAGCGCTGAGCGGCACGCGCTTCACGCCACCGCGCTTTAACGCAGCGTCACCGACGCGCTGCCGTCGCCTTTGCGCAGCTCGACCGTCTTCGCTTTGCCGCCGCTCGTCACGCGGTGCTCACCGAAGAACGCCGGCACTTCGCAGCGGCCACTCGCGTCGGCCTGGCCTTCCCATCGGGTCCACCACTCGCCGAAAATCAGATCGCGATAGGCCTTCGCCGCCGGGGTCGGAGTCCAGTCGCGTTTGTAGAGCGACGACTGCGGGATCCAGTTCGCGCCCTCCCAGAAGCCCCACATCAAAATGCCGTCGACCGCAGGGTGCTCGAAACAGATGCGGTAGTAATCGACGATGTCGCGCGCCTTCGCCTCTTCTTCTTCCGCAGTGATCGCGATCTCTTCGTGTTCATAGAACTTCGACCGCTGTCCCGGCAGGTTGAACTCCGTCACGCGGATCGGGAGTTTGAATTGCGCGAGCACATCGAGCGCGTTCCGCAGTGCATCACTGTCGAAACTCTCCGCGTGCAAGTGTCCCTGCACCCCGATGCCCGCAATCTTCACGCCTTGGTCGAGCAGCCCGCGGATCTGTTGCACGTAGTCGTTGAGGCGATTGCCGGTCAGAATGTCGTAGTCGTTCAGGTAAAGCTTCGCCTCCGGATCTTCGGCGTGCATCCACGCCGTCATCTCCTTGGTGATCTGCGGACCGAGACGCTCGGCATAAAAGTTTCCGTGGATCATCTCGTTGTTGAGATCGTATTCGGCGAAACGTCCGCGGTAGCGCGAAGCGACATCGCGCGCCCGCGCCTCCACCGTGGCACGCAGTTCCTCGTTGCTCATCGTCTTGAGCCACGGCTGCACGAATTGATGGATGCCCCAGAAGACATTGTGCCCGCGCAGCGGCAGACGGTGCTCGTCGGTCCAGCGCAGCATCGCTTCCACCGTCGCGTAATCCACGTTGCCGCGCTGCGGTTCCATCGAGAGCCACTTCAACGCGTTTTCCGTCACCGCCGAATTGAAGTTTTCGAGAAACACCTCGCGGTAGCGCTTCGCGTCCGCCTCGGGCATCGTGCCGTTGAACGCCTGATTCGCGATCGCCGCGCCAAACCAGAACTCGTGGCGCACCTGCTCCACTTTCACTTTCGCTCCGGGCGTCGTCTGCACGACGATCGTGCCTCGGCGATGTTGGAGCGAATCCGCGGCCGAGCCGCTGGCCGCGAAACTCAGAGTCATTACGAGAAGGCTAAAACGAAGAAGCGTTTTCATGGGGATGGGGCGAGTGTTTCGGACTCGCCAAGCTCAGACGTCCCCGCGCCGCGAAAGATGCAGGTGAGTTCTCCGCGCAGACCTGCGCCGCTGTCTCACACCTCCATGACGTCGTAAACGACAACCTTGGACCAGAGGTGCGAACAATTCTTCACGAACTCGAGGTGAAGCGGGTGCTGCTGATAAACATTCTGCCCCTCCACGTCGTCGAAGCACAGCAGCTCCGAGACCTGATAACTGTTCTCCACGACATCGCGCTTCTCCGTGCTCGCGGGCACGCCAACGTGAAGTGCACGGACCGTCTCGATCTGGCCCAGCTTGCGGATGCCCGCGATCAACGCGTCGCGGTCCGCCTGCGAATCCGGATTCTTCAGCCAGAAGAACACATGATGCACGAGCTTCGGGATCGCCGGCTTGGAAGCCGACTGCACCGCAGCCGCGGCGACCGCCGCTGTGCCCAACGTGACGGCCGAGGTGAGAAAAGCGCGACGAGTTTGTTCGGTCATGGATGGAAGTGGTTCGCGCCAAACGAAACGCGCTCCATTCGGGAGTCGAGCCCCGACGCTCGCCTCGACGTCAAAAACGCGCACGCTCCGGCAAAACCCCACGTTTCGGTCATGTTCTCCCCTCGCCTTCTTCTTCGTCTCGTTTGCGTCGTCCTCCTCGCCGCGCCTCGTGCCGGCATGAGCGGCGAACTCGCGCTCCGCGTGATGACCTTCAACCTGCGTTTCGCGAGCCAGCAGCCGCCCAACGCGTGGCCCGATCGCCGCCCCGTCATGCGCGAACTGCCCCAGCGCGAAGCGCCCGACATCATCGGCACACAGGAAGGCGTGTATCCACAACTTCGTGACATCGCCGCCGATCTCCCCGACTACGAATGGATCGGCCTCGGCCGCGCCGGCGGCAGCCACGACGAGTTTTGTGCGATCTTCTTCCGCCGCGACCGTTTCGAGCCGGTCGCCTTCGATCACTTCTGGCTCTCCGACACGCCCGAAGTCGTCGGCTCGATGACCTGGGGCAACCGCTACCGCCGCATGGTCACCTGGGTGCGGCTCCGCGAGCGCGCTTCCGGCCGCGAGTTCGAGGTGTGGAACACTCATTTCGATCATGAAGTGGATCTCGCCCGCGAAAACTCCGCCCTGCTCCTCCGCGAACGTCTCGCCAAAATCGAACCTGCCGTGCCGCTCATCGTGCTCGGGGATTTCAACGCACCCGCCGGCGCCGGTCGCGTTTATGAGATTCTCACTGCCGACGCCAAACTCGCCGACACGTGGACGCTCGCGCGCGAACGCGAAAACGAAGACTACAATACCTTCCACGACTACCAACCGCCGCAGCGCCTCGGCGAACGCATCGATTGGATTCTCGCCCGTCCTCCCGTGGACGTCGCGCGCGCCGCGATCGTCGTGCGTCCGAAGCACGGCCAGATGCCCAGCGACCATTTTCCTGTCATCGCCGAGCTGCGTTTTCCCTGACGCGCATCACGGACCCGACCGGATGCGGACCTTGTCGCGACTCGGTGCGCACGGTGGCGCGGGCTGATCCGCACTTTGGCGCGACGCGGTCCGGACACAGCCGCGACTCACGCCACCTTGTGGCGGACGCCGCTCACGTTTGCAGCGCTCGTTGCATCGCCTGGCCGAGCGCATGCACGGTGAGCGGTTTCAACACCAGCTCGCGAATGCCCAGCCCGCGCACGCGCTCGGGCGTGAGCGATGCGTTGTAGCCGGTGGTGAGCACGATTCGATGCTGCGGATTTCGCCGCAGAACCTCACGCGCGAGATCGGTGCCGCTCATCCCGGGCATGCTCAAATCCGTGAGCACGAGAGCATACTTGTCCGGTGTCGCGAGCACCGCCTGCAGCGCATCCTCGGGCGACGTGAATGCTTCCGCCGCGTAGCCGAGACGTTCCAGGGTGGTCTTCGTCATCGCGGCCAACATCGGTTCGTCGTCCACCACGAGAATGCGTTGTCCGCTGCCGCGCGGGGTCTCCGGCCGGGATGAGACTTCGAGTTCCAAGTCGGCGGCTTGTGCGGGAAAATAGAGAGTGAAACACGTGCCCTTGCCCGGACGGCTGTAAACCGTGACGACCCCATCGTGGTTTTGCATGATGCCGTGCACGACCGCGAGTCCGAGGCCCGTGCCTTCGCCTGGCCCTTTCGTCGTGAAAAACGGATCGAAGATGCGGCTGAGTGTCGTCTCGTTCATGCCATGGCCGGTATCGCTGACCGAGAGCCGCATATAATTGCCCGGGCGCAGTCCGGGATGGAGGGCCACGAGCACGTGATCGACCGCGACTTGTTCGAGCGTGAGACCGAGCCGGCCCGGACGATCCTTCATCGCATGCGCGGCGTTGGTCGCGAGGTTCATGATCACCTGGTGCACCTGCGTCGGATCGGCCAGCACCGTGGGGCCATCGCGCACGAGCGAAATGTCGAACTGGATGCTCGTAGGGATCGTGGCGCGCAGCAACTTGATCGCCTCTTCGACGACCGTCCACAGTTGCACCGGCTTGCGCTCCTGATCCTGGAGCCGGCTGAACGCGAGAATCTGTCGCACGAGTTCCGTCGCACGCCGGCCACCATCGGCCACCGCCGCGAGGTATTCCTGCGCAGGGGACTTCGCGTCGATCTCCATGCGAGCGAGTTCGGTGTAGCCGTTGATCGCGCCGAGCACGTTGTTGAAATCGTGCGCGATACCGCCAGCGAGCGTGCCGATCGCCTCCATCTTCTGCGCTTGGCGAAACTGCTCCTCCAATTGTTTCCGCTCGATGAACTGCCCGAGTTGCGTGCCCAACGAGGCAAACAGCGCCATCGTCCCTTCATCAGGCGGGCGCGATTTCAGGCTGAAAAACTCCATCACGCCATACGCGTCATGGCGCAGCATGATCGGAAACGCGAGCGCGCCCCTCAGTCCCAGTTCCGCGGCCTCTTCCTTGCGCCGAAACTGAGGGTCGCGCGCCACCTCCTCGACCCAGCGCGGCGCGCGTTGCTCCCACACTCGTCCCGGCAGCCCCTCGCCTTTGCCGAATGAGAGTTCCCGGCTCTTCCGCACAAACGCGTCCACCGCGAAAGTTTGGGCATGCCACACATCCACGAAGCGCAGGCGCTTCGCTCCTCGGTCCACGATCCACAAGTCGCCCAGATCCCAGTCGAGATCGCGGCACACGATTTCCAATACCCGCCTCGCCGTCTCCGCCAGCGGCGCTGCTTCCGCCAGGACGGCGGTGATCGCGTGCGCGACCGCAGCGAGCAGTTCACGGTGTTTCTGCACGGTGATGTCCGTCGCCGTGCCCACCAGGCGATGAACCTGTCCGCGGTCGTTTCGCACGGGATACGCGCGCGCGCGAATCCATCGGACCTCTCCGTCGCTCCGGATGATGCGGTAAGTTTCGTCGTAGGTGCCCGCCGTATAGCGTTCGTGCATCGACTCGAGCACCCGCGCGCGATCCGCGGGATGGATGGCCTCCGGCCAGCGCTCGATATTGGCGTAGAGGCTTTCGCAGCTCTGCCCCCAGATCTTTTCGTAAGCCGGGCTGATATACAAAACGCCGCGCTCCGGATCGCTGATCCAGAACACTTCATCGATGTTCTCCGTGAGTTCACGAAACCGCTCCTCGCTCTCCCGGAGTCGTGTGACGCTTTGCTCCCGCTCCGTGACGTCGAGCGAGAGGATGAAAATCCCTTCTTCCGCCGGTTGCACGATGAGCTCGAACCACGCACGCGTTCCGTCGGGTGCGACAAACTCGTTCTTCACCCGCGCGCCCACCCGCTCCTCCATACAGCGCCGCATCACCGTGAACACCGGCGTCTGGTCGAACCCCGGGTAACACTCGAGCAACGACCTCCCGAGTAACTCCTCGCGCGTCCGCCGGCCATGAGCCGCCGCCGCCGCATTGACGTAAACATAGCGCCACTGCCGGTCGATGATCTGGCAACCCTCGACCATGTTATCGAGCGTGCCCTGAAACCGCTCTTCGCTGGCGCGAAACGCTTCCAACTCCGCGCGCAGACGCGCGTTTTCCGCCTCGAGCTCAGCGATTCGGACAGCCGCAGAGGATGGGGTATCACGGGGCGTGGGGGTATTCATCGCGCGGAAACCGACAGGGGAAAATCAGCACCGGAACGTGCGCGGTTTGGCGCGCCGCTCAACCGGCTAGGACTACATGATTACACGTATTTATCGTCCGGCTAGCACGGAACTGCACCTCGGGAGTTTTCCGCCGCAAATCCATTAACACTGCGCGAACAAGGAATCGGCCGCCGACGCTTTGAGGTCTCTCGCAAAGCAGCCGAAGCAAACGAAGCAAGGTCGTGTCACGCAGAGGACGTCAGGGCGCGGCGCCGGCGCGGGAGTGACATCGTCGCGACTGGAGACACACCTAGGCGCGACCGTGTCCGCACTCGGGCGCGACTCGGTCCGCATCAGCGATGCAACCCCCGCGCCGCGCATCTTTGAATACCGGAAAGACTTCGCCCGCGAACGGGATCCGGCCGCGCATGTGCCGGGCTCGCGATGGCGGTCGACTTTGACCTCTCCGGGGCGGACGCTCGACGTGTTCCATGACATTACAAACCGGCGGGATCGCCTTGGGAGTGTTGCTGCTGTTGTTCCCCGCGGACCGACTGCTGTCGCGGGCCGTGAGCCTGCGCACGATCGATGAGTTCAACCATCTGAACTCGAACTCGCGCTTCCGCCCGTGGTGGTGGGTGCCCGCCCTCTGGCTCGATCCGCTCCGCGCGTTCGCCGGTGCGTGGCTCCTGCGGTGGTCGCTGGATCTCTCCGCGACGCGGTGGGACCAGCTGCCGAAAACGAACTATGTCTGGTTCGTCGCGTTGCTCGGGCTCGGCGTGGTGGCCCAGCTCTTCACGCGCAAGGGCGACGGCGCCGTGCTCCTCGCGCCCGTCGGCTTCGTGACCGGCGTCGCCGCCGCGCTGGCCCCGTGGCCGGTCGCCGCCCTCAGCCTGCTCAGCGCCGGCCTCGGATTGTTCGGACTTCGGCAGTTCGGCGCATTCTTCCTCTTCGGCGCCGCCGCGCTCGCCCTGCTGGGGCTCGCCCTTGATGCCGCCGTCTGGCGGATCGCGCCGGCCGCGGGTGTATTCGCTTTTCCGATACTGATGAACCTGATCACCGGCCGGCCGCTGGAACTGCCCACGCGCGACGAAACTTGCCCGGCCACCTGACGCGCCGGGCCCGCTTCAGCCCCGCGGAAGCAGGAAGACGAACACGGCGAAAAAGTGACACGTGCTCCCGCCGAGCACGAACGCATGCCACACCGCGTGGTGAAACCGCAGCCGATCCCACACGTAGAAAATCACTCCCGCGCTGTAGCAAAGCCCGCCGGCGAGCATCAGCCAGAGTCCGCCCGGCGGCACGTGCGCCAGCAGCGGTTTGATCGCGACGACGATCAGCCAGCCGAGAAAAAGATACGCGCCGATCGCCACGGCGCGAAACCGCGGCGCGAACAGCAACTGCACCACCGCCCCGCTGCCGCACAGGCCCCACACGACGCCGAAAAGCGACCAGCCCCACGGCCCGCGCAATTGCGTGAGCAAAAACGGGGTGTAGGTGCCCGCGATCAGCAGGAAGATCGCCGCGTGATCGAGTTTGCGGAAGAGGCGTTTCGCGCGTCCGTCGCGCACCGCGTGATAGGCCGTCGACGCGAAATAGAGCGTGAGCAACGTGAGCCCGAAGACCGCAAAACTCGCGACATGCCATACATCGCCATGCACCCGCGCTTGGAGGAGCAGGAGCATCAACCCTACCGCGCTCGCCACGAGCCCGATGCCGTGCGTGACCCAGTTCGCGATTTCCTCCGCTCGCGTGTAGGGGCGGGGCCGCTCGGTAGCGACTGCGGCCCGAGACGCCAGCTCACGCCGACGTCGGACCGCCGACTCGGCCCAGCGATCGAGGACGCGGATCAAAGCACGCGGGCGCGGACGGCAGAATTTCTCCGGGGTCCACTCCTCGCCGTCGGCGTAAACTGTCTGCGGAATCACGCACGTGCCGAGGCACCAGTCCGCGACGGGGAGTCCAAAGAAGCCCGAGATGGACTCGTTGCAGTCCGTGACCGCGTGGTGCCGCAGATGGAAACCATACACCGGCTGCCAGAACCAGCTCCACCGCGGGTGCTGGATGAGCGGCGCCCATTTCTCGAACGGCCAATGATTGATCGCGTGCAACACCTCATAGAGCGTGAGCGAGCACGCGAGGGCCGCATAGCCGCCGACGAACCAAGGAAACGCCGGCAGCAACCACTGCAGCAGCGCCAGCAACGGCGTGAGCAGCAGCGCAAACGCCGCGAGCGAATACCACGGGAAAAACGACGCTTCGCCCTGCTCCGGCTCCACGATGGGAAACACGTTTTCGATCGAGAGAATCCCGGTGCCCTCGCGACCCGGGCGTCGCGTGATGCGCGTGAGCGCGTGATGAAGCGTGTGCTGCTTGTAGAGCCGGCGGAGAAACGGCACCGCGGGCGTGTGCAACACATAGCGATGGAAGAAATACTCCATGAACGCGTTCACGAGACTGATGGCGGCAAATGCCACGATCGCGTGCGACAGCGGGGCGATCCATTGCAGCGTCCAGACCCCGGGCGCGATCCAGCGCAATGCGAGCAGGAGCGCCGCCAACGTGGCGAGCACCGTGGCCGCGAAACGCGGCAGTGAAAAGTGCTCGTGGACGGGTTCGGAAGAACGAGGAGACGACATGATGCAGGCGAGACCGGAAGACGGGAAAAGCAAACGCGTGAGCCAAAGGGCCCGCGACTACAGATGGGTGAGCTGCTCGTCGGTCGGGAGTTCGTAGCTGATCTTCCGTTCGGCGATTTCCCGCAGCGCCACGTCCTCCAACGTCAACTTCTCGAGCGACACCACGAGGGGCCGCGCTCCGTGGCGCAGTTGTTTCACGCGCCGCGACACCACATTGATGAGGATGTTGGGGTCTGGAATCACTTGGTGGGCCTCGAACAGATAATCTTCTCTCACGAATAGGTAGGGGGACGCCGAGGCGGGATTGATTCCAGCTGGCTCGCGCACTCTATCGACGCGGAGCGCACACGACGACACTTATCGCGCCGCCGGGGCCACGGACGGGCAAGCGGCACACCGGGCACCGCATTACGGGATTAATCGTGCCGACCCGATGCGCACCTTGGCGCGAGCCGGAACGGACTTTGTCCCGACCCGGTCCGCACTCAGACTCGACCGTGTCCGCACTCGGGCTCGACCGGGTGCGCACTTGGACGCGGCCCGGTCAAAACTCGGGCGCGACTCGGGTCGCGCTACTCGCCGATGATTTTGATCAGTGCGCGTTTTCGGCGCAGGCCGTCGAACTCGGCGTAGAAGATCTGCTCCCACGGCCCGAAATCGAGTTTGCCCGCGGTGACCGCGACCACGACTTCGCGGCCCATGATCGTGCGCTTGAGATGCGCATCGGCATTGTCCTCGCCCGTGCGGTTATGGTCGTAGGCGCTGTGCGGTTTCTCCGGCGCGAGTTTCTCGAGCCAGCGTTCGTAATCCGCGTGCAACCCGCGCTCGTCGTCGTTGATGAACACGCTTGCCGTGATGTGCATCGCGTTGACGAGGCACAGCCCTTCGCGAATTCCGCTCTCGCGCAGCGCGGCTTCGACCTGCGGCGTAATGTTGAAAAACGCCCGGCGCTGGGGCGCCTCGAACCAGAGTTCCTTGCGGTAGGATTTCATGAGGCGTGGCGTTGAATCGTCAGTTGAGTCGCCAGATCGCGGTGTTGAGCGCGATCGCGAAACTCACCCACAAAAGATACGGCGCCCACAGCGCGGCCGCGATGCGGTCGCGGTTCCAGAAGCGGATGAAGATCACCGCGAGCACGAGCCACAGCGCGAGGATGTCGACGAGCGCCGCACCGGGCGACTGGCGTCCGAAAAAGAGAATCGACCAGAGCGCGTTGAGCGCGAGTTGCAACGCGTAGAGCGCGACCGTGACGCGCGCCGAGAGCGGATCGCCCACGCGCCACACGCGCCAGGTCGCGATCGCCATGAGGATGTAGAGAATCGTCCACACCGGGCCAAAGACCGCGCGCGGCGGATTCCAGGCAGGCTTCTGCAGCGAACCATACCACGTGTCCACGTTGCTCGCGGTCGCGAGCGCACCGAGGCCGGCCGCCGCAAAGGCGAGCACGAGAAAGAGAATGAGCGGAAGCCAGCGCGATTTCATGCGAAAGCTCTGCCGCGCTGCGCGAGTCGTGTCAAAAATGCCGTCGCGATTCGTGCCCGTTCCCCGAGCGAAGGCAGCTCGATATATTCGTCGGGACTGTGGAGTTTGCCGCCGACCGGTCCCAATCCGTCGAGACACGGAAGTCCGGCCTCCGCGAGCAGATTGGCATCGGAACCGCCGCCAACATCGAGCCAACCGGGAAGCGCAACGCCGCACTCGCGTGCCGCGTCGTTCCACGCGGCAAACGCCTCCTCCGTTCGCGCGTCCGGCTCGAGCGGTGGACGATCGAACCCGCCGGTGATCTCCAGCGAAAATCCCTCGCGACGGTTCACCGCGTCGGCGAGCGCTGCGAGCGCATCCTGCACCGCGGCGACGGCGGACGTGCGCGCGACGCGGATGTTGATGCCGGCGATCGCGCGGTCGGGCACGATGTTGAGCGCGCCGCCACCGGCAATGTGACCGACATTGAGCAATACGCCGGGAATCTCATTCTGTATACGTTCGGCGGATACAAGAAATTCCGCGAGCGCAACGATGGCGTTGCGGCCTTCGCGTCGCGGACTCGCGGCGTGCGCCGCGCGACCACGGCACGTGATGGTGAAAACGCCCGTGCCCATGCGCGACCGCACAAGCGAGCCATCCTCGCGCGCTGGTTCAAAGACGAGCCCGAGCTGGTGGCGCTGCGCGGCCTCTCGCAGCGCGTCGCGGCTGGCGGTGGAGCCCGTTTCCTCGTCCGGTGTGAGCAGGACTTCCCAACCGAGTTTCTCGCGCTCAGGCGTTTGCTCGAAGCCCGCGAGCGCGGCGAGCATCACGACGATGCCACCCTTCATGTCGGCCACGCCGGGACCGCGCAGGATCTTTTCGTCGATCTGCTCGCAGCGCTGAAACGGATGCTCGGCGCCGTAAACCGTGTCGTAGTGACCGCTGAGTAACACCTGCACCGGCGCCGTCGGCCGCATGCGCACGGAGAGCGCTTTCGCGTCCGTGCCCGGCAAATGGATGGCCGAGACGACCGCACCCGGCAGCTTTTCGCGAAACATTTCCTCAAGCGTCGCACGCATACGGGCCAATCCAGCGACATGATCGCTCCCCGAGTTCAGGTGAGCCCAAGTGACGAGAAGATCGCGCAGCGCGGCAGACTCCATGTGCCGATTGTCCGCCGAGCAGCCGCCGACGGAAAGGCCGGATTTCTCAATTCGCCGGGAACGCCATCATCGTGCCGTCGAGCGTGACACCGATGACGACTTGTCCATCGGTCGCGAGCGAGCCGGCGAAGCCCGACATGTCCGCGCCTTGCGGGACTGGCGCGCGATAGCGCCACACCACGGAGCCCGTCGCGCGGTCGAGCGCGACGATGCCCCCTTCGTGCGTGATCACAGTGCCTTCGAGGTGCTGGCCCGCAGTCGCCGCGAACACGCGTTCGCCGAGCACGAGCGGCGTGCCCCAGGTGAGGCCACGCACGTCCGTCGCCCATTTTTGCGCGCCGGTGCGCGGATCGAGCGCACTCACGCGACGATAGTCGGAGGAGCCAATGTAAAGCGTGCCGCCCTCGAGGCGCGGCGACGATTCCACCCACGAAAACCAGAACGAGTTGCGCCACGCGATGCGACCGTCGTTGAGCGAGACCGCATAGAGCAAGTAGTCGCGCGCACCAACGATCGCGAGCGAACCACTGACCGCGGGGGTGGAGACGATCGGGCCGCCGAGCTTCACGCGCAGGGTTTCCGCGCGCGTGCGTCGGTTGAAACCAACGAGCGTGCCGTCAAACGCGCCCGCGAGGAGCGTGTCGCCGTGCAGCGCAAGCGGAGCGTAGAGGGGCGCACCCACGGATTTGCTCCACGCGATCTTGCCCGTGCGTGCACGGATCGCGTGCACTTGGCCATCGGTCGAGCCCACATAAAGGAGATCGCGTCCATCCCAAATCGGCGCGGCCGTGCGATGCGTGAACGTGGGATTCGCGGGATTCTCCCCGGCGGAATCGCTGCGCAGCGACACGCGCCAGCGCAGTTTTCCGGTGGCGCGCTCGAGTCGCACGAGATCGTCACGTTCGTCCACGAGGTAGATCGCGTCGTTCGTCGCGAGTGCGGCGCCATATAGCGGCGCGGTGCCGACCCACGTCCACACCGGTTCTCCATCGGTTGCGCGGATCGCATGCACGCGACCATCGACCGTGCCCACGTAAACAATTCCCTCGTGCACAATCGGCGAAGCCCACACCGCGGAATCGAGTGCGCGTTGCCAGCGCGGCGCGGGCGCGGGCGGCAGTTCTTCGACTTCGGGTGCATCGGGAAACGCCGAGCCGGGACGCAGCGTCACCGGCAACTCCGCGAGCGCGAAACTCCCGCGCAGCTCCGAGCCTACGCGGCGCAGCTTCAAATTCAGCGGCGCGAGCTCGAACGTGCCGTCGCGAATCTCCGCCGCACCGAAGTTCACGTTGTAGATAAACATCTCCGGCAACGAGAGACTCACGAGCAGGCCGCGCTCGGTGTCGATGAACGCCACGCCGAGGGACGTCGCGGTGTTGGGCGCGATGATCTCGCCCTGCCACACGCCCACGAAGTCCGCGCTGTCGTCCGCTGCGTGCAACGCGCCGAAGCAACCCAAACCCGCCACGAAGAGAACCAAGGAAATCAGTCTGCGCCGCATGCGAACGTTGTTCGCGAGCGTGCGCGCGGTGGCAAACGCATTGAGCTGAAATTCAGCGCGCGAGCGACGAAGCCCTGCCCGACGCGGTTGCTGCCATCCGGCGGCGAAGCTGTCCGCAAGCCGCATCGATGTCCGGTCCACGCGAGCGGCGGAAATGCGCCACCACGCCGCGCTCGCGCAGGATGTCTGCAAACGCCTCGGCCGCATCATCGGTCGTCGGTTCGTAGGCGACGCCCTTCAGGCTCAGGCCGGTGAAGTTATAGCGCAACAGGTTGACGTGCATGCGCCGCGAACCCAGCACCGCCGCGAGCATGCGGGCGTGCTCCGGCGAATCGTTCACGCCGCGGAGGAGACAATACTGGATCGTGACCGGACGCCCCCGGCGGGCTTGGAATCGATCGGCGGCAGCGAGGATGTCCGCAATGGGAAACCGTTTTCCCATCGGCAGCAGTTGCGCGCGAGTCGCGTCGTCCGGCGCGTGCAGCGAAACCGCGAGATGAAAATTGAGCCCCGTCTCCGTGAGCGCATCGATCCCGGGCACGATGCCGACGGTGGAGATCGTGATCTGCCGCCAGCCGAGTCCACCGAGCGTGTTATCGGCCATGCGACGCACCGCTTCGAGCACGGCATCGAAATTGAGCAGCGGCTCGCCCATGCCCATGAACACGATCGTCTGAAGCTTGCGACCGGCCGCGCGTGCCTCGTTTCGCAGCGCAACAAACTGCGCGAGAATCTCACCCGTGGTGAGATTGCGTTCGAAGCCCGTCTTCGTGGTCGCGCAGAAATCGCAACCCATCGCGCAGCCCACCTGCGACGAGATGCAACCGGCCGCACGTTCGCCGCGAAAATCCGGCATCAATACGGTCTCGACCGTGCGGCCATCGTGGAGGCGCAGGAGGAGTTTTGCCGTGCCGTCTTCCGCGAGCTGACGCGTAACGAGTTCCGGCGACCTGCCGGGAAATGTTTGGTGCAACCAATCCGGGAGCTCCGCGGGCAGTCCGGTGACGTGCGATGCCCAGTCGTCGCCCGCAGCGTAGAGCGCACGGAGCACGCGCAGAGCGTGACCGGGCTTAAATCCCGCCCGCGACAAAGCCTCCGCCAAAGCGGACGGTGCGAGGTCGAGAAGCGCGGTGGTCATCGCAGCATTTCCCTCCCGCTCGCACGCAAACGCAAGCGCAGGACCGCGCGTTCGCTCAGGGCACCGGCACCGGCGTGGCACGCTGCGCGCGCAGCTGCCGCCATTTCCACAGTGGGAATCTCACGAGACCTTGGAAAAGGCCGAGCGCCACCAGCATGCCCACGAAGGCGTAGATCAGTCCTTCCACGGTCGTCGGCACGGCTGGTTTGAAAAAGTGCCCGGTGGCGCGAGCGATATCTACATCCATCGTGCGAACAAAAACAAACGGGCGGCTCCACACCGTCGCATCGATCAACGCGGCCTGCGCCTGCGCGAGCGCGTCGACGCGCTCGATCGTGGCCTGAATCACGCCGCCGAGACGCGACACCGTGATCTCGCTGCTGGCCTGCGTCTGTGTCGCCAGTTCTTCCAGCGTGATGCCCGATTGCACGGCCACGTTCTCAAATTGCTGCAGCTGCCGACGCGCCTCGTCCAAGTGGCCGCCGAGCCGCTGAAGGTATTGCTGGAAAAACTCGGGCGCTTGCGCGAAAAACGCCGCGCCGAGCACGCACACCACGCGGTCGAGCAGGCGTTCACCGGAACGAAGGAGAGCCGAACCGAAGCGCATTCTTTTCCCAACGTGCCTCTACGGCGGCAGGTTGCAAGCCGCCGCCGGCAGAGGCTGACGTTTAGGGATCGTCGCGCTCGAATTGCGCCATCGATTCGCCGGCAGAGGGGAATTGCTCCAAGTCGAGCGCCACGCCCGCAGACTCGAGCAATGCGCGCAGAGGTTCGACAAAGCGTCCCTCCATGCTCTCGAGCGAAAACTCAATGGCGGTAAAATCGCCTTCCAGCGCGTAAGCCACCGCATCGGCAAGATCCATCACGTCCTCATCATCGAAGTGTTCCTCGATGACAGCCTGCGAACCGGTGAGCGCCTGGAGCGACGCCCAGTAAATTTCCTCCGCTGTATCCGCTTGCCGGAGACGCACCTTGCCCTGCAAGCCGGCCAACGCGACGCGATCAGCGAGGCGCTTCAGCGTGACGTAGGCGAAGGCGGTGTTGGCGAGATTGGCGTGACGATTGATGATCTGGCGGGTGGCGAGTAGTTGTGAGAGTTTCATGATGACCATCTCCTGCTCGGTGCCCGTGCACCAGGGTTGAGGTTGAGAGGTCCCACCCGGCCTCCAAACGATTCGGAAGCCGCGCGAGCCCCTGGAATCCAATCAACTAGAGCTGTCCTCCCAATCGCACCGGCGAACCGGCCGACGGGCACAATCGCTATCCACTAAACGGTCTTTTCGAACCCGACTTTAGGAACGTCCCTCAAAACAAAATCCGGACGTGAGGACACGGAAGCGCGTTCCACTTCCGGCGCAAGCAGCCAAAAGAAAAGGCGCGGGGTTTTTTACCCGCGCCTCACATACGCTGTCCGTGGATTACTTCGACTACTCGGCGCCGGAGCGATCCAGGCCGCGTCGACGCAGCAAGGGCTCGATCGAAGGTTCGCCGCCACGGAAAGCACGGAAGAGATCCATCGCGTCCGCGCTGCCGCCACGCGACAGCAGCGTCTTGCGGAAGTGATCGCCGTTGGCGCGCGTCAGGCCGCCGTTCTGCTTGAACCACTCCACGCTTTCCGCATCGAGCACCTCGGCCCAGATGTAGGAGTAGTAGCCCGCCGAGTAGCCGCCCGCGAAAACGTGCGAGAAATACGTGCTGCGATAACGCGGCGGCACAGGCGGAAAATCCACGCCGGCGGCACCCAGCGCCTCCGCTTCGAACTCCACCACGTCCTCCGGCGCCGGCACCTCGCCGATCGCGAGTTGATGCCACGCCTGATCGAGCAAAGCAGCCGCGAGGTATTCGGTGGTCGCGAAGCCCTGGTTGAACTTCTCGGAAGCCTGCACCTTCTCGAGCAGCTCCGCGGGAATCGGTTTACCGGTCTGGTAGTGTTTCGCGTAGTTGCGCAGAACCTCGGGCCACGTGGCCCACATCTCGTTCACCTGCGACGGATATTCCACGAAATCACGCGACACCGTCGTGCCCGTGAAGCGCGGATACTGCACGTCGGAAAACATGCCGTGCAGCGCGTGACCGAACTCGTGGAACAACGTGGTCACTTCGTCGAACGTGAGCAGCGTGGGCTCGCCCTCGGGCGGCTTCGGCACGTTGAGGTGATTCGCCACGACCGGCTTCGTGCCGAAGAGGCGCGACTGCGCCACATAGGAGTTCATCCAGGCACCACCGCGTTTCGACGGACGCGCATACAAATCCGCAATGAAGATCGCGAGCTGCGAGCCGTCGCGATCGAACACATCGAAGACGCGCACGCTCGGCTCGTAGACGGGAAGGTCGTGACGTTCCTTGAAAGTGATGCCGTAGAGTTTCTCCGCGGCGAAGAACACGCCGTCCACGAGCACGCGGTTCATTTCGAAATACGGTTTCAATTGCGACTCGTCGAAGGCGAACCGGGACACGCGCACCTTCTCGGCGTAGTAGGCCCAGTCACTCGCCGAAAGGAGGAAGCCTTCGCCCTCTTCATCGATCAGGGCCTGAATATCGGCCGCTTCCTGGCGCGCATTTTCGACCGCCGCAGGAGCGAGGCGACCGAGCATGGCGTTCACCGCCTCCGGCGTGCCGGCAGTCTGATCCTCCATGATGTAAGCGGCGTGATTTTTGTAGCCGAGGAGTTCGGCGCGTTCGGCGCGAAGCGCGGCCGTGCGCGAAACGATGTCACGGTTGTCAAACTCGCCTCCACGGCTGCCGCGCTCCATCGAAGCGGCGAGCAGGCGCGCACGCGTCTCGCGATCGTGCAGTTGTGCCAGCGGCGGCTGACCGGTCGTGTTCATGAGGCGCAGCAGGAATTTGCCTTCGTGGCCCGCTTCCTTCGCCGCAGCGGCCGCGGAAGCGATCGCGGCTTCGGTGAGACCGTCGAGTTCCTCCTTCGTGTCCACGAGCAGCGCCGAAGCGTTGGTCTCCTTGAGCAAATTCTGCGAGAACGTGGCCTGCAATGAAGCCAGCTCCGCGTTGATCGCTTTCAAGCGCGCCTTCTGCTCCGCGCCGAGATTCGCGCCTGCACGAACGAAGTCGCGGTAATAACGCCACAACAGTCGTTGCGATTCGGCATCGAGTCCGAGCGTGTCGCGCTTCTCGTAGAGAGCGCGCACGCGCGCGAAGAGCGCGTCGTTCAGAAACACCTCGTCCTTCTGCGCCGCGAGCTTCGGCGCCATCGCCTTCTCGACCGCTTGCATCGCCGGCGTCGAAACGGTGCCGTTCAGATTCGAGAAGGTGCGGGAGACGCGTTCGAGCAGTCGTCCGGAGCGCTCGAGCGCCACGATGGTGTTTTCAAACGTAGGCTCCTCGGCTTGCGCCGCGATGCGCTGACTTTGCTCGAGCACTTCGGCGATGGCCTGCTCATAGGCCGGCGCAAAGTGCTCTTCCTTGATCAGGTCGAAGTGCGGATAACCAAACGGCAGCGTGCTCTCCCGCAGCAGGGGATTCTCAGCCGCGCCAGCCGATCCGGCCGCAAGAAGCGCCGGCAGAGAAATGCACACGATGTGCCCGACGGAGCGACGAAGTCGCGAAACGAGAAAGAATGACATGCCGCCAGCGTGGCGGTCAGTTCCTTACGTGCAAGCCGGGCCGCCGTTAGGCGACGGCAGATTCAGCCGGAAACAGCGTGCTCAGCACGCGGCGCAGATCAGACGGGAAGACCGGCTTGTAGATGATCTGGTTGACGCGGAGATTGCGATAGGCCTCGCCGACGATCGGATTCAGTTCGGAGCAGAACACGAGGATCTTTCCGGCAAACTCCGTTTCGCGCACTCGCGCCACCAGTTGCACGCCGTTCATCCGCGGCATGTGGTGATCGGTGATCAGCAAATCGAACGCGTTCAGATCGGCCGTGAGTCGCTCCAATGCCTGGAAGCCATCCTCGACGCACTCGATCTGATGTCCGTCGCGCGACAGGGAAATCCGCGCCACGTCGCGCAGCTCGCGCACGTCATCCGCATACAGGATGCGGAGCGCGCGGCGCGGAGTGGACGAGGTGGTGACCTGAACGGAGGACATGGAAAATGTGCGAAGCTCGACTGTGCATGTTCTGCGCCGGAGCGCACGCCTTCGTGTGCGAAAAACTTGCGAAAAAGTGGTGCCATTCCCGGTGCTGTATCAGTTATTTACCTACACCGCTCATCAGGGAAAACACCGCTCCAACTTCGCTTCCGCCCGCGCGTCGCCCGCGTGCCCGGGCCTACGGGACGGGCAGGGCCAAATGGCCGAACCGCGACGCTCGTCCGCGAGACTAAGGAATGTAGCCATGAAAAACTCCCTTAAATCATTCCCCGTTCTCGCGCTCCTCGGAGCGATGATCATTTCTCTTCTCGGCGCGTGCGCCGGCGGACCCAATCGTCAGAGCACTGGCGAATACGTGGACGACGCTGCGATCACCGCCAAGGTGAAAACCGAACTCATCCGCGACGAAGTCGTGAAGGCCCGTGAGGTGAACGTCGAAACCTTCAAGGGCGTCGTGCAACTCAGCGGCTTCGTGGACACCGAGGAACAACGCACGCGTGCGGCGCAAATCGCTGCAGGCGTCAACGGCGTCACCGAGGTGAAAAACAACATCACCCTCAAATAGCCCCTTCCACTTCCCGGGCTCCCAGCGCGACCGCGATATCAGCGGTCGCGCTTTTTCTATCCGGTGACCAGCGGCAAGTCTCCCGCGGTCAGTGGACGACCGAGATGGCGCGACAGGTTGGCAAGCAACACGAGCAGCACTTCCGCGGTGGTGAACGTGTCGCCGGGCGCAGTATGGCGCTCGAGCGCCGCGATTTCGCAGTGCGTGCAGACCTCGTCGAGCGAAGGCGCGCGCTGCCCCGGGTATCCCGTTTTCCGAAAGGCCTCCAGCGCATGCATGGCGAGCTGCGCCGTATCCAAAGTAGCATTACGCAGCCGGATCCGGAAATGGCGATGAAGCGCCGCGTTGATCATGGCCACGTCGAAGGCGAGGTGATGCCCCACCAGCACCGTGCCCGTGGCCAACGGCAGCAACTCTTCGAGCACCGCCTGCTCGGGCTCTCCGGTTGCCGTTTCGGACGGAAGAATGCCGTGCACCTGCACCGCATCGGTGATCGAGGCCTTTTGCTGATAAACAAGCCACGAGCGCAGTTCGGATAGCTGCATCGTGCCGCTCTGCACCGGAATCGTGGCGAGCGACAGGATACGATCTTTCGCCGGATCGAAACCGCTCGTCTCGGCGTCGAGCACGAGAAAGCGCAGCTCCTCGACCGGCGTCTTGCGAGGCACGCGCGGGTCCGTGCCGTCGCGATAGGCCTGCGCGACAGGAGCAAGTGGAGCGCGGCGAAACCAGGGAAACTTCATGACGTGCGAATCATCAGCTCGAATTCGCGACGCACGGCGTCCTGCACCATGCGCACCACGTCGAAGATGCTCGAGAGCTGCGCGCGCTCGAGTTTCGTGAGCTGCGCGGAATTGATGAAGCGACCCGAGTCGCCCCGTTGCAGGCCGTTGAGGGTGCGGAGGCGCAGGAGGAAATCGTAAGCGTCGCGCGCAGAGATCGCGATTTCCTCGAGGCGCGGGATATTGCGGCGAACTTCCTCCCAGCGGCCGCCGGTCGAGTAGCGCTGGCTGAGCCGGTGTTTCAAACACAGCAAGCGTGCGGCGTCGCGCAGCGGAGCCATGCCGCGCGACTTCAGGTCAAACTCCTCCTCGCCCACTCCGAGTTTCTCGAGCACGAAGCGGCCGATGAAGTTCAAGGGCGGCGCCGTATCCACGATTTGCTGCGCGAGTCGCCGCTGCAGGTGCTGGTTGGCGTTCGCGCTGTCGAGCGCAGCCTTGCGGAGCGTTTCGCAGAGCGGTTTGTCGCCGGCGACGAAACGGAGATCGTAGAGCACTGTCGCGCGGAGCAGCCGATCTCCCTCCATCCCGGCGTTGAAGGAGGAAAACTCCGCAAGCCATTCCTGCGTGGTGCGGCACCAGCGTGGATTCAGCGCCATCACACCGCCCTGGCACCGTGCAAAACCCGCGGCAGCCATGCGATCGATCACGCGCGTCGCGAGACGAATAAAAACCTGGCGCGACTGCTCGTCGGCTTCCGGAGAGCCCAGCGATTCGAAGACCATCGCGTTGTCCATGTCGGTGCGCAGGATCTGCTCACGGCGGCCGTCGCTGCCGACTGACATCCACGCCCACGCCGTCGGCGGAAGGAGCACGCCTTCGTCGGAAAGCTCCGCGATGGACAGTTCGATGAGGCGCTGGACGAGCTCATCGTAAAGCTCCGCGCACATCTGCCCGAGGTAGATCGCCGAAACACCCGCTTCGAGATAGCTGCGCGCGATCGACTCCACTTCGTCGCACAGTTCGCGGAAGCGCGGATTGGTTCGCGCGAGGCGGATTTCCCGCAGCAAGCCCGCGGGATGGTGTCCGCTCTGCGCCAGCAGATCCTTGTGCGTAACCACATCCAGGGCGGGCGTGTGCGGCGTGCCGTCGTCGGTCACACAGACCTGCCCGATACGCTCGCGCAACATCAGCAGGATCGCCGCCGTGGCGCTCGAACGCGGGGAAACAGTCACCACCGGCTTGGCCATGATCGTGGACACGGGCGTCGCCTTGTCGGTGCCTTCCACGATCACTTCCTTCACCAGCACGTTTGCGGTCACGATGCCGAGCGGCCGCCGCTCGTCATCCACGACCAGGATCGACGGCACGCGTTTCGACGACATCAATGCCGCCGCCTCGCTGATCGGTGAGTCCGGGGCACACGTGAGCAAGCGCTCGATCGGCCGCGGCTCCACGATCTGCGCACCATCGAGGTGAGCCTGAAGAATGTTTTTCGCCCGACCGGAAATCGCGCTGTCGGTCGGTTCGCTCAACGGCACCGCATGTCCGACACGTGTCACCCAAAACGAATGCCGGCGCACGTAGTGCCTCGCATCGTCGTGCGCATCCAGCAGCCGGCGGATGTGCGTCGCCGGCAAACCGTAGAGCAAGCAATCTTCCGCCGCCTGCGCCGAGACGCGGTGATGCGGCTCATTGTGCATGATGGCGGTGAAACCCAGCACGTCGCCCACGTCGCGGACATCCACGCGCTCGCGACGCTCCTCCACCTGCCAGATGTATTCCACGCGGCCTCGCGCCACGAACAACACTTCCGCGCCCGGGCGATCGCCCTGCCGCCACACAAAGGATCCTGCCGGCACCACGCGCACGAACGCTTCCGCCGCGAGTTCCGTCACCGCTTCGGCGGGTAACATCGAAAACGGCGGGAACCGCCGTAGCGCCGTCGCGATGCGATCTGGGATGACGTTTTTCTGCTGCATGGGAAAGTTCGAGCGGGACGTTCTGCCGATCGCTCGCCCCCGAGTCAATCGGACCGCAGAACTCATACCATCGAACCCGCTTGCGCGATTTGTTTCCCACCCGATTCTTTTCCCATGAAGTTCCGCACGCTGTTACCCCTCGCCTGCGTTCTCACTGCTTTCGTCGCGTCGGCTTCCGCCGCGACGCCGACGCGCCTCTGGCCGGCAACCGCCCCGGGAGAAACGACGCCGCTTCCGGCTGAAGCTGATGTCACCAAACCGTCCGACAACATCGTCGCCGGCCGGCCCGTGATCCGTCTCGGCAACGTGAGCGACCCCACGCTCACGATCTATCAGGCGCCTGCCGATAAAAACACCGGCGCCACGATCGTCGTGTTTCCCGGTGGCGGCTATCACATCGTCGCGCTCGACCTCGAAGGCACGGAAGTGTGCGAATGGCTCAATGAGCGCGGCATCAACGCCGTGCTCGTGAAATATCGCGTGCCGCGGCGCGAGGGTCGCGCGAAACACGCCGCACCTTTGCAGGACGCGCAGCGCGCCATCGGGCTCGTCCGCCAGCAGGCGCCCGCGCTCGGCCTCGATCCCAACCGGATCGGCGTGCTCGGTTTTTCTGCCGGCGGCCATCTCGCCGCGACGGTGAGCAACAACTACGGCCGACGCACGTATCCAGAAATCGATGACGCAGACCGCGTCTCCTGCCGTCCGGATTTCACCGTCCTGATTTATCCCGCCTATCTCACCGACCCGGAGAAAAACGACACGATCGCGCCGGAGCTACCGCTCTCCGCCGACACACCGCCAACATTCCTCGTCATGACCCAGGACGATCCGGTGCGCGCGGAAAATGCCGTGCACTATTATCTCGGCCTCAAACGCGCCGGCGTGCCGGCCGAACTCCACCTGTATCCAAAAGGTGGACACGGCTATGGCCTGCGCCGCACCGGCAACTCCGTCGCCGACTGGCCCGAGCTCGTCGCCCGCTGGATGGCCGCATCCGGTTGGATTCAGCCGTCTCGCTAAACCCGGATAGAACCACCGGGTCACATAGCACCCCGAGAGGAATGTGGGGACGCCGTGTTCCTGCTTTTCCGTGACTCGGCGTGAGCCTGAATCCGCTCTCCCCGGATGTCGGTGGCTCAGCAGTTCGGCAGGAATTTGCATTAGCATTTTTCCGCCAAGCGAACCCGCGCTTGGCAGCGGGGTTCAGGCGCTCACACTGCGCGCTGAATGAAAACCCCATCATTGCTGCAGCGGGCCGCGTGGGCGGCCGCGCTCGTCTCGCTTGTTACCCCTTTCGGTTTGTTCGCCGGGGATCGCGATTGGCCGGTCTACCTCGGCGACAAGGGCGCGACGCACTTTTCCTCGCTGGCGCAGATCACGACCGAAAACGTCCGCGAACTCGAGGTGGCGTGGACGTTTCGCGCGGGAGATGCGCGCGACAATCAAACGCAGATCCAGTGCAACCCGCTCGTGATCGATGGCGTGATCTACGCGACCACGCCGCAGCTCCGGCTCGTCGCGCTCGACGCCACGTCGGGCAAGGAGCTCTGGCGCTTCGAGCCGCCGGAGGCGAACGGTGTGAACCGCGGTGTGGCGTATTGGGCCGACGGCGACGACCGCCGCATCCTGTTCGGCGCGGGGCAATGGTTGCATGCCGTCGATGCCCGCACCGGAAAGAGCATCGCGACCTTTGGCGAGAACGGCCGCGTGAACCTCGCTGAAGGTCTCGGTCGTGACGTCACCGGTCTCGCGATCCAGGCGAACACACCGGGCGTGATCTATCGCGATTTGATCATCATAGGCTCGCGCATGGGCGAAGGCCCCGCCCCCGCTGCGCCGGGCCACATCCGCGCGTTCAACGTGCGCACGGGCCAGCAGGCGTGGATCTTTCACACGATTCCCCACCCCGGTGAGCCCGGTTACGAAACCTGGCCCGAAGGCGCGTGGAAGCGCGTGGGCGGCGTCAACGTGTGGACGGGCATGACCGTCGACGAAGAGCGCGGCCTGGTGTTTTGCCCGGTCGGTTCGGCGGCGTTCGATTTCTGGGGCGGCGACCGCGTCGGTGACAATCTCTACTCCAACTGCGTCCTCGCGCTCGACGCCGCGACGGGCCGCCACGTCTGGCACTTTCAGCTCGTCCGCCACGACATCTGGGATCGCGATCCGCCCTCCCCGCCGACGCTCGTGACCGTGCGGCGCGACGGCCGCGAAATCCCTGCGGTCGCGCAAACCACCAAGTCGGGTCACGTTTTTGTGCTCCACCGCGAGACCGGCGAATCGCTTTTCCCGCTCGAAGAGAAAATCGTTCCCACCTCGGACCTCGCCGGCGAGGTCACTGCTCCCACGCAGCGGCTGCCGTTGAAACCCGCTCCGTTTGCCCGCCAGCTGTTCACCGCGGACGAGATCACCAACCGCACACCTGAAGCCCACCGCGCCGTGCTGGAGCGCTTCGCTCGCGTGCGTCCCCACGCGGTGTTCGCGCCGCCGAGCCGCGAAGGCACGATCATTTTCCCCGGCTTCGACGGAGGCGCGGAATGGGGTGGCGCCGCGGTCGATCCGCGAGGCGTGCTCTACGTCAACAGCAACGAGATGCCATGGATTCTTTCCATGATCGAGACGGGCGGCGCGACGTCGCTGGGCGAGCAGGTCTACGTGCAAAACTGCACCGGCTGCCACGGCGCCGACCGGCGCGGAAACGCCGCCGCGAGCATCCCCGGCCTGTTCGACGTCGGCCAGCGACTCACCCGCGAGCAAACGCTCGAAGTCATCACGCACGGCCGCGGCGTGATGCCGCCGTGGGGCTTCCTTTCGCAGGAACAGCGCGAAGCGGTCACCGACTACCTCGTCGGCAAGCCGGCGCCGCGCGAGTCCGGTTCGCCCGCCTCCAAAGGTCCGCAATGGCAGACCTACATGCCCGATGCCGGCGAACCGGTGGTTCCTCCTCCGTATACACACACTGGATACAATCGCTGGCTCGATCCCGACGGCTACCCGGCCGTGAAACCGCCGTGGGGCACGCTCAACGCGATCGACCTCAACACCGGCGAATATCTCTGGCGCGTGCCGCTCGGCGAATATCCCGAGCTCATCGAAAAAGGCCTGCCCGTCACCGGCACCGAGAACTACGGCGGTCCGCTCATCACGGCCGGCGACGTGCTCTTCATCGGCGCGACGAAGGACGAGCTGTTCCGCGCCTTCGATCGTCGAACCGGTCAGGAGCTCTGGCGCTACAAGCTTCCCGCTGGCGCCTATGCGACGCCTGCCACCTATGAAGTCGATGGCCGGCAGTATGTCGTGGTCGCCTGCGGCGGTGGCAAGATGGGCACCAAGAGCGGCGACACGTATATCGCCTTCGCCCTGCCTCAGCGTTGAGTTTTCACGCGCGGGCCGCCGACGCTGCGGCCCGCGCAACTTCGTCCGGCGAGCGGCGTCCATCTCGCAAAGCACTTCTCCGCTCCGATGAGTTTACCTGCGCTTCCTCCCGTCTCGCGTCGTCGTTTCGTGCAAACTCTCGCCGGCGGAGCCGCGCTGCTCGCGGCCGCTGACTGGCGCGCCCTCGCGGCTGCGGCCGGAGCCACCGGTTCCGCACCATGGTTCAAACGCGCGCTGCGCTGGGGCCAGCTCAACCTCGCGGAAATCGACGCCGTGCACCTCGACATCCCGTGGTGGCGCAAGCAGTGGAAACGCACCGCACTCCAGGGCGTCGTCGTCAATGCCGGCGGCATTGTCGCCTACTACCCGACCGAGGTGCCGTTTCACCGTCGCGCAAAGTATCTCGGCGATCGCGATCTTTTCGGTGAACTGCGCGATGCGGCCAGGGAGGACGGTCTCGCGGTTTTCGCGCGCATGGACTCAAACCGCGCGCACGAAGAATTCTACCGGGCCCATCCCGACTGGTTTGCGCACGACGCCGAAGGCCAGCCTTACAAGTGGACCGATCTCTACATCGCCTGCGTCAACAGCCCGTATTACCACGAGTTCCTGCCGGCGGTGCTGCACGAGATCGCGTCGAAATACCGGCCCGAGGGTTTCACCGACAACAACTGGAACGGCCCGATGCGCCACCAGCCGTGCTATTGCGAGCATTGTCAGCGCGCGTTCCGCGCCCGCTCCGGCCACGAAATCCCGCGCAAGGTCGACTGGGAGTCGTCCATCTATCGCGACTGGATCATGTGGAACTACGAGCGGCGTCTCCAGATTTGGGATACGTTCAACCGCATCACGCGCGACGCCGCCGGGCCCGATTGCATCTGGGTCGGCATGATGGCCGGCTCACAAAACTGGCAGTCGCGCGTCTTCCGCGACGACTACGAAGTCTATCGCCGCACCGAGCTCATCATGCTCGATCACCAGCGGCGTTTCGACCACGAGGGATTTCAGCACAACAGCGCGACCGGCGTGCGGCTCCACGCCGTGGGGGGCTGGGACAAGATCATCCCCGAAAGCATCGGCTTCTATTACATCACCGAACAAACCTTCCGCCTGGCGGCGAAACCGGAGCCCGAAGTGCGGCTCTGGACCGCCGAAGCGTTCGCCGGGGGCATTCAGCCGTGGTGGCATCACGTCAGCGGCGAACAACACGACCAGCGTTCGCTCCACTACGCGGAGCCGCTCTGGCAATGGCATCGCGAAAACGAGCAGTATCTCGTGAACCGCATTCCCGCCGCCACGGTCGGCGTCGTCTGGTCGCAGCGGAACATGGATTTCCTCGGCCGCGACGACGGCGGTGCGCACGTCGACGATCCGGCGGACGGGTTTCTCCAGGCACTCGTCCGTGCGCGGATTCCCTATGTCTCGGTGCACGTCGACGACATCGAACGCGTATCCAAAGAACTGGGACTGCGCGCTCTCGTGCTGCCCAACCTCGGCGCGCTCAGCGATGCGCAAGCCTCTGCGATCCGCGGCTTCGTCGAAGCGGGCGGCGGCCTGTTCGCCACCGGACTCAGCTCCGCGTGCAACGAGTGGGGCGACGCCCGCACCGACTTCGCCCTCGGCGATCTTTTCGGCGCGCATCTGCCCGCCGAGCATCCTTTCCGCACCGATGCCGCACGCACACGCTGGGCGAAGGAGTGGTCGCAAACTTACCTGCGTCTCTCGCCTGAACTCCGCGCGGCCGGCGATGGCCCCAAGGTCGGCACCGAGCCGCCCGCGCGCGGCGAGCGTCACCCCGTGCTGCGCGATTTCGACGGCACCGACATCGTTGCGTTCGGCGGACAGCTCGCGCCGCTCGCACTCGATCCGGGTGTGCTCGTGCCGCTCACGTTCGTGCCGACCGTTCCGCAGGTGCCCGCTGAAGCGGTGTGGATGCACGAGCCGGTCACAAACATTCCCGCGCTGGTGCTGAACGAAAAACCGAACCGCGGACGCGTCGCGTATCTTCCCGCCGACCTCGATCGCCGTTTCTCACGACAATACATCCCCGATCACGGCAATCTCCTCGCGCAGCTTACGCGCTGGGTCGCGCGCGACGGAATCCCGCTTCGCGTCGAAGGTCCGGGCCTGATCGATTGTCACCTCTACCGTCAGGCCGGTCGGCTCGTCTTTCATGTCGTCAATCTCACCAACGCGAACACTTGGCGCACGCCCGTGCACGAGTTGATCACGCTCGGCCCGTGGGAAATTTCGATCCACCTTCCGTCCGACGTGCGCGGGCGCAGCGTGACGTCACTCGTGCGCAAGACTTCGCTGCCGTGCTCGGTCGAAAACGACTGGGTGCGCTTCACGCTGCCGCCGCTTGCGGATCACGACGTGCTGGTGATCACCTGACGGACGCACTCTCCGCGACGCGAACCTGCCACGTCGATCCGCGACCGTCAGGCGCGACGAGTTCGAGCGCCTGCGGCTTGCGCAGATCGATGGTCACGCTCGCGGCATCGCCGGACGCGCTCTTCGTGCCCTGAGGAAACGCGCGCCAGCGGAGCGTCTGCTGCGCCGCCGCGCGGAGCGGAAACACTTCGATCGTGCGCGTCAGCTGATCGATGCGGGCGGGCCGCACTTCGTCGGCCAGCGCCGCCTCCACCACATAGGGCGGAGCCAGATCGAAATTTTGTCCGGGCAAAACATTTCCCATGTCCACCACGCGGAAGTGCTTTCGGATAAACTCCGGATTGAAGATCGTCTCGAGGTCGCGCGACGAGAGCACGCCTTCCCACGCTGCAACAGCCGCCGGCGAGTTTTCCGCGTAGATCACGTTCGCACCCGCGTAGTCGCCGCAAAATGCGCCGTAATCCTGCAGTGCTCGCGCGATGATTTTCCCGGCGCGTGAGAGGTTTGAGTTTTCCACGTCCCAGTTCGGATCGAGCTGGATGCGTCCGCCCATCGGGATGCCGCGATCCTGGCGCGTGCCCGGCACCGTCACCTGCGACGTGCTTGCCGGCGGCACAAACACGCCCGTGCGACAACCGTCGTAGGCGAAACACAGTGCGTGCTCGATCCGGCCGCGTTCGATCTCCTCCACGAGAATCAGCCCCGCGATCAGCGGAAAACCGCTCGCCCGCGCGCGATGCGAATCGAGTTCGCGCGGCGAATCATACCACGGCGGCGCGACGCCCGTGCCCTTGAGATCGGTGACCGCACCGAGACCGGTGAACCAGCGTCCGCTCGCGTCCTTGCGGGCGGCCCACATGCCCCACTCGAGTCCACGGTCGCGATCGATCACGGCGAGATGGTTGTCGCTTTCGTCGTGAAACGGCGGCGAAGCCACCGCATCCACCGGAATCGGAATCGCGCGCGGAAACTCGAAACCCGCGCCATAGATTCCCGGACGCGAATCGCCGACGTCGTGCTTCGGCGTCTTCTCCGCATCGACGAAATAGGCCGAAATCGACCAGTCACGGAGGTTGACGTAAAGCGGCCCGCGCGATGCGAAGTCCGCGATCATTTCGTCCGATGCCGGATCGCTCGGCGCAGCGTGCGCGATTCGCTGATTCCACGGGCTATCGTCGGAAAACGGGCGCCAAGCAGCGGCTTCGGCCCAAACGCAGGACGCGCCCAAACAGCAAACCAGCGAGATCAACGTCTTCATCGGGGACAAACGGGGTTGGCCTGAATATCGCAGCCCATCCATTCGGACGCAACGCTCCGCCGTCCCTTTAAAATGACAAACGCGGGCGCGGGTCGCAGAGGCAACCCGACACCCGCGTTAATCGCGGAGATGACGCGCGTCGCGCGATCAGACCGCGGAACTGCGACGGAAGAGGATAACGACGCCGACAGCCGCGAGCACGCCGCCGCCGACCATGTAAACCACGTGTTTCGGGGTGCGAGCGCCGCCGTCGACGGCATTGGCGATCTCAGTGCCGGCCTCGGAGGCCGCGCCAGCGACGGAGTCCTTGCGATTCAGACCTTGGACAAACAGGAACGCGCCGAGCGCGATGAGGATGATGCCGATGATATTTTTCATGGTATGATGAGTGGGGTGCCTGACGACGGACCCGCGTCACGCCGGTGCGTTCCTCGCCGCGGGCCGTTCCGGATTTAGCCCCACCCCGATCCGCCATCAGGCGCGACCCGATGCGCACCCTGTCCCGACCCGGTGCGCAACGTGGCACGACTCCATCCGCACCTTGTCGCGACCATGGACGGACCCGGGCTCGACGTGGGACGGACGGTGGCTCGACCCGGTGCGCACTTTGGCGCGACTCGGGACGCATTCGATCGCGACTCAGTCCTTCTTCGGCGCGGCGGTTTGCAGGAGCATCGCACCAAGCGCGACAAGCACTGCGCTCGCGAGCACGAACCAGTCTCCATAAAGTGAATACACACTCTGGCGACCGATCCAACGCGCGTCGCGCATAACCGTCACCGTCTTCGTGCCGCGGAAATAAATGCTGCCCGCTTCGTTGGTCAGGACTTCGCGAATGCTGCCGAATTCATCGATCCAGCCGGACCAGCCGCCATTGCCGCAGCGCAGCACAGGCCGACGCGTTTCGACCGCGCGGAGCACGGAATGCGCGGCCTGCTGCGGCGCCGCGCCCGCTTCGCCATACCAGGCGTTGTTGGTGAGCACGGCCAGAAAATCGCTGCCGGCGAGCGCGCTGTGCCGCGCGAGCGACGGGAAAATATCTTCGTAACAAATCAGCGGACCGATCGTGAGCGGATTGCCCGCGACGTTGACGATGAGTGGTGACGAATCGGGACCCGGCGTGAAATCATCGCCCACCGGCACGAACTTGCTGATCCAGCCGAGCAGCGGACGGAGCGGCACGTATTCGCCGAAGGGCACGAGGTGGCGCTTGGCGTAGAAGTTATTCTGCAGGCCCGCGACCGGATCGACCGCGAGCGCGGCGTTGAACCATTGTTCGGCTTCTTCGCCGCGATGCTCGATCGCGATCGAGCCGAGGAGCAGCGGCGCTCCCGTGCGCTGGGCGAGCGATTCGGCAAACTGCTGCGCGCTATCGTCGCCACGCACGGCCCACGGCGTGCTCGCCTCGGGCCACAGAATCAGATCGGGGCGGCTCGCGCCGGCGGCGAGCGTGGTTTTCTCGAGCACATCGAGAATCGCCGGACCTTCCGCGGGATCCCATTTCACCGCCTGCGGAATGTAGGGCTGCACGAACGCGACGCGCGCGAGCGGCCAGGTGTATTGCGCACGGTTAAATGTCTCCTGCACGTGGATGCTGAGGCACGCGAGCAGCAGGAACACCGCGAGGAAGAATTCCTGACTGCGTTTGCGCAGACCTGATTCGCCTTCGCGGAAAAGGCGGTGCGCGTAAGCGGCGAAGCCGAGATTCATCGCCACGAGCACGAAGGACACGCCCCACCCACCGGTGAACGCCGCGATCTGCAAAATACTCGTGCGCTCCCACTGGCTCACCGAAAGCGGCAGCCACGGAAACCCGCTGAACACCCACGTGCGCGTCCACTCGACGAGCACCCACGCGCCGGCGAGTCCAAGCATCGCCATCAGCCGCACCGGCGTCGGGCGGCCGATGATGCGCGGCATCGCCCAGCGCACGGCGACAAACCAAGTGCCAATCCAAATGCCGACAAACGGGCCGAGCAAAAGCAGCCCGCCCCACGTGACGTGGTGCAGCCAGCCGAGCAGAATCGCCCAAGCCAGCGCCTGCGCCGCGGCGAGCGTGCCGAGATACAGTTTCCAGTTCGGCGCGAGGTAGGCCCAGAACACGCCGGGCACGAGCATCGCGTAAGCAAACTCCGGTGTGCGGAGCGGCGGAAACGCGAGCACCGTGAGCACCACGGTGAAAACAAACACCGCGATGGCCGCGATCGGATCGCGATGGCGGGCAATGAATCCCGGCGGCGGTGCGAAGGGATCGTCAATCACCGGGGACGGAGTGGCAGGCGTATCGCTCACGAGAGAAAACAAACTTAATCACGGAAGCGCGGAAACACGGAAGAAATCACGGCAGCGTGAGCGAGGCTCCGCCGATTTTCGCGCTTCCGTGTTTCCGTGATTCACGTCCTCAGCTCAGGCGCCGTGGCAGTGTTTGAACTTCTTGCCGCTGCCGCACGGGCACGGATCGTTGCGGCCGACTTTCGGCAGCTCGCGACGCACGGTGACTTTCGGCAGCTCGACCTCACGCTGCGCGGGCGCCTCGGCCTCGGGAGCAACGCTGGCACCATTCGCCGTGACGGCCGTGCGCGTTTCCACGCGAGCAGCGGACGGCGCGGGCAGATCGGTCGGACCGACCGCGCGCGCGTGGCGGCTGAGAAGCGCGAGCATGTTCTCGAAGGACTCGAGATTCGACGCGCTGCGGAACAACCCCGTGCAGATCTGCAGGCGGATGTTGTTCATCAGCTCCTGGAAGAAGCGGTAGGCCTCGCCCTTGTATTCGACGAGCGGATCCTTCTGGCCGTAGCTGCGCAGACCGATGCTCTTGCGCAGATCCTCCATCTCGGTGAGGTGCTCCTGCCAGTGGTGGTCGATCGCGTTGATGACCACGTAGCGCTCGAGCGCGCCGAGCGCCTCGGGAATCTCGACGGACTCCTTGATCGCGTAGGCCTGCTGGATGCGCTCCATGATGGATTTCGCGAGCGGCTCGACGTCGCCCTTGATCTCCTCGGCACGGAGGCTGATCGGGAAGTGCGAGTTGGCCCAGCCGACGAAGCTCTCCACGGCGGTCTGGCTCGCGTCGCTCTTGTCGCCGAAGCCGGCGGTCTCGAGACGGTTCACGATCTCCTCTTCGATCTGCTCGAAGATGATGTCCTTCGGGCGGTCGGCGTGGATCGCGGCGTTGCGGATGCCGTAGATGACTTCGCGCTGCTGATTGAGGACGTCGTCGTATTGGAGCAGGCGCTTGCGGATCGAGTAGTTCTGCTGCTCGACCTTTTTCTGCGCGGACTCGATGGAGCGGTTGAGCCACGGGTGCTCGAGCTCCTCGCCCTCCTGCATCGAGCCCTCCATGAGCTTCGAGGCGAGGTTGCCCTGCAGGAAGAGACGCATCAGGTCGTCTTCGAGCGAGAGGTAGAACTTGGTGAGACCCGGATCGCCCTGACGCGAGCAACGACCGCGCAACTGGCGGTCGATGCGGCGCGACTCGTGGCGCTCGGTGCCGATCACGTAAAGGCCGCCGAACTCGCGGACGCCCTCGCCGAGTTTGATGTCGGTGCCGCGGCCCGCCATGTTGGTGGCGATGGTGACGGCGCCGCGCTGACCGGCGCGGGAAACGATCTCGGCTTCCTGTTGGTGGAACTTGGCGTTGAGCACCGTGTGCACGATGCCGGCGCGACGCAGCATGCGCGAAAGCACTTCGGACGATTCAACGGAAACGGTGCCGACGAGCACGGGCTGACCGCGCTTGTTGGCCGCCTCGATCTCCTTCACGACCGCGCTGTATTTGTCGCGGCGCGTCTTGAAGATGGAGTCGTTGCGATCGACACGGATGCAGGGCTTGTTGGTCGGAATGACCTGCACCGCGAGTTTGTAGATGTCGTTGAACTCGGTCGCTTCCGTCTCCGCCGTGCCGGTCATGCCGGCCAGCTTTTCATACATGCGGAAGTAGTTCTGGATCGTGATCGTCGCGTAGGTGCGCGTCTCACGCTCGATCGTGACACCTTCCTTCGCTTCGACCGCTTGGTGGAGACCGTCGGACCAGCGACGACCCGGCATCACGCGGCCGGTGTTTTCGTCGACGATCATGACCTTGCCGTCCTGCACGACGTATTCGACGTCGCGCTCATAGAGCGAGTAGGCGCGGAGAAGCTGCGAAATCGCGTGAATCTCCTCGGAGATCTCGGCGTAGCGTTTCTGCGAGGCGAGCTTCTGGGCTTCGCGCTGCTCAGGCGTGAGCTCGGTGCTCTTGTCGAGCTCGCTGAACTCGGTCGCGAGGTCCGGCAGCATGAACGCGTCCGGATTGTCGGGGCGCAGCTTGTTGCGGCCGATCTCGGTGAGGTCGGCCTGGTGCTGACGCTCATCGATGACGAAGAACAACTCTTCCTTCAGGCGGTAGAGTTCCTCCTTGTTGAGGTCGGAGTTGAGTTCGGTCTCGGTCTTGTCGAGGAGCTTGCGCCACTCCGGCGTCTCCATGACGCGGAGGAGCTGCTTGTTCTTCGGGTGACCCATCTTCACCTGCAGCAGCTTGCGCGCGGCGAGCTGCTTGTCCTCGGGCTTCACGTCGGGCTTCTCAAGGATCTCCTTGGCGTCGGCGACGATCTTGTTGCAGAGGCGGATCTGTTCGTTGACGAGGCGATCCACCGACGGAAGCAGGCGCGTGAACGGCTGCTCGCGCTCGATCGGAGCGGGACCGGAAATGATCAGCGGCGTGCGCGCTTCGTCGACGAGGATCGAGTCGATTTCGTCCACGATGCAATACCAGTGGTCGCGCTGGACCTGGTCCTCCTTGCGCGTGGCCATGCCGTTGTCGCGGAGGTAGTCGAAACCGAACTCACTCGCGGTGCCGTAAGTGATGTCGCGGCCATACATCTCGCGGCGCAGGTCGGGCGGCATCTGCTGCTGTATGCAACCTACGGATACACCGAGGAAGTTGTAGAGATAACCCATCCACTCGGAGTCGCGGCGGGCGAGGTAGTCGTTGACCGTGACGAGCTGGGCGTTGCGGCCGACGAGCGAGTTGAGATACAGCGGGAGCGTCGAGACGAGGGTCTTGCCTTCGCCGGTCGCCATTTCGGCGATCTTGCCCTGGTGGATCGCGATGCCGCCGATGAGCTGCACGTCGAAGTGGACCATGTTCCACTCGAGCTCCTGGTCACACACGACGATCTTGCGGCCGCAGAGACGGCGCGCGGCGTTTTTAACCGTTGCAAACGCCTCCGGCAAAATCTGGTCGAGCGTGGCACGCTTGTCGGAAGCGGCGGCGAGGCGGGCGCGGAATTCGTCGGTCTTGGCGCGGAGTTGTTCGTCGGTCAGCGACTGGTAGGATTGTTCCAGCTCGTTGATGCGCGCGACGATGGGACGGCAGGATTCGAGAAATTTTCGATAGTGCCGGCCGGAAAAGCGTTTGAAGAGAAACTTGAGCATGAAAAGGGGTCTGACGGTAGTCGGGCCAAAGGGGTTGGCAAATGACAAATACCGGCTCGACCGGTGCCCGTGAGCGCACCGAGTCGGGCCCCAGTCCGCACCGGGTCGGGACATGGTGCGGCCCAGGTCGGGCCAAAGTCCGGACCGGGTCGCGGCAAGGTGCGCACCCGGTCGGGAGGAGTTCCGTCCCGAGTCGGGATCGGGTGCGGCTTAAGCCGGGAGGTAGGACGGCGCCTCTGCCCTACAATCCGAAGATCATTCGGTAGGCGGAGCTTTCTCGAACTTCGCCCAATCGTTCAGGATCGCGTGCACGACCGCGCTGCCGGCCCGGTAGGCGGATTCGAGCGCGGGGATTTTGCCGGCGTATTCCTCGACCATGCTGTCGGCGGCGCTCTGGCCGGCAGGCGGCATGCTGAAATTGCTGCCGGTGCGGAGAAACAGCACGCGTTGAAAATCGACTTTGCCGAGCGCGGCGGCGCGCGTGAGGGCATCGGCGATGCCGTGGTCTTCCATGTTGGTCATCGCCATCACGGAGTCCTCGCCCGCGTAGAGTTTGGTCCAGTCCTCGGCCCATTTATTCATCCGGGCTCCGTGCCAGTAGCGGCAGGAGGCGAAGCTCTCGCCGAGGAGCACGCGGGGCGGTTTTTGCGCCTCGGGAAAACCGGTGTAGAGCGCGCGGTGCGCCTGAGCTTCGGCGGAATCGAGGAGCGGGATGTCCTTGGAAAGTGAATACGCCCACTGCACGAGCGCGGGATTGAGTTTCCACGCCATGGGTTTGGGCGCCCAACCGGGGATGACGGGTTTCTCGAGCGGGTTTTTGTTGCCGAGCGCCATGATGCCATAGGGCCATTCCTCGGGTGCCTCGCGGGAATCGATCTCGTAGGCGATATCGCCATCGATGACGTAGCGGGCCCACGCCGCGCTGCCTTCGGAAGCGACGTGCGGGTTCACGCCGGCGATACCGTTAATGAGCCAGTAGGTCTGGGTGAGGTCGAAGCGGGGATCGAGGCAGAGCGCGAGAACCTGCAGGCCGGAGCGCACAGTCGTGCCGGAAACGACGCCGTAAACGCCAGCGTGGTTGTGCAACACGGGGTGTTCGAGTCCGGGCACCACGATGCCGCCGGTGAGATTTTCGCGTTCGACCCAGTATTGAAACTCGCCGGGGTCGTCGCCGCGATCGGCGCCGGTTTCGAACGTCGCCATCACGATCACCTTGGGCCGAATCTTCTCGGCGGCGCTGAGCGAACCAAGAACGCAGAAAAACAAAACGAGCAGGCGTGGAAGCATGATCCCCGCCCGGTGCAGCTTACGTGCCACGGCGGGCATCGACACGCACTCGATTCGCGCGATTCCGAGCGAACGGATAACGCCGCGTCATCACTTTTGTCATTCTGAGCGAAGCGAAGAATCCATCCGGCGCTGCGGAGCCTGTAGCCGCATCGACGCGCGAACTGGATTCTTCGCTTCGCTCAGAATGACAGGAGTATTTGTCGTCGAGACCCGGCTCCTTGCGGCAAAGAAAAGGCCGGCTCACGGCGAGCCGGCCGGAAATGAAAACGAGCGCGCGGTCGATCCTCGGACGAATCAGACGCGCGTCTTGAAATACTCGATCGTGTGCTTGAGGCCTTCCTCAAGCGGCACGCGGGGCTCCCAGCCGCCGAGATGTTTCTTGGCGAGCGTGATGTCGGGACGGCGTTGTTTCGGGTCGTCGGCCGGGAGCGGCTTGTGGACGATCTTCGATTTTCCACCGACGAGTTTCAGCGTGAGCTCGGCGAGTTCGAGCATGGTGAACTCGCCGGGGTTGCCGAGGTTCATGGGGCCGACCACTTCGGTCTGATTCATGAACCGCACGAAACCGTCGATGAGATCGTCCACGTAGCAGAACGAACGTGTCTGTGAGCCATCACCATAAACCGTGAGGTCTTCGCCGCGGAGCGCCTGAACGATGAAATTGGAAACCACACGACCGTCGGCCTCGTGCATGCGCGGGCCGTAGGTGTTGAAGATGCGGATGACGCGGATATCGACCTTGTTCTCGCGGTGGTAGTCGAAGAAGAGCGTCTCGGCGCAGCGCTTGCCTTCGTCGTAGCACGAGCGGCGGCCGATGGGATTGACGTTGCCCCAGTAACTTTCCGGCTGCGGGTGCACGGTCGGGTCGCCGTAAACTTCGCTGGTGCTCGCCTGAAACACGCGGGCCTTCACGCGCTTCGCGAGGCCCAGCGAGTTGATCGCGCCCATCACGGAGGTCTTGATGGTTTTGATCGGGTTATACTGGTAGTGCGGCGGCGAGGCCGGGCACGCCAGGTTGTAGATCTGATCGACCTCGAACTTGAACGGGTCGATCACGTCGTGACGCACAAACTCGAAACGCGGGTGGTTTGCGAGGTGCGCGATGTTGAGTTTTCGCCCCGTGAAAAGGTTATCGATGGCGATGACTTCGTGGCCGTCCGCCAGCAGGCGGTCGCACAGGTGAGATCCGAGGAATCCGGCGCCGCCGGTGACGAGAATGCGCATAGGTCGGCCAGAAAGACTGGCGAAACGGGAATCGGTTCGCGAGGAAAAGTTGGGAACCGCCGCGTCGCATGTCACGACATGCACGGGATTAGCGGCGATTATCGCCTCACATGGCCGAAACGCGCGCCGCCGCACCGGCCTCGTAACGCGCGATCCAAGCCCGGTGCCACGGATCGAAATCTCCTGCCTCGAGGTGCGCGCGGGCCTGCGCCATCAAATCGAGGTAGAAGTGGAGATTGTGCAGCGTCACGAGCGTGCACGCGATGATCTCGCCCGCGAGGGTGACGTGGCGGAGATACGCGCGGGAGAAGTTGCGACAGGTGTAGTTGTCGAGGCCTTCGACGAGCGGACGCGGATCGTTGCGATATTTTTCGTTGCGCAGGTTGAGCGGACCGTCGGGCGTGAAAGCGAGACCGTTGCGCGCGACGCGCGAGGGCAGCACGCAATCAAACATGTCCACGCCGAGCGCGATCATTTTCAGAATCTGCGGCGGCGTGCCGAGGCCCATCGTGTAGCGGGGCTTGTCGGCGGGAAGAAACGGCGTCGTCGCCCCGACCTGTTTCAACATTTCCGGCTCGGGTTCGCCGACGCTCACGCCGCCAACCGCGTAACCGGGAAAATCCAGCGCGGCGAGCGACTCGGCCGCCTCGCGACGGAGGTCGTCGTAGGTCGAGCCCTGCGCGATGGCGAAGACGTGATGTCCCGCCGCGAGAAAGCCGCTCTCGGTCGCGATCTCGCGACATTGCTTCGCCCAGCGGTAGCTGCGCGCAACGGCTTTGGCGCACTCGTCGCGCTCGCAGGGCCATGGCGGACATTCGTCGATCACCATCGCGATGTCGCTGCCGAGATTCTGCTGGATGCCCATGACCTCGCGCGGGCCAAGGAAGAGCTTCGCGCCATCGAGATGCGATTGAAACGCCACGCCGTCGTCACGGATGTCGCGGAGTTTCGCCAAAGAGAAGACTTGGAAACCTCCGCTGTCGGTGAGGATCGGGCCGTCCCAGCCCATGAACGTATGCAAACCACCCAGTTCGCGGACGAGTTCGCTGCCGGGCCGGAGGTTCAGGTGGTAAGTGTTACCGAGAATGATCTGCGCGCCGATCTCCTTGAGATGCTGCGGCGTGAGCGATTTCACCGTGCCCTGCGTGCCGACCGGCATGAAGATCGGCGTCTCCACATTTCCATGACGCGTCCTGAGCCGGCCGCGCCGCGCCGCCGTAGCTGTATCGGTTTTCAGGAGCTGGAAATGTTCGGCCATGTGAGGGCCCCACCCTACCGGCACACTTGACCCCCCTGTCAAACCATGGGTAGCTGTCGCGAGTGCTTCTCGTCATCGACAACTACGATTCCTTCACCTTCAACCTGGTCCAATACTTCGGCCAGCTCGGGGTGAATCAGCGCGTTTTCCGCAACAACGAGATCACGCCTGACGAAGCCGTCGCGCTCAATCCCGACCGCGTTCTCCTCTCGCCGGGCCCCTGCTCGCCGAAGGAAGCGGGCGTCACGCTCGACATCATCAAGGCCTTCGCGGGCAAGAAACCCATCTTCGGCGTGTGCCTCGGCCACCAGTCGATCGGCCACTATTTCGGGGGCAATGTCGTCCGCGCCTCGCGGCTCATGCACGGCAAGACCTCGCCGATCCGCCACAAAGACACGGACGTGTTTCGCGGCATGCCGCAGGGCTTCGCCGCCACGCGCTATCATTCGCTGCTCGTCGAGCGCGCGACGTTTCCGCAGGAACTCGAAATCACCGCCGAGACGGACGAGGGCGAGGTCATGGGCCTCCGCCACAAATCGCTCCCGATCTGGGGCGTGCAATTTCACCCCGAATCCATCGCCACCGAGGGCGGGATGAAGATTCTCGAGAACTTTCTGTCTCTCAACTGAGTCCATTCTTCCATGCGCTGCCCTAAGTGCACCTCGATCGAGGACAAGGTCATCGATTCCCGCATCAGCAAGGAGGGATCGACGATCCGCCGCCGCCGCGAATGTCTCGAGTGCGGCCATCGCTACAGCACGACCGAAGAGGTCGTGCGCGACGGCATCTCGGTCATGAAACGCGACGGGCGTCGCGAGGAATTTTCCCGCGAGAAACTGCTGCACGCCGTCCGCGCCGCCTGTCACAAGCGCCCGGTCGACGCCGAGCAGATCGCGATGCTGATCGAGGACGTGATCGACGCGCTCGAAGCACAATACGACAGCGAGATCCCGTCCGCCGCGATCGGCGATGCCGTGATGCAACGCCTGCGCACCGTCGACCAGGTCGCCTACGTCCGCTTCGCCAGCGTGTATAAGGAATTCCGCGACGTCTCGGAATTCATGCACGAGATCAGCGCGCTCGGTAAGCCGCAGAAATGACCGGCAACCGCGACGACCTCCGTCGCCTCCACTTCATCAACGCGCTGTTTGCCCACGTCACGGGCAACAACCTCTTCCTCGCGCGGCAGATCAAGGAGGCGATCACCTTCAGCCTCGCCGAGTTCGAGCAGCAAACCGCCGAGCATCCGGACTACGCGCAGAAGTTCGACGCTGCCTTCAACGCCGCCGCCGCCGAACTACTCGCGAAGTTCTGCACCGACCATCGCCCCGAGCACGGTTTCTATCACTGGGACGCTTCGCTCACGCCCGTCGGCGCCACGCCGCTTTTCACGCGCGCGGAAATTCTCGCTGGCTTGAAACACCTCGCGCGCTTCCGCGAATCGACGCTGCTCGTCACCAATCTCCGCCCCGCGCTCGTGCCGCCAAGCCTGCGCGCCACCGCACGACGCAAACGCGACTACGACGAAGCCCTCGCGCTCATCCGCGACCTCGCGGCCGCCCGCACCGTCCGCGGCGCAAATCTGCAGCTCCTTTTTCTCTAAGCAGCGCGACGTGTTCGTTTCCGATCCGGATCACGGAAGGACGGAAACACAGAAGGAGAGAAACACAGCATGAGTCCGGGCAAACTCGCGCGATCTACTTCCGTCCGGATCGTTTCCGTGCTTCCGTTCTTCCGCGCTTCCGTGATTAAGGTTTGGTCCTGAACGCGTCGCGCTGATCCGCGATCTCGCCGCCGCCCGCACCGTCCGCGGCGCAAGTCTGCAACCGCTCTTCCTCTGAGCCGCGCGGCGGTTTCGCTTTCGATCCGAATCACGGAAACACGGAAGGATGGAAACACAGAATGAGGCAGGGCAAACTGGGCCGATCTACTTCCGTCCGGATCGTTTCCGTGCTTCCGTTCTTCCGCGCTTCCGTGATTAAGGTTTGGTCCTGAACGCGTCCCTCCTCCCCATGAGCAAAACGATCTTTCAGAAAATCATCGACCGGGAGATTCCGGCGAAAATCGAACACGAGGACGATCGTTGCATCGTGTTGCACGACATCCAGCCGCAGGCGCCCGTGCACCTGCTCATCGTGCCAAAACAAGTGATCCCGCGCGTGGGCGAAGCGACCGCGGCCGACGAAGCCATGCTCGGTCACCTGCTCGTCGTCGCCGGCGTCGTCGCGAAAAAACTCAACCTCGCCGAAGGCTTCCGTCTCGTGATCAACAACGGCCCGCACGCGTGCGAGTCCGTGCCGCACCTCCACGTGCACCTGCTCGCGAAGCGCCAGATGACCTGGCCCCCGGGCTGATCGCACTCGCGCCCAACTTCATCCCGAGTCGAGCCAAAGTCCGCACCGATTCGGGCCCACGTGCGCACCGGGTCGCAACAAAGTCCAACCCACGTCGCGACAAGGCCCGTTCCCTGCCGCACCCGGATGCGCACCCCTCCGCCCCACGCTGCCCCCCTTCCTCCGTCCGTCTCCCCACCAGCCCAAAACAACATGTCAACTATTAGTAGACATGTTGCCTTGGGTCCGTGGGGTTCAGCGGGCGATCGACCGGCATCGCCCGTCGTTTCTTCGTTCTCTTTCTCTTTCTCGTTCTCGAAACATCGCGCATTCCTGGCGGCAGCCGAGAACGAGAAAGAGAGCGACCACATGGGCGGTTCGATCGCGCTGCTTTACGGTCACGCGGACCCGTGCTCCACAAGCGCCCGCCCCGTCATCCTAGTTGCCCGTCATGAAATCGCCGAAATGGATTCCCCTGCTGTTTCTCGCGTCCGGCTGCGCCGCGTTCGCTGCCCACGATCTTTCGCCTTCCACTGCGGTTGAAACGTTCCCGCTCGCGCAGGTGCGCCTGCTCGAGGGTCCGTTCAAACACGCGCAGGACCTCAACGGTCGCTATCTGCTCGAACACGATGTCGATCGGATGGTCGCGCCGTATCGCGCGGAAGCCGGTCTGCCGCTGAAGGCGCCGAAATATCCCAACTGGGAAAGCAGCGGTCTCGATGGTCACACCGCCGGCCACTACCTCACCGCGCTCGCGCAAACGTGGGCCGCGACGGGCGAAGCCGTTTACAAGGAACGACTCGATTACATGGTCGCCGAACTCGCCGAGTGCCAGGCGGCGCAGGGCGACGGTTATCTCGGCGGCGTGCCGCGCGGCCGTGTGCTGTGGGACCAAATCGCGAAGGCCGAAATCGATTTTCAGAACTTCAGTCTCAATGGCGCGTGGGTGCCGTGGTATAACCTGCACAAGATTTTTGCGGGCTTGCGCGACGCGTGGAAGATCACCGGCAACGCGCAGGCGAAGGACGTGTTGATCAAGCTCACCGATTGGGCCGATCGCCTGCTCGCCAATCTCACCGATGAGCAGTTCCAGATGATGCTGCGCACCGAGCACGGTGGCATGAACGAAGTGCTCGCCGACGTCGCCGTGATCGCGGGCGAGCCGCGCTACTTCGCCCTCGCGGAGCGTTTCTCGCATCGCGCGATCCTCGATCCGCTGCTGCGTCACCGCGACGAACTCACCGGACTTCACGCCAACACGCAGATCCCGAAAATCATCGGCTTCGCCCGCATCGCGGAGCTCGGCGGTGATGCGTCGTGGCGCGACGCCGCGCGCTTCTTCTGGAACACCGTCGTCGAAAACCGCAGCCTCGCCTTTGGCGGTAACAGCGAGCGCGAGCACTTCAACCCGACGAACGATTTCTCGTCGCTGCTCGAATCCCGCGAAGGTCCGGAGTCGTGCAACACCTACAACATGCTCCGTCTCTCGGAAACGTTGTTCCGCAATGAGCCGGCCGCGCGCTATGCCGATTACTACGAGCGCGCGCTCTACAATCACATCCTTGCGTCGCAGCATCCGGAGCACGGCGGCTACGTGTATTTCACGCCGATCCGTCCGCAGCACTACCGCGTGTATTCGCAGCCCAACATCTGCTTCTGGTGCTGCGTCGGCACGGGCATGGAGAACCACGGCAAATACGGCGAGTTCATCTACGCGCACTCGTCCGACGCGCTGTGGGTTAATTTGTTCATCGCCTCCGAACTCGATTGGCCGGACCGCGGCGTGAAGGTGCGGCAGGAAACCGCCTTCCCCGACGAGTCGCGCACGCGCCTGGTGCTGAGCACCCAGAAGCCGCTGCGCTTTACGGTGAACGTGCGGCATCCGAGCTGGGTTGGCGCGAGCGAACTTCGCGTCAAAATCAACGGCCAGCTGCAGGAAGCGCTTTCGAGTCCGGCGTCGTATCTCGCGCTCACGCGCGAGTGGCGCGATGGCGACACGATCGAACTTGAGCTGCCGATGCACACGAGCGTCGAGGCGCTGCCCGATGGCTCCGACTACGTCGCGCTCGTGCACGGACCGATCGTGCTCGCGGCGCGCACGGGCACGGATGACCTCGATGGTTTGATCGCCGGTGACGGTCGCATGGCGCACGTATCCACCGGCGCTTATCTGCCGCTCGATCAAGCCCCCATGCTCGTCGGCGATCGCGGGCGTCTCGCCGAGGCGGTCGAACCGGTCGCGAGCAAACCGCTCACGTTCACCGCGAAAAATCTCATCCGCCCCGAACGCTTCCAGTCACTCACGTTGGAGCCGTTCTTCCGCATCCACGACGCGCGCTACGTGATGTATTGGCGCACGGTCGCACCGGAGAATTACGCGGACGTCATGGCGAGCATCGCCGCTTCGGAAAAGGCGCGCCTCGCGCTCGATGCGCGCACGGTCGATCAAGTTTCTCCGGGCGAACAACAGCCCGAAGTCGAACACGGTTTCCAAGGCACCGACTCGCGCACGGGCGTGATGCACGGTCGCAAGTGGCGCGACGCCGGCCAGTGGTTCAGCTATCGCCTCAACGCGAAATCCGCCGGCCCGCTCGAGCTGATCGTCACGTATTACGGCGACGAGCGGAATCGCGCTTTCGATCTCGTGGTGAACGACCGCGTGCTCGCTTCCGTGAAACTCACCGGCGGCCAGCGCGATCGTTTCAACGACGTGAGCTACGCGATCCCCGCCGATCTGCTCAAAGCGGCCAACGACGGCACGCTCACGGTGAAGTTCGTCGCGGCGGAAGGCGCGCGCACCGCGTCGATCTTCGGCGTCCGCCTCGTGCGCGCCGAAGCGGCGAAGAAGTAAACGCCAGGGCACTCTTTCCGCCGTCATTCTGAGCGTAGCGAAGAATCCATTTAGCGCTGCTCTGCCTACAGCCGCGTCGACGCGCCCACTGGATTCTTCGCTGCGCTCAGAATGACAATCATAGCGCGCCTCGCGCGCTCACTGATGCACGCTACGCCGACCGCGCCTCGAACGCGCCGTCGGCGCGTTTCGCGACGAGACGCTTCAGCTCGAGCATCATCAACGTCGCGGAAAGTTCCGACGCGGGTTTGCCGGTCTGCGCGGCGAGGGCATCGATGCCGAGGATCGCGCCGCCCGCGAAACACGCCATCACGGCCGCTTCGACTTCAGTGAGTCCGGTGGAGCTCACCGCCATTTCCGCGCCGGGTTTTTCGGGAATCGGCGCAGGGCGGAGTCCGCCGAGGTAGTTCAGCTCGGACAAAATGTCGTCCACGCTCGTGAGCAGCGTGGCGCCGTCGCGGATCAATTGATGACACCCCGCACTCGTGTTTTGGTCGATGCGTCCGGGCACGGCGAAGAGCAACCGTCCCTGCTCGCCCGCAAATCTCGCCGTAATCATCGCGCCGCCGCTCACGTCGCTCTCCACCACGATCACCGCTTCGCTCATGCCGGCGACGATGCGGTTGCGCATGGCGAACGACTGCTTGTCGGCGCGGCGACTGAACGGAAACTCCGAGAGAATCGCGCCCTCGGATTCCATCGTGCGATACAGCGCGAGATTTTCGGGCGGATAGATGATATCGATCCCGCAACCGAGCACGGCCGCGGTCTTGCCGCCGACCGACAGCGCGCCTTCGTGCGCCGCGGTATCGATGCCGCGGGCGAGACCGCTCACGATGCAGAATCCGAGCTGAGCAAGTTCCGCCGCGAGTTTCTTCGCCGTGGATTGACCGTAGAGCGTCGTGCGTCGCGAACCGACGATCGCGATGCAGCGATGCTCGAACTCGTATTTACCTTTTCGATACAGCCCGATGGGTGGATCGTGAATCTCGCGGAGCAGCGAAGGATATCCGGCGTCCGCGGCGGTGATGAAATCCGCGCCGCTCTGCGCCATGCGCTGCTCCTCGCGCGCGAGGTCGAAGTGCTCGCGCCAGTTCGCGATCGTGCGACTGATCGCGGGGCCAACGCCCTTCACCTTTTCCAGCGTCGCCGCGCTCGCCGCAAAGATCGCGCGCGGATCACCGCCGAGTTCAGCGAGCAAACGATTGAGCGTGATCGGACCGATGTTCGGCAGCGCGTTCAGAACCAACATCGCCTGCCGTTCGGTCAGCTCGCTGCTCATGCCTACAATTGGCGCAAAGACGGAGCCAGGTAGTCAACCAGTTGAGTGATGCGAACGGCAGTTTGACCGTGCGCGCGCGCGAGGGAATCCGCTGCTGTTCCGTGCCACCAGACACCACGCGCCGCAGCGAGCGCAGGCTCGGCCGGAGTTTGAGCGAGCAAGCCTCCGATCAAACCAGCGAGCAGATCGCCACTGCCGCCGCGCGCGAGCACCGGTCCGCCCGCAAAACTGAAATACTCGGCGCCGTCGGCAAACACGCGCGTCGGAGAACCTTTCAGCACGAGCGTGCTGCCGGTTTCATTCGCGAACTGTGCGGCGACACGTCCACCCGCGATGCGCGCAAATTCTCCCGCGTGCGGCGTGAGCACGCGCGGCGCCACGGCGGCCTCGATGATCTCCGGTTGCAACGCATCCGCATCGAGCACGAGCGGCACGTTCGAGCGGCTCACGATGTCGCGGACGAGTGCGAGCGTTTCGCGTTCGCGTCCGAGTCCGGGTCCGATCACGAGCGAACTCGCCCGCCCCACCCGCTCTTCGAACAAATGTTGTCCCTCGAGCGACAGCGAACCGTGCGGCGTTTCCGGCCAGCCGACCCACATGATTTCGGGCAGTCGCGCAGCATACGCCGCAGCGAGCGACTCCGGCACAAACGCGGTCACGAGCCCCGCTCCGCTGCGCAGCGCGGCGAGCGCGGCCATCTGGATTGCGCCGGGATAGCCACGCGAACCGCCGATCAGAAAAACGTTCCCATACGTGCGCTTGTCGCACTCGGCAGAGCGCAGCTCCGCGAGCGGCGCGAGCAAGGCCGACGTCAACACGCGCACCGGCATCTCCGGGTGTGGGGTTTGCGCCTCGCGGAAAAATCCCAGATCCAAATAACGCACGCGCCCCACCCCGGGCGTCAGCGCAGGTTCTTTCACCGCGCCGGTCGCATACGTGAAATCCGCGCGAAACAGGCCGGCGCTCGGCAGATCCACCGCAGCGCGCAAACGCACAGGCACGGTGTTCACGTGCGCGAACATCTCGGCGATTTCCACGCTCGCAGGCGGTCGAAACTGAAAACCGAACACGCCGTCGAGGACCAATTCGTAGTGCGCCCGTTCTGTCGGCGTCACCGGTGGACGGGCGCGCACGCGCGTCGGATGACGTTGATGCAACTCGCGCCACGCGCGCGCCGCGAGCGGACGCAGCTGGCTCTCACCGAGAGCGAACACGACTTCCGCCGACGCGGACGGATATCGCTCGAGCACCGTGTGCGCGGCAATGAGCGCATCGCCGGCGTTGTGGCCTTTGCCCGCGAGCACGAGCACGCGCCCGTCGGCGCGAAAACCGCCGATCTCCAAAAAATCACGCAAGACCGCCTCGCCGATCGCGGCGCCGGCGCGCTGCATCGCGTGCCATTCGGCCGTTTCATTTCCCGCAAAGAGCGCCGCCTCGAAAGCGCGGGCTTGGTCGCACGAGAAGATCGGATGGCTCGGCAACATCGCGTGAACTTTGCGTTACTTACCGGGGATTTTCCACAACTCCGAACGCGCTTCCTGCAGCCACTCACGGCGGCGCGCTTCGGGTTCGGTGAATTGCAACGGCGTGTCCGACGGAATGCCGCGCGTGAGCACCGGTCGGGTCAGATGCGGGATCGTGCGGAAATAGTAGAGGTCGCCGTTGCGCAGCACTTCGTAGCAGATCGAGTAGGACTTTCGCTCCGTATCCCACAGCGCGACTTCCGTGAGATCGTTTTCCCACACCGCGTGGTCCTGCCAGTAGGAAAACACGGCCTCGATCTCCGTTTGTTGCGGACGCTCGAGTTTCACCACCTGTGTCGGCAGCTCAGGCTCCGGCGCCTTCTGTGGCTCGGGCAAGGACCACACGAAGGCTGCTCCCAACAGGAAGCCGAGCGTGATCCACGAAGGAGTCTTGGAAAGTTTGCGAACAGAGGGCGTCGGCTCGGGAGCGTCTTCGTCCATGACCGCGTCAAACTGACCGAATCAATGCCGCCACCGCGAGCGCACAATTTTCCGTATGCGAAAGTGTGAGCATCACATGCGTCGCGCCGACGTGCTTCATCAACGCCTCGCCCTTCTCGTCCAAACGCACGAGCGGTTCGTGCCGCGGCCCGTGATACACGGAAACCGACTTCCAACCCAGTTCCGAGCCGATGCCGGTAGTGAAACACTTCGACACCGCCTCCTTCGCCGCAAAGCGCGCGGCGATGTGCTTGTGCGGATGCGCCATCCCGCTGCAGTAAGCCTTCTCCTCGTCGGTGAGGATGCGGTCCACGAAGCGGTCGCCCTGGCGCAGCATCACGCTCTTGATGCGATCAATCTCGATGATGTCGGCGCCGATGCCGAGCAGGATGCCGCCGGGTGGAAGTTGGATATTCATCGCGCGCGTCAGTCGTTCATCCGCGTCTTCATTTCGCGCACGGATTCCTCGATGCCGGTGAAAAGCGCGCGGCTGATGATGCTGTGGCCGATGTTGAGCTCGTGCAGATGCGGAATCGTGCGCACCTCGGCGATGTTCACGTAGTTGATGCCGTGGCCGGCGTTGACGGTGAGCCCGAGATCGTGCGCGCGCACGGCGCCGAGTCGCAGACGCTGAAACTCTCGCGCGCGATCCTCCGCGCGAAAATACGCGTTGGCATACGAGCCGGTGTGCAACTCGATCCACGGCGCGCGCAACTCCGCGGCCAGATCGATCTGCGCGTCGTCGGGATCGATGAAGAGACTCGTCTTGATGCCGGCAGCGTTCATCGCGTCGACCACGGCGCGCACGCGGTCACGATTGGCGACGACATCGAGTCCGCCCTCGGTGGTGACTTCCTCGCGGTTCTCCGGCACGAGGCACACGGAGTCGGGTTTCAGTTTCAGCGCGAACTCCGTCATCTCGGGCGTGCACGCCATCTCGAGGTTGAGGCGCGTGGCGATCGACTCGCGCAGACGCCAGACATCGCGCTCCTGGATGTGACGCCGGTCCTCGCGCAGATGCACCGTGATGCCGTCGGCGCCCGCGCGTTCGGAAAGTTGCGCGAGCAACACCGGATCGGGCTCGACCGCTCCGCCGCAGGTGGAGTCGGCCTGCCGATACCGCGCCTGCCGAAGAGTCGCGCAATGGTCGATGTTGACGCCGAGGAGAATCATGAGGGCCGAGGGAAACAAAAATATAGAAAGCAGGAAATCAGGAAAATCGATCCGCTCGGCGCGAGTCGGCACAGTGTGCGGATCGAGTCGGGACTACAGCCGGACCGGGTCGGGACCAAGTGCGTCCACGGTCGAGCCAAGGTCCGTCCCACGTCGGGACACGGTGCGGCATGGGTCGAGCCACAGTGCGGACATGGTCGCGAGAGAGTGCGAACCGGAGCGGGACTGAGCACGGAAACGCGGAAGCACGGAGAAGGCGGCAGAGGAAACAATCGCGGAAACGTAGAAGGGCGGAAGCGCGGAAGAAGAGAATGGAGAATCGAACCTTCCCGGTTGTTATTCTTCGCTCCGCTCAGAATGACGGGTGCGGAGCATGTAGCGCGATTTTCCGCTTCCGGCGGTGAGGGGTTGTCCCTTTGCTCCCCGAATGTCATCGGCGCCCGCCAAGCAGGAGAACCTGTTCGTCAACCTCGCGTTCAACATCGCGATCCCGGCGTTGATCATGGGGCAGTTGAGCGAGGAGAAGTTTCTCGGACCGAAGTGGGGCCTGTTGATCGCACTGCTGTTTCCGCTCGGCTACGGCATTTACGATTTCGTGCAGCGGCGGAAGACGAACTTCGTGTCGGTGCTCGGTTTCACGGGCGTGCTGTTGAGCGGCGTGTTTGGTTTGATGAAGCTCGACGGTCGCTGGTTCGCAGTGAAGGAGGCGGCGATCCCGGCGGTGATCGGTCTCGCGGTGATCGCGTCGATGCGTGCGCGCGCTCCACTCGTGAAAACACTTCTGATGAACGACGCGGTGATCGACACGGCGAAGCTCGAGGCGCGGCTGCGCGAGCGCGGCGCGGAAGCGGGCTTCGCGGCCGTGCTGCGACGCTGCACGCTCCTGGTGGCGTTTTCGTTTTTCGTGAGCGCAGTGCTCAACTACGCGCTCGCGCGGTGGCTGCTCACGAGTCCGGGTGGCACGCCGGAGTTCAACGCGCAGCTCGCGAAGATGCAGTGGCTGAGCTGGCCGGTGATCGTGCTGCCGAGCATGGTGATGTTGATGATCGCGCTGTGGCAGCTCGTAAAAGGTATCACGGCGCTCACCGGTCTGACGACCGACGAGATTTTCCGCACGCCGGAAAAGAAGTAAGCGACGCCGCCGAGTGGGCTGCGTGTAGCAGACGCGTTTCGCGCCGACGGACGCGCGCAAAAAAAACGCCCGGTCGCATGGACCGGGCGGAGAGAAAAAGCGCGAACGCGAAGATCAGCCGCGTTTCTCGATCGGCACGAAGTCGCGCTTCGTGGGGCCGACGTAAACCTGACGGGGGCGGTAGATTTTGTTCTTCGGGTTGGAAGCGACTTCCTTCCAGTGCGCGATCCAGCCGGGCATGCGACCGATGGCGAACATGACGGTGAACATGTTCTGCGGGATGCCGATCGCGCGCATGATGAGGCCGCTGTAGAAATCGACGTTCGGATACAGTTTCCGCGAGACGAAGTAGTCGTCTTTCAGCGCGGCTTCCTCGAGGCGGCGGGCGATCGCGAGGAGCGGGTCGTCTTTGATGCCGAGGCTGGCGAGCGCTTTGTCGAACGAGGCTTTGATGATCTTCGCACGCGGATCGTAGTTGCGATAGACGCGGTGGCCGAAGCCCATGAGGCGGTTGCCGCCTTTGCCGGACTTGGCGTTTTCGATGAACTTCGAACCGTCGTCGCCTTCGGCGTGGATGCTCGCGAGCATCTCGATCACGGCCATGTTGGCGCCGCCGTGCAGCGGGCCCCAGAGCGCGCAGACGCCGGCCGCAGTGGAGGCGAAGAGATTGGCGCCGGACGAGGCGACCATGCGCACGGTCGAGGTGGAGCAGTTTTGCTCGTGGTCGGCGTGGAGGAGGAGGAAGAGGTTGAGCGCGGAGGCGACCTCCGGCGTCGGCACGTAGTCCTCGTAAGGCATCGAGAACATCATGTGCAGGAAGTTCTCGCAGTAAGGCAGCGAACGCTTCGGGAAAATGTAGGGCAGACCGCGGCTCTTGCGGTAGGACATCGCGGCGATCGTGCGGACCTTGGAAATCGCGATGGCGGCGGCTTCCTCGAAATTGGCGAGATCTTCCTGCGGGCGATTCGTCGCGAGGTGCGGGTAGTAACAGCCGAGCGAGTTGAGCAGCGCGGAGAGAATCGCCATCGGATGCGAGCCGATCGGGAAACCCTCGAACAGATGCGCCATGTCGGAGTGCACCGGCGAATGCTCGCGCAACAGATCACCGAAGCGGCGGCGCTGCGTGGGATTCGGCAGGTGGCCGTTGATGATCAAATAGGCCACCTCGACAAACGACGACTGCTCGGCGAGCTGCTCGATCGGGTAGCCGCGGTAACGCAGGATGCCGGCATCGCCGTCGATGAAAGTGATGTCGCTGAGGCAGGAGCCGGTGTTGGCGAAGCCGTCGTCGTAGGTGATGAAACCAGTCTGCGCGCGCAAATTCCTCACATCGATGGCCTTTTCGCCCTCCGACCCAACGATGGTCGGCAGGTTGTAGTCTTTCCCTTCGAGTTTGAGGACGGCGTCGTTCGGCATAGCTGGTTGAAGTTACTCGTTGCGGACGAAATGCCAAGAGTAGTTGTGCCTAAGCACGACTTGGCCAACCGAAAATTCGGCCGAAACGAACAAACGCTCAGAACACGTCTGCTTCCGCGGCGACCCGAGAGAAATTCCGGTAGATTTGAAGCCCCTTGGCCTGGCTCTTTTCGGGGTGAAATTGCGTCGCGAAACAGCGGCCCCGACCGATCGCAGCCGTGAACGTGCCGCCGTAGTCGCACTCGGCGAGCACCAGCGCGGGATCCTGCGGCTGGCAGTGGAAACTGTGCACGAAATAGAAACTCTCGCCCTCGCGCGCGAGGCCCGCCGCCAGTGGCGAATCGGGCTGGGCGAAACGCACGGAATTCCATCCCATGTGCGGAATCTTGAACTCAGGCGGACGCTGAAACTTCACGACGCGGCCGGGGAAAATGCCGAGTCCTTCGGTGCCGCCGACCTCTTCGGAAAATTCGAAGAGCGCCTGCATGCCGAGACACACCCCGAGAAACGGCCGATCCTCCGCGATCCAGGCGCGGACGCTGTCGGCGAGGCCCGTCGCCCGCAGCGAGGCGACGCAATCGCGCAACGCGCCGACGCCGGGCAGCACGAGGCCACGCACGCGGGCCGCGGCGAGCTCCGCCGGCGTGCGCACGACGACCGGCCCAGCCCCCACCGCCTCGAGCGCCTTGGTGACGCTGCGGAGGTTGCAGATGCCGTTATCGATCACGGCGACGCTCACGCGTCGCAGATCAGCGTTCGGAGTTTGAGATTCGGAGTTCAAAATAGGTTTAGTGCAGTCGAGGTCCTCACGTCGAATGATGTTGCGGTCCTGTTTGTCATCCTGAGCGCAGCGAAGGATCCAGCTGGCGATTCGAAACACATGTCGGCTGCGAGCATCCCACTGGATTCTTCGCTACGCTCAGAATGACAGAACGTGGAGAAAGCCACGTTCTGCCGCTTACAGCTTGCCTTTGGTGCTCGGCAGCAGGTCCGCCGCGCGCGGTTCGATCTGCGTGGCGGCGTCGAGCGCGCGCGCGAGGCCCTTGAAGATCGCCTCGGCGACGTGGTGCGGCTCCTCACCGTAAACGAGGTGGACGTGCAGGTTGGCGCCGAGCGCGTTGCTGAACGCGCGGCAAAATTCCTTTACGAGCACGATGTTGAAATCGCGCACGAACATCGTCGGCGCCTCGGCTTCGTAAACGAGGTGCGGACGGCCACCGACATCGACGACCACGCGCGCGAGCGACTCGTCCATCGGGAGCAGGAAGAAGCCGTAGCGCTTGATGCCGACTTTGTCGCCGAGCGCTTCCTTGAAGGCCTGGCCGAGCACGAGGCCGACGTCTTCGACGGTGTGGTGATAGTCCACGTCGACGTCGCCCTTGGCCTTGATCGTGAGATCGAAGAGCCCGTGCTTCGCGAACAAGGTCAGCATGTGATCGAAGAACGGCACGCCGGTCTCGATCTGGGCGACACCGCGACCATCGATCGCGAGCGTAAGCGCGATGTCGGTCTCGGCCGTCGTGCGGGAAACGGTTGCTACACGTTGGGAGCTGCCTTGTGCCATGCGTCGAGGGATTCGTGGAGGACGAGCATTTCGTCGTCCGTGCCGACGCTGATGCGCAGGAAGGAAGCGGTCAAGGCATGGCTCGGGAAGTAGCGGACCAGCACTTTGCGCGAGACGAGGAAGTCATACGCCGATTTCGCGACCGCCGGACCAGACTCGCCACGGGCGTTTTTCGGCTCGGTGAAAATGAAATTCGATTCCGACGGATACGTGAACCAGCCGCGCTTCGCCGAGAACTCGTTCACGTAGAAATCGCGCGTCGCTTTGATCTTCCCGACGATCGCCGCGTAGTAATCCGGATCGCCGAACGCAGCGAGCGCCGCGGCTTGGGAGAGGCGGTTGACGTTGTAGCTGTCGCGCACGCGATCGAGCAGGTCGATCACCTGCGGATGCGCGAGCGCGTAGCCGACGCGAATGCCGGCGAGCCCGTAGGCTTTCGAAAGCGTGCGCACGACTACCAGTCGCGGATATTTCGCGAGCAGGCCGACGGCGTTTTCACGCGCGAAGGGCGCGTAGGCTTCGTCGACCACGAGCAGTCCGCCGAAGCCCGCGAGCACTTGTTCGAGCTCGGCGTTGGAAAACGCCACGCCCGTCGGCGCGTTGGGCGAAGTGAGAAAAAATGCGCGAGCCTTCGAGGCCGTGATCCGCTCGATCGGCAGCCGCATCGAGCGGTCGAATTCGATCATGCTGCTGCGGCCATCCTGCACCTCGACCAGCACCGGATAGAGCGAGTAGCTCGGCAGCGTGAACGAGATGTCGGCCGTGCCCTGCCCCGCCCCACCCGGCGAGCAAAACGCGCGGACGAGCAGATTGAGAATGTCGTCGGAGCCGTTGCCCACGATGACGTTTTCCTCGGCGAGACCATGATGCCGCGCGATCGCGGCGCGCAGCGGGCTGCTCTTCGGATTTGGGTAAAGCCGCAGCGAGGCGCCTTCGTCGCCGATCTCGCGGAGCAGCGCTTCCTTCACGCGCGGGCTCGGCGGATACGGGCATTCGTTGGTGTTGAGTTTCACCCAGCCGGCTTCGCTCGGCTGCAGGCCGGGCGTGTAGGCATGAAGCTTCGCGACATGCGGGAGCGCGAGCGAGGTGAGTTGGGACGCGATTTCCTGGGACACGGAAATCACAGACAGCCCGATCCGTGCATGCAGGGCAACTTCTCTGTGAACACGGAGATGTCAGCAGAGCTTCAAGATTCTGTCATTCTGAGCGCAGCGAAGAATCCCGTTGAAGTTTCACAGCCGCGCTCCGCGACGAAGCGCATACTGGATTCTTCGCTGCGCTCAGAATGACAGGTGCGGGGTTATTCCGCTTTCCGCGACGGGGCGCGGGGGCACTCGAACTCAGAGCACGCGCACGCGGGCGGAGCGGCCGTGGGCGTCGAGCTGCTCCATCGCGGCAAACGCGGCCACGATCGGCTCGCCCTTCTTCACGGCGGCGCGGTCGTATTGGATCAGACTCGTGCGGCGCATGAAGTCCGCGACGCGGAGTCCACTGAAGAATCGGCCCGCGCGACCCGTTGGCAGCACGTGACTCGGCCCCGCGGTGAAATCGCCGAGCGCGGTGGGCGTGTAGTTGCCCGTCATGATCGCACCGGCCGTCGTGATTGCCTTCGTGAGTTTCTTCGCGGCGGAGTCGCTCACGAGGAGCTCGAGGTGCTCGGGCGCCACGTAGTTCGCCACTTCCGCGGCCTGATCGAGCGACTTCACTTCGATCGCGAGGAAACCGTGTTCGAGCACGTTTCGCGTTTTTTCCGAACGCGAGATGAGCGCGAGCTGGCCTTTCACTTCCGTCTCGATGGCGGTGAGAATCTTCGCGCTGGTCGCGACGAGGTAGATCTTTTCGCGACCGGAACCGTGCTCCGCTTGAGCGAGCAAATCCGCCGCGGCGAAATCCACGCGCGCGGTGTCGTCGGCGATCACCATCACTTCGCTCGGACCCGGCAGCGAATCGACGCCCACCGTGCCGAACACCTGGCGCTTCGCCTCGCACACGTAGGCGTTGCCGGGACCGTAAACTTTATCGACCGCGCGAATCGTCGCCGTGCCGTAGGCCATCGCACCGATCGCCTGCACGCCGCCCACGCGGTAAACTTCGTCCACGCCAAGCAGGTGCAGCGCCGCGAGCATGCCGTCGGCGATCTTGCCCGACGCATTCGACGGCGTGAACACCGCGACCTCGGGGCAGCCCGCGATCTTCGCGAGCGTGACCGTCATGAGCACCGTCGAGACGAGCGGCACCTGTCCGCCCGGCACGTAGAGGCCGACGCGGCGGATCGGGTCGAACTTCTCGCCGACGATCGCGCCGTGCTTGTTCTTCGCGGTCCAGTTTTCCGCGAGCCCGCGTTTGTTGTAGGCGACGATGTTCTCGTGCGCCGCGACGAGCGCTTTTTTCTCCGCGGCCGGCAGGCGCTTGAACGCCGCTTCGAGGTCCGCGGGCTTCACGCGAAAATCGCGCGCGCGCAGTTTGGCACCGTCGAACTTCGCCGCGTAGTAGGCGACGGCCTCGTCACCGCGAACTTTCACGTCCGCGAGGATGGCGGCCACAGCGTCGGAGATCTCGCGCGGCACTTCCGCGCCACGGCAAAACTCTGCGAGATCTTGGGAAAAGGTCTTGGACCCGAATTGAAGCGTGCGCACGGGGAACGATCTGGAAATCACTGCGCCCGGGCGACGGGCATCTCAAACAGGTCGGGCGAGAGCGGCTCGTTCACCGTGATCTTGGTAAACGTGATCCGCTGGCGCAGCGCCTGTCCATCGGGGGCCTGAATCGTGATGAAAATCTGCTTCGGAAAACGAATGCCGCCGGCGACGATCTCGCCCTCTTCGCGGATGTTGTTGCGATCATTGCCGGTGTAAACGAGGCGGCCGGTCGCGATCTCGAAGTAGCGGTCGTAAACGATCTGATCGCTGTGCACGAAAGAGAGCTTCTCGCACTCCACTCCCTCGATCGTCGCGGGGCCGTGTTCCTCGATCCTGCCGCCGACGCTTTCGATGCCGCGGAAGAAATAGAGATTCTGCCACACGTCGGCGCGCAGTTGCTTGATCTGGTCGGCGGCGAGCAGCGTCTGCTGCCAGCGGTTCGGGTCCTTCACATTGCTGATGCGCGTCCACGCGTCGTAGCCATCGAGCACCTTCACTTCGAGCGCGTCCTGATTGCGGATCTGGATGCGCTGACGATCGGGTTTTTCCAAAAAGATTTCGAGGTCCGCGGTCTGCGACTTCGTGGGATCAGCCGGATCCGGCACCTCGAGCGTGCCGACATAATGCAGCGTGCGGACGGCGTCCAAGACCGCGTCCGGCGCGAGTCGCGCGCGCGCCTTGGCGATGATCGCCGGCTCGGCCCCCGCCGCGCTCGCGACTGTCACCAACACCAAGCCAACAGCCAGAAAACGACGGAAGAAGGACGTGATCATGCGGCGCAGCGTGAAGAAGTTTGCCTCCAATGGGAAGCCCGCGCCGGGTCTTACTCCCACTCGATCGTCGCCGGCGGCTTCGAGCTGATGTCGAACACCACGCGGCTGACGCCCCGCACCTCGTTGGTGATGCGGCTGGAGACCTTCTGCAGCAACTCGTGAGGCAGGCGCGCCCAGTCGGCTGTCATCGCGTCCACGCTCTCGACCACGCGGATCGCGATCACGTAATCGTAAACGCGCTCGTCGCCGAAGACGCCCACCGTCTTGACCGGCAGGAAAACACAGAACGACTGCCAGACTTTATAATACAGGCCCGACGCCATCATCTCCTCGTGCAACACCGCGTCGGCGTTGCGGAGGATCTCGAGCTTTTCGGCGTCGATCTCGCCCATCACGCGCACGCCCAGACCCGGACCCGGGAACGGCTGGCGCCACACCACTTCCTTCGGCAGACCGAGCGCCGCGCCGACCGCGCGGACCTCGTCCTTGAAGAGTTCACGGAGCGGCTCGATGAGCTTCAGCTTCATGCGCTCGGGCAGACCGCCGACGTTGTGATGGGTCTTGATGAGCGAAGCCGGATTGTTGCCGATCGAGACGCTCTCGATCACGTCCGGATAAAGTGTGCCCTGACCGAGGAACTGCGCACCGCCCTTGATGGACTTGAGCGTCTTTTCGAAGACCTCGACGAACGTGCGGCCGATGATCTTGCGCTTCTGCTCGGGCTCGCTGACGCCCTTCAGGCGCTTGAGGAAAATCTTCGACGCATCGACCACCCGCAGGTCGATCTTGAAGTGCTTGCCGTAGAGCTTCTCGACGTAGTCGCGCTCGCCCTTGCGGAGGAGGCCGTTGTCCACGAACACGCACGTCAGCTGCTTGCCGATCGCCTTGTGCAGCAACGCCGCCGCGACCGACGAATCGACGCCGCCCGACAGACCGAGCAACACGCGCGACTTGCCGACCTTGGCGCGAATCTCGGCGACCGAGTGCGCGATGAAATCCTTCGTCGTCCAGTCCTGCTTTGCGCCGCACACGCCGACGAGGAAGTTGCGGATGATGTCCACGCCGCGCTCGGTGTGGAAAACCTCCGGGTGAAACTGGATGCCGTAGAACCCGCGCTTCGCGTCCTGGATACCCGAATACGGCGAGTTGTCCGACTGCGCGATCGCCTCGAAGCCGGGCGGCAGCTTCGTGAGCTTGTCGCCGTGCGAGTTCCAGATGCGCAGCTTGCGCGGCAGACCGGCGAAGAGTTTGCCCGGCTTCTTGATGGAAAGATGCCCGTGACCGTATTCGCGCTCCTTGCTCGGGGCGACTTTGCCGCCGAGGAAGTGACCCATCAGCTGCACGCCGTAGCAGATGCCGAGCACCGGCAGACCGAGCTGAAAAATCCCGCGATCCGGATGCGGCGCGGTCTTCGCAAACACGCTCTGCGGTCCGCCCGAAAGGATGATTCCGATCACGCCGTCGGCGCGCAACTGCTCAGCCGGCGTCGAGTAGTGATAGATTTTCGAGTAAACCTGGCACTCGCGAATGCGGCGCGCGATGACCTGCGTGAGTTGGGATCCGAAGTCCAGGACGGCGATGGTCTGTGGCATGTGCGAGGAGGGAAACGGAAAGCAAAAGGCAAACCGCCAACCGTGCGCAAGCGCTGATTCCACGCTCCGCCTCGGTCCGCTCCCTGCCCCGACTCAAGCCGCATCCGGGCGCGACCTTGGACGCACCTTGTCCCGACCCGGTGCGCACCCGGGCTCGACCGTGGCCGCACTTTGTCTCGACCGCGTCCACATCGTGGCACGACTCGGGACGGACGGTGGTTCGACCCGGTGCGCACTCAGGCGCGACTTGGCGCGGAGTTAACCCTCAAAACCTTCGCGCAGGGCTTCGACAAAGGCGTTGCGCAGGAGCGTGCCGATCGTCGTCCAGAGATCGACCTCGTTGTTTTCGAAGTTGCCCGAGAACGGCGCCTTGGTGGCGACCTTGTCCTCATCATCGCTCTTGAGGACGTTGGCGACGGCGGACACGACCGCTTCCTTCGCTTTCTCGGCGATGTTTTTGTCCGCATCGGAAGGATTCGTGAAATCGAGGTCCTTGAAGAAAGGTTTCACGTAACCCTCGTAGCGGCCTTCCCGCGCGGTCGCCTCGATGAAGATCTCAAACTCGCCGCGCGAAACGTCGGCATCGGCGTAGGCCTTGAGCAGCGCGTTGCACGCGGGAAGCGAGAGCTGCTTCAGCTCAAACTGCGTTTCGAATCGCGGCAGCTCCGCGACGGGATCGGCCCGGATCTCGGCCCGCAGTTGTCCGCCGCCGGTGGTGACTCCGCTCAGCACGACATGCGCCGGCAACTCCTCGCCCGCGTGCCGGTTTTTCAAGCCGGTGGCGCGCACGGTCAGGTTCTCCAGAGCGACGTCGACGCGCGGGTCGTAGCTTGTATCCAGAAAACGGACACGCGACTCCGTCACGTCGAGGCTCGCGAGTTCGAGCGGAAACGCGTCGGCGAGCACGCTCTGCCAGGCGTCGAGTTTTTCGGCGACGTCCGAAGCCTTGTCCTCGACCTCGTCGGCCGCTTTCGAAAGGTCCTCCACGCGTTCGTGTTTCACGATCGTCAGTTCGAGTCCGACGACATCGATGCGCCCGCCGAGCCGGCCGCGTAAAAGCGAATCGGGTGCCCAGTGAAACTGGGCGTGGCGGACGTGCAGCAGCGGCGGATCGTCTTCGCGTGCGTCGCGTTCGTGCAGCCGCAAATTCTCGATGCTGGCCGTGCCGCGCCACAACGAGAGCGTCACGGAATCGACCTCGCCGCGATAGTCGGGGAGTTCGGCGAGTTTGCGGTTGGCGATCGAAGTCGCGATGGGCGAACCGACCAGCCGCACGAGCAGGAGCAGCACGACCGCGACGAGCAGCACCCACAGTAAAATTCTTACGAAACGAGACCCGCCGCCCATGGCAGGAAAAGGACCGCGCCGCGAAGGCGCGCCGGATTGGGCGGAGGGTGTCGCCATGGTGCGCGAGTTCGCTTGGTTCGTGCCAAAGGCGCAAATGCCTAACGTCTCGCAGCTTTGATCCACCGCGAAGGGAACCGAGGCGGAAACCTGCAATCGATGGCGCGGGTTCTGGCGCAAATCGCACTCTTTGGGCCCGCCGCAGCGAACTCCACTTCATGCAACCCTTTTTCAGTTTGTCGCTCGACAGGGCTCAGGCCGGTCGTGCTACTGGCGCGATGCTCCCTTTCTCGCCGAAGCTGAGTGCCACCACGAGCTTGCGTCGTCTGCGTAGGCCGGTGTGGTGCTTGCTCGCCGCGGCGATCGCGGGTGCGTGCGGCTGGTCCGCGATGGCCCGGGCGGAAATGGGCGGCGGAGCCGGTTTGAAGCAGCTCACGTTGGAAGATTTATTGTCGCTCCAAGTCACCACGATGTCGCGCAAATCGGAGTTGTGGTGGGCGGCGCCCGGCGCGGCGGAGGTGCTCACGTCGGAAGACATCCGGCGCACGGGGGCGGAGCGTTTGCCGGATATTCTGCGCTTCGCGACCGGGATGGACGTCGCTCAGGCCAATGCCGGCAACTGGGCGGTGAGCGCGCGCGGCTTCAACGTGCTCGCGGCCAACAAACTCTCGGTGACGATCGATGGACGAAGTCTTTTCACGCCGTTTTTCTCCGGCGTGTTGTGGGATGTGCAGGACACGTTGATCGAAAATCTCGATCGCGTGGAAGTCGTCCGCGGCCCGGTGGGCGCACTGTGGGGCGCGTATGCGGTCAACGGTGTCGTGCAGTTCATCACGAAGCCTGCCGATGCCACGCAGGGCGGGCTCATCACCAGCAGCGTGGGCACTCACGGTCACGTGCGCGCTGCCATGCGCTACGGCGGGGGGGGGGATAGCCCCCACGTTTTCCGACGGTTCGCGGTAAAATTATAGAGCGGGGGGGGGGGGGGGGGGGGGGGGGGGGGGG
>Ga0182793_1000063_pt1 | contig 101567 bp, 81 predicted proteins | sample Passage237A_FD_130498 | JGI IMG/M metagenome (GOLD analysis project Ga0182793, IMG submission 130498) | Cellulose adapted compost microbial communities from Newby Island Compost Facility, Milpitas, CA, USA - Passage2 37A (version 2) (version 2) ... | reverse complement strand
CGATGGCGCCTTGATCGACTTCAATCAACTCCGGGGACAGATCGGATTTGTTACACAGGACACCCAACTTTTTGCCGGAACCATCCGTGAGAACCTGCTGTTCGTAAATCCCCAGGCAACGGATGAAGAAATCGTTCATGCGCTTAATCAGGCTTCCTGCCAGAACCTGCTGGCCAGGGCAGAGAAAGGTATCCACACCATGATCGGCGAAGGCGGTATGAAGATCTCCGGCGGTGAAAAACAGCGGCTGTCTATCGCCCGAGCCCTGCTTCGTAAACCCAATCTGCTGATCTTCGACGAAGCCACCTCAGCACTGGATTCCATCACCGAAGAAGAAATCACTTCCACCATACGCGCTGTATCGTCCAACAGGGAACAGATCACCATCATCATCGCCCATCGTCTTTCAACCATACTTCATGCCGACAGAATCTTTGTTCTGGAAAAGGGAAATATTGTTGAAACCGGAAGCCATCATGACTTGCTGTCGGAGAAAGGGCTGTATTACGCCATGTGGAGACAACAGATCGGCGAAAGGGATACGGTTGGACAAATCTAAGCCGAAGCCGGACTTAGGCCTGCGTTTAACGAATTTTCACCGTGAAAGGAAGTTCTACATCGGTTTCTCCTTTTGAAACCGGATCGTTGGCAGCCTTCTGTTCCGGCTTGTGTTTGAGTGTCACGATCACGGTACCTGTTCCGGATCCCGTGGTTACCCATTTGGATTGAAGCCCCAGGGGAAGTCCATCGGTATCCCGATCCAATATTTCGATGGCCAGCAGCGTTGCGGGATCCGTTTCAAAATAGACCTGATGGTCTACCCCCTCCTCCTCAATTTCTTCCGTGATGTCTTCGGCGGGCTCCACCGCTTCGTTCCGGAAGAAAATCTCGCAGAAATAGGTTTTATCGGCGTCCAGAACGATTTCATCATGGTCGGATGGCGGGTTGCCCCCTTCGCCATCGGTATCCCGAAAGAAAAAATGCTTTGCCTCCGAACTTCCCTGCTCCGTGAATCGAAGCTCCACCGTGGTGATTAGCTCTCCCTCATTGTCTCTCGGCTTAAGCCTATCCTTCTTACAGGAAGTAAAGAACGCCGCCCCCAATAAGGCGCCGAATACCATCAACATCGTCTTCTTTGTCATACGTTTTTTATTTATGGCCGTTGGCCTGGTTCAAACCGATGGGAATACGAACGCGGATAGAGATATCACGTCCGCGATCGTAGGTGAAATAACGGAATGCATCCATATAGTCTTTGTAGCGGCGATTGAAAAGATTCTGTGCCGCAGCAATCAGATGAATGGGTTGTTTGCCCCACAGAATCTGCGCTCCGGCTTCAAGCCCGCACAATGTATAGGCAGGCGGTGGTGGTGCGTAATCCGACTCGAAGGCAGAAGATCCGTCCGGTTTGGCCACTTCAATGTTTCCCGATTTGGGAAAACGGGTCTGCTTGAAAACATTGAGCACAGTGGCTTTGAGATAGGGCTCGCGGACAATTCGGCTATCCGCAAAGGTGTAGGTGCATTCCCCTTCCACACGATCCGCGGGAATCTGAATCAACCAATCATCCAAAGTCTTGTCAAATGCACGAAGTAAGGACGCTTTACCGCTCACAGTAAGGTGCTTGTCGTATTCCCATGTCGCAAGAACATCCAACCCACTGAAACGGGCATCGGTTTGGGCATAGGCGAAAGAAGGGAAAGCTCCCCTAATCGTAAGCTGCGGCGGATAAACCGGCTTCAGATAGATGAAATCTTGAATATCCTTATGGTAAAAACTGGCCTCAATCTGGAAATGATCATTGTGCCAATTAAGATTAGCCAGAATTGAATTGGCCCGTTCCGGATTCAAAGTAGGTAATCCTCTTTCCAGCCGGGCTGCACCGTGATGCAATCCGTCGCTGTACAGTTCATTGATCTGCGGTGATCTCCAGGCAGACGACAGATTCAACGTTGCTTTCAAGGCATCGGTGATGTCGACCGAAACACCCGCGTTACCGGAGATGCTGGAATAGTTTTTCTCATCAAAAACATTCCCGTTGTTGTTGGTGATGTTGAAGAAACCACGATGATCTATCCGTGCACCGGCTTCAACCAGAAATTTCCCGAGATTTATTTTTTCGGACAGAAAGGCTCCGAGATTGAGTGCTTCATAGTTGGGAATAAAAAAGCGATACACATAACCGTTATACTGATAGCTTCCGTTTACACCGATGGTGCCGCGCAGCCCGTGCCAATTGTAGTGGTCCCAAACGAGTTCGGAAGCCAATGTGGTAAGATCCAGTTCGAGTTGCGGATCGTTGCCCAGCCCGGCTCTTCCCTTATCGTACTCGCTGCGCTGATTGTACTGCCCTGAGCTGATCCAATTAAGTCTTCCGAAATCACCGGTATTCCAGAATGCCTTTACCTTGAGCAGGTGGTGTTGCACCTGTTGGTACGGACGATCGATGGCATAACTGAATTCCGCACGCCGGGTTGCTTCGTCGGGAATCCCACGGGCAATCGCGTTTTTCAGATCGGTTACGTTTCCAATGTGCGCCCCGGTAAATAAGCCGATCTTATTGTTGAACTGACTGTAAAACAATTCAACACCATTTTTCTTTTTGTTCCAGCCCATGGCTGCGGAAAAGTTCTGCTCACGATTTCCCGAGTTGGCCAGCCAATAATCCGGCGTGCGCGCATTGCCCCCCTGTTTCAGTGTACCCTGCAGACGCCAGCTGAATGCAGGCGTTTTTTTGCTGTTCCCTTCAATAATACCCGAAGCCACCACTTGTCGGTTATTGCTGAAGCCCGCGAGGTTGATCTCACCGGCGATCCCGGGAGCTGTAGGCAGAAGGCGGGGTTCCACCAGAATGACACCGCCGATGGCATCACTTCCGTAACGTAGGGTACCGGCACCTTTGACAACAGCGATGCGGTTAGCAATATAGGGATCGATTTCGGGGGCGTGTTCGCTGCCCCATTGCTGCCCTTCCTGCCGGATGCCGTTGTTGAGGATCAGTACCCGGTTGCTGTGCATGCCGTTGATCACGGGCTTGTAAACGTTGTTTCCCGTCTGAAGCAGGGTAACACCGGGTAGCTTTTGGACAGCCTCCCCAAGCGAACGCCCCCGAACCGCTTCCAGGCCCGCCCCCTTCAGCTCCTGATATACGGCCGTATTCCTCCGGGCCGCTGCCCCGCTGACGGTAACTTCGGCCATTTCATTGTGGCGGTGCGGGAGCTGGATCTCCCGGAAAATATCCGAATGAATGTGCAGGTGCAACTCCAGTGGCTCGCAGCCCACGTGGCTGATGGTGATATTATAGGTACCCGGACAAAGTCCTTCAATGACAAATCGTCCTTCCGCGTCGGTTTTTCCGGTTTTGGCCGTTTCCCTTATGGTTATGGTGGCCGATGGCAGGAGTTCCCGGGTGTCGGCGTCGGTTACAACGCCGGAAAATCGAAGGGTACACTGTGCAGCAGCCTCATTTCCAATGATCAAAATCAATAAGCCGATCAGAATATTTTTTGCAACCACGTTGAAATTTTGAGAACACAAAACTAAGGGATTGTGGGAAATTTGCAATATTGTTTCAAATTTTTACAGAATTAAATTTTTACTTTGCCCACCATCAAGGGGCAAAACATGGCTTTACCGTATTTTTTTCAGGAGAATCTGCCGGAATCCGGCTCTTTTACACTCGATGAAGCGGCAAGCAAGCATATTATTCAGGTGCTGAGGATGACCCTGGGGGAACAGCTCCAGCTGACCGATGGAAAGGGGACGCTTGTTACTGCTGAGATCACGGATGACCATCGAAAAAAATGTGTCGTCAACGTTACCCGCCGCGAGCGGACAGAAAGGCCCAGCCCCCGCCACACCATTGCGATGGCCCTGTTGAAAAACGCCGGCCGTTACGAATGGTTTCTCGAAAAAGCCACGGAGATGGGAATTGCCACCATTATTCCCTTGCTCACCACACGTACCGAAAAGCAGCATTTCCGCAGCGAAAGGATGCGGGGCATACTGATTGCCGCCATGCTCCAGTCACAGAAAACCTGGCTTCCGGAACTTCAGGACCCCCTCGCATTCGGGAAAGCCATCCATCATGTTTCCGGGAAAAAGTTGATTGCACACTGTGAGCCCGCCGAAAAAACGGCGCTGAAGGTTATCCCAACGGATGAAGATTGCACCTTATTTATCGGGCCCGAAGGCGATTTCACGCCCGAAGAGATCCAACTTGCACTCGATGCCGGATTCCAGGCCGTATCGCTGGGGCCGTACCGGCTACGCACCGAAACCGCCGGGATCTATGCTGCCGCCCTGTTCATGTAGCCGATCTATTTTTCGTTTTCGAGGTTCTTGATTTCTTCAGGTTCCTTCAGCTCCACCGGAGCTTTGGCCATTTTCTTACGTACGCGCATATTCAGCATTTCCACAGCGATGGAAAATGCCATCGCAAAATAGACGTAGTTTTTTACATGCAGGTCGTGCGCCTTTTCCGGTGCCCACCCCTCAATGATCAATACGGCCCCTACCATTACCAGGAAGGATAGCGCCAACATTTTCAGAGTAGGATGTTTATGTATGAAATCACTGATCCGTTGTGCGAACGCGAACATGATTGCCATGGCGATAATCACGGCAATGATCATAATCGGCACATGTTTGGCCAACCCAACCGCCGTAATGATACTATCAAAGGAGAATACGATATCGATCACGATAATCTGTCCGACAATATTCAGAAATCCGGCGGAAGCCTTACCGGAGGCCTGGGCAGTGGTTTCGCCCTCTCCTTCAAGTTTATGGTGGATTTCCATGGTGGTTTTGACCAGTAGAAACAATCCCCCCGCCAGCATAATCAGATCGCGTACACTTATTCCATTTCCGAACAGGGTGAAGATGGGATTGGTGGCCCTCACGATATAGCCGATGAAAATAAGCAGGATTATTCGCAGAATGATTCCGGCGACCATCCAGATCATTCGTGCCTTTTTGCGTTGATGCTCCGGAAGGCGATTCATTACGATCGATACAAAAATTACGTTATCGATACCGAGAACGATCTCCATCAGCGAAAGCGTGAGGAGACTGATAAGCGAATCAATCGTAAATAGCGCTTCCATAGAATGTTGTTGTAGTGGTTATTGTTGGATAAGGCCTTTACAGATTTTAGAAGCGATGGCCGGCCCCTCATAGATAAAGCCCGTCCAAACCTGTACCAGGTCGGCACCTGCGGCAAGTTTTTCCTTCGCGTCTTCTGCTGTAAAAACACCGCCTGCGGCAATCACCGGAAGTTTGCCGGCTGTTTGCCGAGTGATGTATTTCAGCACTTCGGTGCTGCGCTTCTGAACAGGCTTACCACTCAATCCTCCTGCACCCATGGCTTCCACTTCCGCGGCAGAGGTTTTCAGCCCTTCGCGGCTGATGGTGGTATTGGTGGCCACGAGGCCGTCGAGTTTAATTTCCGAGGCAAGATCAATGATATCATCCAGCTGCCCGGTGGTCAGATCCGGTGCAATTTTCAGCAGCAGGGGCCGCGGAGCGGAAAGGCGGTTATTGATGGTTTGCAGATGGGAAAGAATCTTTCTCAGCGAATCCTTTTCCTGCAGTTCGCGAAGCCCCGGCGTATTCGGAGAGCTTACGTTTACCACAAAATAGTCGACTACATCGGCCAGTTCTATAAAACAACGCTCATAGTCTTTCCAGGCCTCATCGTTCGGTGTAACCTTGTTTTTGCCGATGTTTCCACCGATGATCAGGGGCAATTGCCCCGGTGTGAGGTATCGGCTTTCCTGTTGTTTCCATTCGGCCAGGCGCTTGGCCACCACTTTAACGCCGTCGTTATTGAATCCCATCCGGTTGATGACCGCCTTATCTTTCGGTAGGCGGAACAGACGGGGCTTTTCATTTCCATCCTGGGCAAGGGGAGTAACAGTGCCGATTTCCACGGAGCCGAATCCTAATGCACTCAGTTCGCGCAGATAGCGGGCGTTTTTATCGAATCCGGCTGCCAGCCCCACGGGATTTCGGAAGCGGAGTCCAAATTTTTCGATGACGAGGGACGGATCGTTCGGCGAAAAGTTTCTCGCAATTCCGGAGCGCACCAGGGGCACAGAACAAGCCGTTTGCAGGGAATTCATGGCCCAGTAGTGTACCGTTTCCGGATCTACCAGGAATAAGACATTTCTTAACAGGTTATACATACTTCGGCGAAGATAAATTAGAAACCGATAAAAAAAATTAAGTTGTTTATGCAACTTTTTTCGGGAAAAGCAGTAGCTTTATGTAGACAGTACATATTTCGGATCTGAAAAGACGCAATTGTATGCAGGATGCTTATATCATAGGAGGATTCCGTACCGCAGTTGGCAAGGCCAAAAGAGGGGGATTCCGGTTCACCCGCCCCGATGATCTGGCTATAGAAGTAATCCGTGGGCTGATGAACGCCTTTCCCCAGGTCGATCCCCAACGAATCGATGACGTAATTGTAGGAAACGCCGTTCCGGAAGCCGAGCAGGGACTTCAGGTAGGCCGTATCATTGCGGCCCGCGCCCTCGGTATCGAAGTTCCGGGGGTCACCATAAACCGCTACTGCGCCTCCGGTCTGGAAACCATTGCCATGGCCACCGCCAAAATCCGGAGTGGAATGGCCGACTGCATCATTGCCGGCGGAACCGAAAGCATGAGCCTGGTACCTACGGCTGGGTGGAAAACGGCTCCTGCCTATTCCATCGCCAGTGAAGAGCCCGACTATTACCTAAGTATGGGTTTGACGGCCGAAGCGGTGGCTAAGGAATACGGTGTCAGTCGGGAAGACCAGGATGCCTTCTCCCTCGCCTCCCATCAGAAAGCCCTGAGTGCCATAGAGAAAGGGTATTTCAAACCCGGTATTCTCCCGATTACCGTTGAACAGGTATTTGTGGACGAAAGGGGAAAAAAACAGAAAAAGCAATTTGTTGTTGATACGGACGAAGGTCCGCGGGCGGATACTACGCTGGAGGCCCTCGCCAAATTAAAGCCCGTATTCGCTCAAAATGGAGTCGTAACGGCCGGAAATTCATCTCAGACAAGTGATGGCGCGGCTTTTGTGATCGTTATGGGAGAAAAGATGGTTAACGAACTTAACCTCAAGCCCATCGCCCGTCTCGTATCCTGTGCCTCCGCCGGCGTTCACCCCAGAATCATGGGGATCGGACCGGTGGCCGCCGTACCGAAAGCGCTGAAACAGGCTAACCTGTCGCTCGGACAGATTGACCTGGTTGAACTGAACGAAGCCTTTGCATCCCAATCGATTGCGGTCATACGTGAACTTGACCTTAATCCGGAAATCGTCAACATCAACGGCGGGGCCATTGCGCTCGGGCATCCCCTGGGCTGTACCGGCTGCAAGCTCACCATTCAACTGGTGCACGACATGAAAAGGCTGGGTAAGAAATATGGCATTGTGACAGCCTGTGTAGGGGGTGGGCAGGGAATTGCAGGTATCATTGAGAATCTGAACTAAACTTTTTATATACGCGACACATGAGAAAACAGAGACCAGCCTCGGGGGGCTGGTTTCCTTTTTTCGAAAGTCAATAAAGATTTATCGCGAAAGCTTCGGACCAAATATCCCCTATTTGGGTATAAAAAATAATCCAATTGATATGAATTACTTTATATTTGATATACTGTAATTGCTCAAATTCAATGAAGATCAATATCTTACTTGTTGATGACCACGAAATGTACCTTGAAGGCCTTGCTCTACTGCTTAACAGACAGGAAAACTTCAATGTAAAAGCTACCTATCCGAACGCCACGGAACTGCTGAAGCACCTCCCGGATCCGGAAATCAACCTATTGATTCTCGACGTGCACCTCCCGGATATGGATGCAGAAAACCTGCTGAAGGAAATCCGCCGGATTCAGCCCGAAGTCAAAATCATTTACCTGACAATGATGCGTGGTACACGGAATGTTCATCGACTCATCCGACACAATATCGACGGTTACCTATTGAAAAACGCCCCCATCGCGGAACTGACGGCTGCCATCAAAAGCGCCTTCGAGGGCAATCCGTACTACACACCAGAAATTGATGTTTCCGATAAGGACACCAATTTTCGGCATACCGTTACCATCAACGATATGAAGGTGGACGAAATCCTCACCAAACGTGAGATTGAAGTCCTCAAACTGATATGCCGGGAATACAGTAACTCCGAAATCGCAGAAAAATTATTTCTGAGTGTGGGTACTATCGAAACCCACAGAAAAAATATTATTTCAAAACTTGGCGTTAACAACACGGTTGGACTCGTCAAATTTGCGCTCCGAAATAAGCTGATCGATTGAGTTCAACTGCACACCCCACACCATCAGTCAGAAAATGATCTTACGGAAGATCATATTGCCTCTATTCCTGCTGGCGTTAGCGCAGAAGGCTGCTGCCCAATACGATTCAACGGCGCTCAAGACCATCTACGACAGATGCCTCGACTTCGACGAATCAAGAAGGGACTCCCTTTCCTATTATGCTGAGCTGATCGAATCTGAGTCGACACGCATCAACTACGTATACGGTAAGATTTTGTCGCTTCGCCTGAAGGGAATACATGCTGAGCTACTCGAAAACTATGAAGACGCGCTGAAATTTATTCTCCAGTCGCTTGACGAATCACGGAAACTGGGGCATGTCGACTACGAAAGCGCGGCACTCAGCGATCTTGCCATTCTCTATTCCAGAATCAAGCAGCCCCTGAAAGCCCGTGATGTGATGTTCGAAAATCTGAAGATCGCACAACGGAGAGGCGAACTCTACAGCCTCACCACCTGTTACGGAAACCTGGGCGCCATCTTCAACCAGCTGGGCATGTACGACAGTGCCCGTCACTATCTCCGGGAAGCACTCCGTCTCTCCGAAAAACTTCCGACCCGCCATAATATTTCGGTTCTTTATAACAATATGGGAAATGTCTATTTCAAGACGGCTTCCTACGACAGTGCCCTACAGTATTTCCGGATGAATCTGGACCAGCACAGACAGCAATACGATGAAGGCAGCCTTTGGCTCGATTACCTGAATATTGCCGACGTTTTTATTGAAAAAAAAGAGTTTCAGAAAGCTGAACGTTTTGCCGACAGCGCCCTTCGCGCCGCCCGGCATCTGGGATCAAAAAGCAAGGAATCGGACAGCTATGCCATCCTGGCCAAACTCGCAGAAAGAAAACAGGAATACGCCGAAGCCTATAAGTACCTGAAGCTATGGTACACCCTTGATACTTCTCTGGTCAACAGCGAAACCAACCAGCGTATTGCCGACCTCCAGGAGCGTTTTAACGCCCAGAAAAGGGAAGACGACAACAGATTGCTCATGGCCGAGCTAAAGGCCAACAAAGCGCGTCAAAAAGGCCTTACCATACTGCTTGCGGGATTCCTCATCGGTGTACCCATTATCAGCTATGCCCTGATCGCCAAAAGAAGGGCCAATAAAAAACTCTCGGCCGCCAATGAGCTTATGCATAAGCAAAACGAAAAACTGGCCATCCTCAATCAGGAGAAAAACTCCCTGATCAGTATGGTGTCGCACGATCTCAGCAGCCCATTCGTCAACATCATGATGTGGGGCCAACTGCTTCAGGCCGATACGGAACAAATGACCGAGGCACAGCAGAAGGCATTGGACCGCATTCTTACTTCCGCAGCAAAAGGCGAACAACTCATCCGTACCATTCTGAATATTGAAAAGGTTCAGACCAACAGTCACCCCCTCAATATCGAACCTGTACAATTGGTACAATGTGTAAAACAGGTTACAGATCAGTATACGGCCCGCGCCATCGCCAAAAAAATCAGGATTCATCTCGGGCTCCCCAAAACACCGCTTCCCGATCTGATGAGTGATGCCCATATCATCGAACGGATTCTCGACAATCTGCTTTCGAATGCTTTAAAATACAGCCATCCCCATTCCAATGTGTACGTAGATGTGTATCAGCAGAACGATAAACAGGTCGTCAGCATCCGGGATGAAGGGACGGGAATCGACAAAGAAGAAATTCCGACACTTTTCACCAAGTACAACAAACTTTCGAGTCGTCCTTCTGCGGGTGAAAATTCAACCGGTTTGGGACTCTTTATCGTAAAGCGTCTTACCGATGAGTTGCAGGGGAAAATTGAGTGCGAGAGTGAAAAAGGAAAAGGAACAACGTTCCGGTTGTTCCTTTCCTGACAGGCGTCAATTTCAAAGTATTTTTTTAGAAGGGCGCTTCCTCGTCCAGGTCAATATCGTTCATGCGGCTGCCTTTCTGGATAAACAGACGTGCATCGTCGCCACCGCCATCCTGCACCGGCTTCCAGCTTCCGCCGGCATTGAAATCGGAGAAATTGTCGTCCTCGAATTCCACAAATTTCTGGATATGAAGTTGGGCACGAAGTTTCACGACGTCCAACGAACCGTTACGGTGTTTTGCAATTTTGATATGCGTTTCCCCGCGGTTATCCTGCCCCATTTCATCGGAAGTGATATCGTAGTATTCCGGGCGATAGATGAACATAACCATGTCCGCATCCTGTTCGATCGCACCGGATTCCCGAAGGTCACTCAGCTGCGGCATTTTTTGTCCTTCCTTACGGGTTTCAACGGCCCGGCTCAACTGCGAGAGGGCCAGTACCGGAACGTTCAGTTCCTTGGCCAATGTTTTGAGTGACCGGGAAATCTGGCTGATCTCCTGTTCACGGTTGGTATTTCCGCCGGCACCACTCATCAGCTGCAGGTAGTCGATGATGATCATTCCCAACCCGTGTTTGTTTTTCAGACGGCGGCATTTCGCGCGGAGTTCGAATACGTTCAGCGCAGCGGTGTCGTCGATATAAATGGGTGCCTGGGCCAAACGCTGTATACCCTTTGCGTAGAGCTGCTTCATTTCGTGTTCTTCCAGTTTACCCCGGGTAATTTTTTCCAGGTGGATTTCGCTTTCGGCAGCGAGTATCCGCGAAACCAGCTGGCCTGCACCCATCTCAAGCGAGAAAACCGCCACCGGTGTAGGGCGGATGGGGTTAAGGGCCGCGTTTCGGGCAAGGTTAAGCGCAAACGCCGTTTTACCTACGGCAGGACGGGCCGCCAGGATGATCAGGTCGGAGTTCTGCCAGCCGTAGGTAATTTTATCCAGACTGGGGAACCCGGACGGTACACCGGAGATTTCTTCCTGCCTGTGCCGGAGCTCTTCGATCCGCTGTACGGTTTTTACCAGAATGGAATCGATGGAGTCGTAGTTTTTGCGCAGGTGGTTGTTGGTGATGTTGAAGAGTTTGGCTTCCGCATCGTCCAGAAGATCGAATACATCGGTCGAATCTTCGTAGGCATCGCTTATGATTTCGCTGCTGATACGGATCAGTTCACGCTGTATGAATTTCTGGAGGATAATACGTGCGTGCGTTTCGATGTTGGCAGCAGAAACAACCGAGTTGGTGAGTTTGGTAACATAGTAGGGACCTCCGATCATTTCCAGTTCATCCTTCTTCTTCAACTCTTCAACCACCGTCAGGATATCGATCGGCATGCTTTTTTGTGCCAACGATTGCATTGCACGGAAAATCCGCTGGTTGGCATCCACATAAAAACATTCCGGTTTGAGCACCTCAATAACGGTGTCAAAAGCTGATTTTTCCAGCATGATCGCTCCCAATACGGCTTCTTCCAATTCCTTTGCCTGTGGCGGAACCTTGCCATACACCATGGTACTGAGGTCCACCGAGGGCTTCCTTCGGCTCTTTCTTTCTTTATTCAGATTAGTAAGGTCCATGTTTCCGCGATAAATCAGTTTAGAACTTATTTTACCAAAACGTTATGTGATTGTTTACCGGAATTTATCCCCCGGTAAGGGGAGGACGGCGAATATAAATGGCTTCTGATTCTCCAAAAAATAAAAAGGAGGTAAATATTAATTCACCGGGGCTCCACAGCTTATCAACAACAAACCTAGCACTTTTCCACGCAAAAGTTCCACTTATCCCCATTTTAAAAAAGTTTTCCGCCCGGGGCGAACGGAAATGCACAACTGCTGTGCGAAAGTATTCCGGCTGTTTTTTTTGGTGGGATATGAGAGATTACAGAATGGGAATTCCGGCTTTCCGAAGAATGGACGCGTTTTGAAAATGCCCGAAAATATTGGGGAAAGAGCCGATTCAGTTCATCTTGAAGGGCACGATCATTTCGAAAACGGGAATATTAACCTCGAAGTTGGTTTTATTGAGAAGGTTCTCCATCTGGTAGGAGCCGTGCATTTTTCCCATTTCGGTACGAAGATTACAGCCACTGACATACTGGTAGCGTTCGCCGGGCTGGATTACCGGTTGAACTCCTACAACGCCCTCTCCCTCTACTTCGCGGCGTGTACCGTTGCTGTCGGCAATAAACCAGTGACGGCGCACCAGGCGTACAGGAAAAGGATTATGATTCTCGAGGGTGATGCGGTAGGCAAACATAAACTCCGCCGACATAGGGTTGGAATAGTCTGGCTGATAAAACGTTTCCACACTCACTTCAACACCTTCTGAAATTTTTGAGACCATCTCCCGCATTTTTTCTAAAAATACTTAAAAATCATTTTTGAAGTGCTTTTTGTTCAATTATTAACAGCAGCTTTTTATTTTCCGCCCTACCTTTGCAGCACTTTCACACCAAAATACAAAAAGCCGTAAAATGAAAATCGCTGTTGCTAAAGGAGATGGCATAGGTCCGGAAATAATGGACGCTGTGCTGACGATATTTAATGCCGCAAAGGTTAACCTGGAGTACGAATTTGTGGACATGGGTAAGTGGGTATTCGACAAGGGTTTTTCCAACGGAATGACCCCCGAAGCAAAACAAACCATTGAATCACTGGGAATTCTCTTCAAAGGCCCGATGGAAACTCCCAAAGGCAAAGGTGTAAAAAGCGTAAACGTTACTGCCCGTAAAACCTGGAACACCTATGCCAACAAAAGGGTTTTCCAAACCCTTCACGGTGTGGATACCGTATTCAGTAAAGCCGGCATTCCTATCGATATCACCATTGTTCGCGAAAACATCGAAGACACCTACGGTGGCGTTGAACATATGCTGACTCCCGACGTAGCGCTCAGCCGTCGTTTCATTACCCGCCCCGGTAGCCTTCAGGTGATCCGCTACGCCTTCGAAATGGCCAAGAAAAAAGGCGCCCGCCGAATCACCTGTGGTCACAAGGCCAACATCATGAAAATCACCGACGGCCTCTTCCTTGAATGCTTCTACGAAGTGGCCAGGGAATATCCCGAACTGAAGGCCGACGACGTGATTGTTGACGACCTTTGTATGAAGCTCGTTACCCGTCCCGACACATTCGACGTGGTAGTGCTCACCAACCTTCAGGGCGACATCGTTTCCGACCTCTGCGCCGGTCTCGTCGGTGGCCTCGGCTTCGCTCCTTCCGCCAATATCGGCGACCATATCTGCATCTTCGAAGCGGTTCACGGTACGGCTCCGGATATCGCCGGTAAAAATATTGCCAACCCCACCGCTCTCCTGCTCAGCGGCCTTTCACTGCTCCAGCACGTAGGCCTCTACGATACCGCAGCAATGATCGAAAACGCCCTGCTCTATACCCTGGAAAGCGGCATCCATACCGGTGATTTCGGTGACAAGTCGACACCGTCGCTGAACACCACCGACTTCGCGGCGGCCATCGTCAGCAACTTCGGCAAGAAGCCCCAACATAATCCCAAACCTGCCATGACCGACCAGCCCACCAGCTGTACCGTGTTCAACCTGCAGGAAAACCCCATGCTCGTTACACCGGGAGAAATCCGCGAAAGTATCGTAGGCGTGGATATGTTTATCGAAAGCGATATGCAGCCCGATGAACTGGCCAAAAAATGCCTGCGCCACGCCGGCGTTAAGTTCCGCCTCGTCAACATCAGCAACCGCGGAACCCAGGTGTGGCCGACCGGTTCCAAATTCACCAACCTGGTGAACCAATACAACGCCCGCTTCGAAAGCATCGACGATACACCGCTCAACCAGCAGGACATCATCGGTCTCTACGTGAGCCTCAGCGGCGACCTCAAAATCTGCTCCCTGGAACTCCTCAATATGTTTGGCGACAAACGGGGTTTCTCTCTTGCTCAGGGGCAATAATACCAACCATTGCGTTTTTAAAATAAAATGGGGCCGCAGTTTGTGGCCCCATTTCTTTTTTCGTTCAACCGGTTTATCCCCCGGTTACCTTGTAGCCTTCCTTCTGTAGCCAGGCTTTCACCTTAGCACGCTGGTCGCCCTGGACGATAATTTCGCCATCCTTGGCAGAGCCGCCCGTGCCGCAATGTGTTTTCAGCTTCTTTCCCAGGGCTTCCATATCTTCAGTCTTACCCTGAAAACCGGTAATTACCGTTGCGGTTTTTCCGCCGCGGTGCCTGGTTTCCAGGCGTATGTTTAACTTTTGACCCGCAGGTGGTGGAGTTATCACTTCTTCCTGTTCTTCGTTGAACTGAAAATCCGGATCGGTACTGTATACCATGCGGCTCAGATCACCAAAGCTGTTCATTTTCTTCTTCGACATAATTCTTATTTTATCCTGCATATTTCAGGCTCAGGTCTACACTCCTCGCCTGGTGAATCAACGCACCTACGCTGATAAAGTTGACACCCGTTTGGGCATAGGCTTCTATATTATCGAGATTGATCCCGCCGCTGGCTTCGGTTTCCACCGCACCACCGATAAGATCGACGGCCTGTTTCAGCAATTCGGGGGTAAAATTATCGAGCATGATCCGGTCCACTTTCCCGGTAGCCAGCGCACGACGTACGTCGTCGAGTGACCGGGCCTCCACTTCAATTTTAAGCGGATTTTTCAGGGCCTGACTATAGGCGTAGGCTTTTTCCACGGCCCTTTCCAGACTTCCCGCAAAATCGATATGATTATCCTTCAGCATGATCATATCGTACAGTCCCATACGGTGGTTCATCCCCCCGCCTATCCGGACCGCCTCCTTTTCGAGCAAACGGAAATTTGGAGTGGTTTTCCGGGTATCCAGCACCCGGGTAGGATATCCCTGCAGCTTGTCTACATAACGACGGGTAAGACCTGCAATACCGCTCATCCGCTGCATGCAGTTCAGTACCAGCCTTTCACATTGGAGAATCGTGTGTACATGAGCGAATACTTCAAAAGCGGTTTGCCCCTTTACCATGGGATCGCCGTCTTTCATAAAGGGGATGAACTGAACATCGGGCTCCTGCATCCGGAAGATTTTTTCCGCCACCGCAACGCCTGCCAGAATACCATCTTCCTTGATCTTAAGAACCGCTTTTCCGGTGGCGGAAGCCGGAATGGAGGATAGGGTTGAGTGGTCACCATCGCCAATATCTTCACGTAGTGCCGCTTCCACCAGAACTTTAAGTTGTTCGTCGAAATTTGTCATGAAACAAAACTACATGATCCGCCAATAAAAAAACCGCCGTTGAGGCGGTTTCATAAACTTTATCGGTTCGGTTCAGGATGAGGCGTTTTCGACCCTGATCTCCTGCAGGTACTGCCGATCGCCCTTTTGCTTCAAAAAGATGGTTGTCCGGTAGGATCCGCTCCGGGTTTGAAGGATCCCGATACAAAACTGGTTTCCCCCGTTTTCACCCTTATGCTTGATGTCGAAGGTTTTTACCGCATTCGAACTGAAAAAAACCTTCATGATGATGGAAGCCTGACTTTTACTGTAGGAGTTGCTTTTATCGGGAAGGGAAATATCCACGTAGTTATCGAAATACTTTGAGAGCGTGCCGGCATTCCCGGTTTTCATGGCTACAACAATTTCGTCAAGGCTGTTTTGATAGGAAAAGGAGGAAATCAGCGCAACCAGCCCCAACAAAAAACCGAGTTTGTAAAATTGTTTCATAATTACGCATTTTAAGGATAATGGCCCCAAAAACATGCCAGTTTAAGGGAGATGCTCGTTTTAGTTCAACCAAATGTAATAGAAAACTCTTTTTTGTGCCAGCAAAAATTCTGTAAATGAAGTAGTTTTGGCGCCATGGGAAATAAGAAAGCAATTCTGATTATTATGGATGGCTGGGGGATCGGTCAGGTTCCGGAAGCAGATGCCATCCGCGCGGCAAATACTCCGTTTGTAGACTCCTTATACGGAAAGTATCCGAATTCTACCCTCACCACCTGTGGCGAACTGGTAGGATTGCCCGACGGGCAGATGGGAAACAGTGAGGTAGGACACCTGAACCTCGGTGCCGGACGCATTGTTTATCAGGAACTTCAACGAATCAATGTGGCGATCCGCAGCGGCGAATTTGCCGCCAACCCAACCCTGCTCAACGCCATACGTCTGGCCGCCAAAAACAATAAAGCCCTTCACCTTCTCGGTTTGGTTAGTAACGGAGGCGTACACTCCCATATCGACCACCTGAAGGCGCTTTGCTCGCTCTGTCATTCCGAAGGATTATCCAATTTTTACATACATGCGTTCACCGATGGGCGGGACTGCGACCCCAAAAGCGGGCTCGGCTTTATGCAGGAACTGAAAGACCACCTGGCGGTAACCGGCGGAAAAATTGCGACGGTAAGTGGCCGTTATTATGCCATGGACCGCGATAAACGCTGGGAAAGGATTCAGCTGGCCTACGACGCCATGGTTAAGGGCATCGGACGACTGGCCACCGACCCCGTCGAAGCGGTTTCCTCCGCCTACGCAGAAAACGTTACCGATGAGTTCATCATACCCACGGTGATCACCGATGCCAACGGTCAGCCCATTGCCCGAATCGCCGATGGAGATGTGGCCATCTGCTTTAATTTCCGGACCGACAGGTGTCGCGAGATTACGCAGGTGCTTACCCAGGAAAACATGCCGGATTTCGGTATGCATACCCTGGCCTTGAATTATACCACCATGACCGAGTACGACAAAACCTACAAAAATGTTCATGTCGTGTTCGAAACCGATAACCTCAACAATACGCTGGGCGAAGTCATTGCGGCCCATGGTCTGAAGCAGATCCGGATTGCAGAAACCGAAAAATATCCTCACGTTACCTTCTTCTTCAGCGGCGGACGCGAAAAGGAATTCGAAGGCGAAAAACGTATGATTGTTCCCTCTCCCAAGGTGGCCACGTACGACCTCCAGCCCGAAATGAGCGCCAACGAAATCACGGCCGTACTGCTCCCGGAAATCGTTAAAGAAGAAGCTTCCTTCATATGCCTGAACTACGCCAATACCGACATGGTGGGTCACACCGGCGTTTTTGAAGCCTGCAAGAAAGCCGCAGAAACGGTCGACCATTGCGTTCAGCAGGTGGTAACCACTGCGCTTAACCACGGCTACACCGTTTTCCTCACCGCCGACCACGGCAACAGCGACTACGAAATCAACGAAGACGGAAGTCCCAACACCCAACACAGCCTCAATCCTGTGCCGCTGTTTATCATTGATAATGAGTGGAATGGGGCGGTAAAAAAAGGTAAACTGGGCGATATCGCCCCCACCATCCTCACCATGATGGGATTACCCGTTCCGAAAGAGATGACCGGCGATGTGCTGATCTAGCGATTGGCAGGGATTATTTCCGGGCGGAAAGCAGCATTTTTTTGTAAAAAATGTCTATCTTGTATGGTAACCAAATGTCGTATATGACAGAGGAAGCCATTCTTTTGGGTTGTTTAAAAAATGACGCCACCGCGCAAAGGGAACTGTATAAACGTTACAGCCCCAGGATGCTGTCTGTCTGCTATCGCTACAGCCACAACCGCGAGGATGCAGAAGACATGCTGCAGGAAGGCTTCATCAAGGTTTTTTCGCAGATTCATACGTTTCAGGGTAAGGGTGCATTTGAAGGTTGGATACGAAGGGTGATTGTACATACCTGCATCAATATCCTGAAAAAGAACAAGAAGTTCAACGAAAGCGTGGACATCATTCATGCTTCGGGTGTACAGATCCGCGAAGAATCGATTCCGTCGATAATCCAGGCCAAACAGGTGGTCGACTGCATTCGTCTGCTGCCCATCGGCTATCGTACAGTACTTAACCTGTACGCCATCGAAGGATACAACCACAAGGAAATTGCCGAGATGCTGGATATTGAAGAAAGCACAAGCCGCTCCCAATACACGAGAGCACGCGCCATGCTCGAAGATATCCTCGTCCGCAAAAAAATCATCCAGAAACCCCGTGCAAAAACGGGGTGGTTTTCTGCCCTTTCCGGCAGATCCTGATTTGGAGATGTTACCGAAACGAGACTGGCATGGAGAGAAATTTTTACACCGATGATTTCGAGCAGTTTCTGCGGGAAAAGTCCGATGAACATCAGATGTTCCCCTCAGATTCGGTTTGGAAAAAAATATACCGCCAACTTCACGTGTACAGAAGATGGACAATGTTTGGATTTTCTGCCATCATCCTCGGTGTAACATTTCTCGGTGGTCGGCTTCTACTTGACGGTACCGACCAGGCCTATCTCCAGGCCGACCTGAAAAAAGCCCCGGAAAAAGACAGCAGCGAGGCAAAAGCCCATCCGCTTCCTCCCAACAAATTAATCGTTGCCATCAATAATCTCCGGGAAAGGAAACTTTCCAATCTGCTGTTTCAGGACATCGCCGAAAGCAATAATCCTCCGCTTTCCGTTGCCTGGGTGAAACCCGCTGTGGTTGATTCGCCGGCCGTAACACCGCCAATGCCCGAAGAACAGCAGGCTCCTGCAGCATATGCAGCGCGTCTTCTGAATCCCGGTGATTTGTCTTTCCTCGCCTTTATTGCCGGTAGAAATCATAGCAACGCCGAATCCGGCACAGAACTCAAGGCTCCTGCATCCGCCGAAGTAGCAACTGCCGTTGCAGGTACTGCATACAGCGAAACGCCCGCACTTCCCGAAAATCCTGAGCTGGTGAAAATCGGCGTTCCGGAACCGCCTCCGCTGACCGAGGAAGAACGGCGATATGTGGAAGCCTATGCGTTGGAGCACATGCCTTCACTACGAAAAAAACTAAGTTTTCAGTTTTATGCCACTCCGGGCATTTCCTACAGAAAAATGACCGACCGCAACCACAGGGTTAACCTGAATGCCTTCCCGACAACATTCCGTCCGATGGCTGCGGACCATATTGATATCGACAGGTATGTTACCCACCATGCCATGAGCGGAGTGGAACTTGGTGGTGCACTCAACCTGAAGCTGACAGACGCCCTCACCTTTAAGGGTGGCCTCCAGTTCAACCTGTCCAGATACCGGATCAATGCTTATAATTACGGACGCGAAATGGCTTCCATTGCCATCAACGACCCCAATAAGGCGAGCTACGATACCGTTCATAGCTTTGCTACCCTCCGCAATTTCTCCGGCTATTCACGCACGGAAGTGGAAAACGATTACCTGCAGGTATCCATACCTTTGGGCCTCGACCTGCGTATTTTCGGCAACAATCAGTTCTCCTTCAATCTCGGCGGAACCATTCAGCCGAGCTATCTTATGAACACCGGTCAGTATATGCTTTCTACCGACTACCGGAACTACACCAAGGTCCCCGACCTGGTTCGCCGCTGGAATATCAACGCCGGACTGGAAGCGTTTTTCGCCTACGAGAAGAAGGGCCTTCGCTGGCAACTCGGTCCCCAATTGCGTTACCAGCTCCTCTCCACTTACGACAAAAGGTATCCGATTCATGAATACCTGATCAATTACGGATTCAAAATCGGCGTCAGCCGAACCATCCTCCGATAGGAACCGTTCCGGGATCCAATAGGTGTTTGGAGATTCCTTTGCAAATCGTTGTGCAAAAGGAAGATTGTCATCGGAACTTACCTGCTTTGCTTCGGCCGCGCTTTACTTTTTCGTTTTCTGGATTGCTTCGCCTGCGGCTCGCAATGACGTGAAGGAAGCGTTCTTAATGATGAAAAGCATTGGAGGCGCAATGCCCCCGACACGTCATTGCGAGGGCTTGCCCGAAGCAATCCAGGAATGAAAGGCGGAAATGGCGCGCTGTATCCGGAACGGCAATCCCTAACTTCAGCCTGCTCTCCCGCTCTGGTGCCCATTTCTCCTTTTTTGGCTGTACTTTTGAAGTATCGTAAACCCGTCCATTCTAGAATTCATGCGACACCTCCTCATCATATCATTATTTTTGTATGCCTGCCAGGGAACACCGGTAAAAACTGAAGCCGGAAACATCCTGACCGACTCGGCCCGCACCGGCGAAATGCATTACCCCATTCCCTCCTTTATTGCGGAGGAAGTAACCTATGCCGAGGATAACCCTACCGCCATCATGCAGTACCGGACAGTCGACGGAATCACCGACTCCGGTTTTGTTGATCTTCGCCGGTTGAAGGAAATCGCAACGCGTTTTGCCGGATTCGATCTGAATGCACCGGAGATCAAAGGGCACCTGAAAGAAACCGGCTTCCGCGACGAAACCATTGGTATGGTTACACTTAACTACTCCACCGATAACGATGAAATCGCACTCCGCCGTGCCGATATTCTGGTAAAGGAAGGCACCGTCAGAAATAAGGTCAGCAGTGTTTATATCGAGGAGTTGGTGAACCGCAACGACACCCTGGTAAACACCAAACTTTTCTGGAAATCCCGGAAAAGCTGCATGATCGTTGAGGAGAAAAAAGCCGGGGATGGCAAGGAATGGATAAACCAGACAAAACTGGTTTGGGGAACCGAGGATCTTTAAACTATGACAGCACAGGAATTTCAACAGATAGCACATACGATACCAGTACAACCGGGCATCTACAAATACTACGACAGCACCGGCGAATTGCTCTATGTTGGAAAAGCCAAAAGCCTGCGCAAAAGAGTAAGCTCCTATTTCTCCAAAAACTATCCCAACTACAAAACCCGTGAACTCGTAAAACGAATTCACCGGATTGAGTTCACGATTGTCGACAGCGAGCAGGATGCCTTTCTGCTGGAAAACTCGCTGATCAAACAATACCGGCCTAAATACAATATCGACCTCAAAGACGACAAAAGCTATCCCTATATCGTCATCAAAAAGGAGCCTTTTCCGCGGATCTTTTTTACCCGACGAAAAATCAACGATGGTTCCGAATATCTGGGGCCATTCACTTCTGTAGGAAAGGTTCGTGAAATGCTGGACTTTATACGGATGCACATTCCGCTGCGCACCTGCAAGCTCAACCTCACGCAGGCAAATATCCGTGCCGGCAAGTTCAAAGTCTGTCTGGAATACCATCTTGGAAACTGCAAGGGCCCCTGCGAGGGACTGGAAACCGAAGAGGAATACCAGGCCAGTCTTCAGCAGGTCCGGCATATCCTCAAAGGCAATGTATCGCCGGTAATACAACGCTACCGTGAGCAAATGCAGGCCTATGCGATGGATCTGGAGTTCGAAAAGGCAGAAATGGTCCGGAAAAAAATCGAACATCTGGAGAGCTATCAGGCCCGCTCGGTTATCGTCAGTCGTTATCTTACCAATATCGACGTTTTCTCCATTCTAAAAGAAGGGGAACTGGCCTATGTCAACTATCTGATGGTTCAGAACGGAACCATTGTGCAAACCCATACCATTCAGTTGGAAACCCATTTGGAAGAATCCGACGAGGAAGTATTGGAATTTGCCGTTCAGCAGCTGCGGGATACCTTCAACAGCCTGGCCGACGAAATTGTGGTTCCCTTCGAAATCCAGCTTCCACTGGAAGGCATCACCGTAACCGTCCCCAAAGGCGGCGATAAGAAAAAACTGCTCGAACTCTCGCTGAAAAACGTGGGTTATTTCCGCGAGGAAATGCGGCGCAAACAAACCCTGTTGCTGGAAGGGATGGACGATATGGAGAAGAAAAAAGTGCTCTACCAGCTGCAGGAGGATCTGCAGCTGCCCGACCTCCCCGTTCATATTGAATGTTTCGATAACTCGAACTTTCAGGGCAGTTATCCGGTGTCGGCGATGGTATGCTTCCGGAACGGCGTCCCGAGCAAAAAAGACTACCGCCACTTTAACGTGAAGACCGTTCAGGGCATCAACGACTTCGCAACCATGAAGGAGGTCGTTTTCAGGCGCTACAAGCGCCTAAAAGACGAAAATCAGCCTCTCCCTCAGCTGATAATTATCGACGGCGGAAAAGGCCAGTTAGGGGCCGCTATGGAGAGCATCCGGGAACTGGGTCTCACCGGCTCCATGACCCTGATAGGATTGGCCAAAAATGAGGAAGAACTATTTTTTCCGGGCGATTCCGAATCGCTTAAACTCCCCTACAACGGCGAAAGCCTGAAGCTGATCCGGCGCATCCGCGATGAGGTACACCGCTTCGGGATCACCTTCCACCGCAACCAGCGCAGCCGCGGAACCTTTGTAAACGAGCTGGAAAACATCAGGGGCATCGGTAAACAAACGGCCGACCTGCTGCTCCAGACCTTCCGTTCCGTACGCCAGGTAAAAGAAGCCGGCGAAGAGGAGCTGGCCCGAGTTATCGGCGCCGCCAAAGCCCGTCTGGTACGCGCGCACTTCGACTCCGGGAACGAAATTACGGCTGAATAACAGGCAATTATTCGGGTTTTCTATCCATGCACGTTGTGGTATTCTGAAACTCCTTTCGGAGGGGAGAGATATTCTATTGCGCGAGAGCGAAAAGTCCTTAAAAAGAAAAAGGGGCCAGGATAGACATCCAGCCCCGTTTTTAAAATCCAATATCCTATGAAAAACCGTTGTAAAAATAATAAAAGAATTACAACTTCCAATACCTGCTAGTGGGTATTTTGGTTTTTTTTTTAATAAGTTTTTTCGCTAATACATGCAGCGTTTTTTAACAATGCCTTAAACCCCGCGTAAATACTTGATTTCAACAAAAAAGGCATCGTTTGAAACGATGCCTTTTTAAAAAATTTCAGGAAAAATATTTCTTCTAGTAGGACCAGAGATCCTGTTCGTAGTTGAAAATTCTTTCCTTGATATTATCCCCTTCGAGCAGACGAAGAATCGGATCTTTGATATAATCCTCTATATATCTGTCGTATGGGTTATCCAGGGTAGTCTTGATAATACGCGCACTAAACATCCTGTTTTCGAAGAGTTCTTCCCAGCTCATTCTCGCGCCAAAGTTTTTGCCGTTGTAAACTTCGTAACGGGCAAGCATTGGTCTCAGATCGGGGTAGTATACCCAAAACAGGGGAGAATATGCGCGAATGGATCCGTCTTCGTTTTTAATGGTTCTCAACGGGGCGATACCGAGAATGCGAACATGGAGTCGGGAAGATTCCTTGTCGAACACGACATCTTCCTTGATCCAGTATTTCTGGATATCGTCCGGGTTAAATTCGTCGATCACCAGGGAATCTTTAAAGATGTCCAGCTCCCCGGTCGGGTCCTTTGCCCAGTCTCTGATCTGAATGGTTTTCGGTTCTCCCACCAGGCTCCTGGTGATTTCAGCCAGGGTAATAGGCGTTGTAAACCGGTCGTCGATGGGACTGAAGGCTCGGATGCTGTCGCTCGGATTACGGAGGGCATTCAGAAGAATGCTGATGAACCGTTGGTTACCATTGTCCTCGTTTGCCTTGTAAACGAACGGCATGTTGATTTTTTCGCGAACATCAAGTTCTCTCCACAGACGCTGACGGTACACCGCGTCGTCCTCCCGGATATGCTCGTAATCCAGGGGAGTACGATCCTTGATGAGGTTGCGTTCGATGGCATTATCGTTACGCAGCGACTTCTTAACGGTATCCAATTTCAGCTCAGGCTGTTGAGGCACCGGCTTCACGGTATCGGTCTTCACTGTTTCCTGCTGCACGGCAGCTGCTGCAGCGGGGGCAGGAGTCGTGGTAGACTGTCTGCCGCGCGTGGTGGCCTGTCTCGACCGGGTTTGAGATGTGGCAGATTCGGCCACGCCTGTAACGAGACTAAGCAGCAATAACGACCTGATGATTCTGTTTTTCATCCGAAACTTTTTATAACTGTTATTTCAGGTTAAAGAAGATACCGGGGATAGCACGAATTTTACCATCCGGTCCCTGTACCCTGATTTCATCAAAGAAAATGGACGTGCCGGGTCCTGCTCTTCTGACCAGGGTTTCGGCATCACCGCTCCAGCGCGGACCCTCAACCTTATGTTGTTGGTAGGTTGAGATATCGCCTCCCTTGGCGCCAATCACATAGCTTACCACTTTGAAGGGAGCGTCGAAATCGGAGTCTTTCAGCTTTGCAATAAGACCACCCTGAGCTTTGAAGTTGGCAGCAGACATCGATCCGCTGGATGATCCGCCAACCATTACAACCGGGTCGGGCAATTGCTTACAGCGCATGGTGAAGGGAGTTGATTTACCGTCGGCCGTAACGATGATTTCAGCCGGACCGGTTTTGTTGGGGATCGCAATGTAGCGGTCGCCGCCAACTTTCTTCAGTTCACCGCCGGTGAAACGAACGCTCACTTTTTCACTACCTACGGAACCTCCGGAGATGGTGAGCGGGTTTTCAACACCCTGATAAAGCACGTTCATTTTTTCCAGGAATACAGACGCTCCGGAAGGAGAACCTACGGTGTATTTGATATCCACTTCTTTCACTTCTTCGGCACCTTTGGCTTGGTTGAAGAAGGAAATGCGCATTTTTTTGGTGTAGGATCCGGGGCCGCCAACAGTTGTTTTATAGTTTGCGGTTCCGTCGGGTCCGAGAGCTACAGGAGTACCGTCGATGGTAACTTTAGGCTGGGCTGACTTGCTGTAGGCCCCCACACCTGCGGTTACGTTAAGCTCCTGGCCGGGCATCAGGTACTGAGCACTTTGACCGTAGAGCGGAACATAGGTATCGAATACCACCTGTACCTGTCCGATCTCAGAGTGATAGTAATCGATCAGCTGGGCTTCCGAACTTTTGATATCGTTCTGGAACTTGCTGAGGATGGTGATCGCTGCAACAGAAGGCGTCATTCTGAAATAGGCTGAAGCCCATTTTTTTGTTGCATTTTTTTCTTCCTTATCTCCACCGCCGTGACTGTTGTCGGTTTTGGGCGGAGTAAGATCAAGAGGAAGAGATTTGGCGAACTCCGCTTTTTTAGCCGGGTCCGGCACCAAATCAAGCATTTTCTTTTTGTAATCCTCAAGCTTCCTATACAGTTCCTCTCCTTTTCCGCCGTCAACGATTACCCTGGTCGGGGCGTCGAGGTTATCTTCCTTGTAGGTTTCAACTCCGTCGTGTACTTCGAGGCCGGACTCCTTTTTCAGGGTTTGCTTCAGGTCTTCGATGAAGTTGTACACATCTTCGGATTCCTTTTTGGTGGCCATCGCCAGCGGTGCCCATTTTTCGGCACGTTCACGGGTTTCTGCTTCCTTCAGTTTAGCATCGAGGGAAGCATAGGTCATATTGTTTTTATCGGTAATGATTTTATTGGCTTCTCCGATACTTTCGTTAACCGTACGGAAAGCAACGAGGATTTCAGCAGATACATTCAGTGCCAGCAGGGCTGTAAGCACCAAATACATCATGTTGATCATCTTCTGCCTGGGTTCTTTAGGTAGGCCCATATCTTTACTCTATTTTGAGATTTTACAGTTCGGGTTCTTCAGGATAAAGGGATTTGTTTGTCGTTTCAAAACATCCCAATCGTTTAATTAAGAGCGACCTTGCATAGCGCTGAGCATATTGCCATAAACCTGGTTAAGGCTGCTCAGGTTTTTTGCCAGTGCTGCGATTTGCTCCTGTGTTTTCTTAGCGTCTTCAACACTTCCCTGCATAGCCTGAGAAGCATTGGAGAGGTTGCTGTAGAACTTGTTCATGGCTTTCAGGTGGTTGTTGGTATCCTGAAGCTCAAGTTCATAGATCGCGTTGAGAGAACCCAGGTTCTTGGTCATGATTTGAACCTGCTCATGGAACTGTTTGGTGCTGTCGGCGGCAGCGTTAAAGCTGGTCACGGAAGATGCGGCCTGTGTGTAGGCTTCTTTCACGGAGCTGAGCGCCTGTGCAGCTTCCTTGGTTTTGGTGGTGTATTCGCTGGTAGCGGCAACCACGTTGGTCATATCCTTCATTTGAGAAACTGTGGTGTTCAGGCTTTTGAAACCTTCGCTCAGTTTCTGAAGATTGGCCGGAGTGATATCGGCGTCCTGCATCATGTTGTCGAGTTTGGCAAGAGCAGGATTGGATGAGCCACCTGAAATTTTCGGCAGTGCTTCGGCGAGTTGGGCCATTTCGTTACCCGGAGGCGGAAGCAGTGCGTATACGATAAAGATACCTGCTTCGGTCAGCAGACCTACGGTAAGCATGATGTCAGCAAACGATTTGTGCAGGATTTTTGCCCAGGCTCCGAAGATTACTACAGCGGCACCAAGACAAACGATAACGTTCACTATTCTTTCTGTTGATTTTGATGTTCCGGCCATGATTTGATGTTTTGAAAGTTGACAATAGGGGTAGTGATCTAATTTTTATTTAAAACTAAACGGTCAGATTGGTTAAAAATTGTCGAGTATATGCCAATGTATTATCTGCGGCGCCCTTGAACAGGGGGCAGGTCGATAACACAACGGAACCCGATATAAGACTTGGACGTATCCTGGTATTCGTAGGTTCGGGTTCCTGTTTGCAGGAAGTAACCCACGTCTTTCCAGCTTCCGCCGCGGAGAACCTTACGTTTCATACGCGGAGATTCGTCGTCTTTCGCATTCCAGCGGATATCCGGGTTCATGTCGTGCTGGAAGTTATATCCTCCTTCGTAGTAGAGGGAAGAAGTCCATTCCGCCACGTTACCGGCCATATTGTACAAACCGAAATCGTTCGGCCAGTAGGCATCCGCGCGTACGGTGTAGAAACCACCGTCTTCCGGATAGTTACCACGGCCGGGTTTAAAGTTGGCCAGCAGGCATCCTTTTTTGTTTCTGAGATAATAGTTACCCCAGGGGAACATGGATTGAGAACGTCCACCGCGGGCGGCATATTCCCATTCTGCCTCGGTGGGCAGACGGAAGTCGGACTCTGTGCTGCGTTTTTTGGATTCCAGATAGCTGTTGAGATATTGTGTTCTCCATTCGCAGAAAGCCTGCGCTTGTTTCCAGTTCACACCTACCACCGGATAGTTGCCGAATGCGGGGTGACTGAAATATCTTTTGGTCATGGGTTCGTTGTAGGAGTAGGAGAAGTCACGGATCCAAACGAGCGTATCGGGATAAATCATCGTTTTCTTCTTTTCCATGAATGCAGATCTCGGACGACCGGCATTCTCCCGTTTCGCCGCTTCCTTCAGGTCAAAGGTTTCAGATTCGTAGATGATCTTGGCTGGATCGATTTCCTTTCTACCGAAAATTCTGTTTTCGGGGGTTACCATAATGGCTTCCAACTTTTCGATGGTAGCCTTGTCGCCGTACTTGATGGTACGGGCCTTGGTCCAGTCGATCTGATCCCGGCCATCAACCTGTTTTACATACCCGAGTATTTTGGCGGCGATGGAGTCGCGCACATAATACACGAACTGACGATACTGGTTGTTGGTGATTTCGGTAGCGTCCATCCAGAAACCGTTGATAGACACTTGCTTATTTCGTGCAGTAAAAGCATAGTTCATATCCTCGTCGCTCGGTCCCATATGGAAGGTTCCAGGTGGGATATACACCATTCCGGGAGGTTTGGGCAACGTGTACTTGGATCCGGGTGCCACTCCATGGAGTTGACCGTCGTTCGGAAGAGAGCTTTTTGACTTTCCTCCGAGTCCGCAGCTTGCTGCTATACACATTGGCACGAGAGCCATGAGCAGGTTGGCTAGGTTTTTCATTTTCATGTACTTAAAGGGTATTGGGCAAATATACTGTTTATCAATCTTCGTTTTCACAAGATTATCGTTTAATTTTTGTGTAAAATCAAAACGGTTTTAACCCGACTAAATAAACGATGGCTTTTACCGTATTATTGTACAATCCCAATACTATTTTAGGTTATTGATTTCTAACTAATTGACTATATGCAGAAACCGTATTTACGGGCGCTCTGCACGCGTAATTTTCGCATACGTAGATCTTCGTTTCACCCTGTTCCGGCTTCCCTTCCAGAATCGGAATTTTCCCTTCCGGATCGGGTCCCGAACAGAGAATCCGGAGCGGAACATAGACTTTCAGCAGCTCTTTTCTGAGCCGCTCGTATCCTTCTCCCCGCACAACAACCTCCTTGTACCCATAAACCTGCCCGAGCAGTCCGGAAGCCCAAACCCCAAACGAGGAGGGATACCGCACTACGGTCGACTGGTAAGCATTCAGCATGGCTTCTGCCCTTTCTTCCCAGGCCGGTTTTCCCAGGATAAAGCCCAGCTTTTTCAGGTTGGTGCACATAAGGGCGTTACCCGATGGTTGCGCACCATCGTACATTTCTTTTTTCCGGATGATGACATCGTCCTGGCCGGCGGCCGTGTAGAAGAAAAACAGGCCCTCTTCGTCACTAAACAGCCGGATAACGGTTTCGGTCAGCTTTTCGGCCAGGTCAATCCATTCAACTTTGCCGGAGCACTCATAAAGTCCAATGAGCCCCTCTATCCAGGACGCATAATCGTCCAGAAAAGCCGGAAATCTCGGCTTCCCGTTCTGACAACTGTGGAATGCGGTAGCATCATTTTTCAGGAAGGTACGGCTTAAAAAACGGGCCAACTCTTCAGCCTGGTTGAGAAGATCGTCGTCTCCAAGGGCTGCCGCGGCATGGCAAAGTGCCGACAGCATCAATCCATTCCAGCCCAGGAGAATTTTATCGTCGAGTCCCGGACGCACCCGGTGATCCCGATGATGCATCAGTTTTTCGGACACCCGCCGAATCTTCTCCTCCAACTCTTCCGAGCCGATACCTATTTCCGATGCAAACTCCGGACCAGATAACGGAATGTGCAGAATATTTGTGTGTTCCCAGTTCCCTTCCGGGGTAACGCCAAAATAGCGGGCCATCAGCGCTCCATCTTCCCCCGCCACGTTCACGAACTCCTCGTAAGTCCAAACATAGAACTTCCCTTCCACGCCCTCACTGTCGGCATCCAGAGCCGCGTAATAGCCACCGTTGGGATCCTTCATCTCGCGGTTCAGAAAACGGATCGTGGCACGGATCGTTTTTTCGAATGAGGTTATTCCCGTTGAGAGGTAGGCTTCCGACAATGCAGAAACCAACAGGGCATTATCGTAGAGCATTTTTTCGAAATGCGGCACCAACCATTCATTGTCGACCGAATACCGGGCAAAACCGCCGCCGATCTGATCGTAGATCCCGCCGCGTTGCATGCAGTCCAAACTGAAAACCGCCTGTTTTTCCGCTTCGCGGTCGCCGGACAATGCCGCATATCGCAACAGATAAAGGATACTGAATGTTTGGGGAAATTTGGGTGCACTACCGAATCCTCCCGATTTTCGGTCGGCCTGACGAAGCAGGTTGGCCGTTATGATGTCCAGTTGATCCTTATCGGCCCTTCCGGCAGCACTTCCGCCTCCGATAGAGTTCGCGTTGTTAAGGTAATCGGTAAGGTTTTTCGCCTGTTGTTCGATCTCCTCGTATTTTTCGGCAAATGCGCCGGCAACACCCGTAAGCACGTCCATCCAGGAAGGTCGATTGTAGATCCGGCGGGGAGGGAAATAGGTGCCACCGTAGAACGGCTTTTTGTCGGGCGTCAGAAATACATTCAGGGGCCATCCCCCGCTACCGGTCATTGCCTGAACGGCGTCCATGTAGATATGATCCAGATCGGGCCGCTCCTCGCGGTCGATTTTGATGTTTACGAAATGTTCATTCATGAAGGCCGCTACCGCTGCGTCTTCGAAACTTTCGCGTTCCATCACATGACACCAGTGGCAGGCCGAGTAGCCGATACTGACCAGAATGGGTTTGTTTTCGGCTCGGGCACGCGCCAGGGCTTCGTCTCCCCAGGGATACCAATCTACAGGATTATGTGCATGCTGACGGAGGTATGGGCTGGCTTCATGGATCAATCTGTTGCTCATAACAAAGCGTGTAAATGGGTAAATTTACGTCAGTACGCCAGAATATGAGCGTTTGGCCCGCTCTTTTCCGCGGGCGCCATCAATGTACCGTCAAAAAGGGGTAAACGGAAGTGGAAGTAGTAGTGCTGAGACTGCCTGATCAGGCATTTTTTGAGAGGAACTGTTCCAGAGCGGCCACCATGGAAGGCACCTGCGGTTGAGGTGCTTTGATATCCAGGCGAAGACCGGCATCTTCAACGGCTTTGGAGGTATTTACCCCAAATGCGCCGATGCGGGTTCCATTTTGCTTGAATTTCGGAACATTATCGAACAAGCTTTTTACGCCGCTGGGGGTAAAGAAGCAAATGATATCGTATTCCTGTTTCTGGAGAATTTCGCTGACACTGGCGTTGCTAACCGTTCTGTACATGGGCGGGGTCGCAAACTCGCATTTATGGGTCTTCAGCCAGGTGCAGATTTCGTTATCCTGCTGATTTTCAGATACCGGATAAAGGAATTTTTCGTTTTCCTTATGCTTGTTGATGACATCGAACATGCTTTTGTTCGTGCCGTCAGCGCCATAGAAAACCTTTCTTTTCCGGTAAAGGATAAATTTCTGGAGATAGAGAGCCACCGCTTCGGTAACACAGAAGTATTTGGTATCCTGCGATACACTGATTTTCAGCTCTTCACAAATGCGGAAGAAGTGATCGATAGCGTTGCGGCTGGTGAAGATCACAGCGGTATATTGCTGGATATCAATCTTGTGTTTCCTGAATTCCTTGGCAGGGATTCCTTCCAGTTTAATGAAAGGATGAAATTCCAACTCTACGTTAAAGCGTTTCGCCAATTCGAAGTAAGGCGATTTGTCGCTTTCTGGTCTGGGTTGGGTAATCAGGATTTTTTTGATTGATCCTGCTGTTGCCTCTGCTTTTTTCGCCCCGTTCTTTAGCATTTTTAAGTCAAGCTAAGGTTACGTAAAGTAAAATCGTTCAGACATAAATGGATAAACCCCTGTATATCAATAACAGTGGGGCTATCTCGAAAGCACAAAGGTACAAAAAAAAGTGAAAACGGCTTACTTTAACCTCTCTTGCAGCCGTTGACCACGCTAGAACATAGCGATACAGGAAGAGAAGCGCAACCACAATTACAGCGAGATTTACAGCAAAAGTCTGCATGCCGTTGACAGCGAAAGCAATCAGAATCAACAAGGGAAGCAGCGCAAGGCCTGTTATCTTGTTGATGAGAAAAACAATAAAGCTATAGGTATCAAGAGCCTCGGAAATGGCGAAAATCCAGCCCATGAGTTTCAACACAATGAATTTCAGAAGATAGAGTATTGCGACCGCCGCTGTGCACATGCCGGTCAAAATCCAGAATCGTCCGGGCAAAACGCGCTCGTAGTATTGAAGCAGAAAACTGATAAACACACCTCCCACCATCACAAAAAACAGGTTCAGCATCAGCGATGCCAACGGAGCCTGCATCATCTGCTCACGCAACTGCTTTTGCCGGAATGAGGTATTTTGAAAAACGATCCGGAAGAGGTCCTGAAAATATTTCGGGAAAAAGGAACGAAGCAATCCGAGATAAAACAGAAGTCCACAGAGTAGATAAAAAACATCGTCCTTATCGGGGGTATTTCGGGGCTCCATCGGAATACGGAGTACTTCCGAACTCGCCGACGCCCAGGCAGGGTGTTGCCGAACCGTTTTCCAGTAAGCATCGCGGTAGTCCAATTTTTCCGAAGGCGGTAATGCGGCATAGGCTTCCGCAGCGGCAATGCTGTCCGCTATCCGGATGGAATCGGCCTGAACCATCGCGGCGATGCTGTCTGCCATACGAAGGGAGTCTGCCCGGACAACGGCTGCAATACTATCCGCCCTGCGGCTGAGTTCTGCCTTTTGCGCAGCAAGGGCAGCACTGTCCTGAGCTTTCACAGAGCCGACTGTAACCAGCAGAAAGAATGAGAAATAATACAGGAATTGTTTGGGCATGGCCACAAAATTATCTAAAAATAGTTCACATAACCGAAGTGAATTTTGGACTGCCGGAAGCCCAACGATTGGGCATTGCTTTTACCAACAGCAAGGGCCATGTTAAAAATCCCGGCCTTGGTCTCGAATGCCATCCCCATTCCAATCCCCAGATAGGAAGCGGTTCTGCTCAGCGTGGATGAACGACTCTTATCGTGGGTGAGTGCGCCATCCGCAAAAGCCGACAGATACGAATTTTGTCCGATCAGGTATCGGTATTCCGCTGTTAATACCGCATAACCGGAAACGAATAGACTTTGCTCATCAAACCCTCTCAGCAAACGGTAACCGCCGATCTGAAACAGCTCGTTCCGAAAGATTTCCGGACTTTCAAGGATACCTGCGTTCACCGCTGTCTTCATGGCAGCTTGTCGGCCCAGCGGAAGATAATGAGCAAAACTACCCCTCGCCATCAACTGATAGGAGTTCAGCTTCAGACTGTCGTAAAGCGAAGAGTAATCAAAGTCAACAGATTTCAGATCTGCGATGGCATTGTTTTTCCGGATTTTCTTCTGTCCTGCGGTCAGCGTAAGCTCACCCTCTGTTCCCTTTCTGGGATTGAATTTATAGTCGGTTTGGCTAAACCGAAACGACACACCGATGATATTTACGCTCAAGTCGATCTGATCGGGGAGCCGGCGGGAAAACCGAACTGCAGCGGTATCAACGGTCAACAGGTTGGTGCGAAAGGTTTGCATGAACACCTTTCCCGTTCGGTCGGGATCTGCCAGATATTCAATCCCCGCCCTTGCGGTAAGATTGAGATAGGCGGAATCTTTTTTATACAGATCGAAGGCAAGATCAAGACCGAGATGGGTATTGAGAATGTAGGGATGACCATAGGAAAGATTCAGTCGTGGCGACTGCGGCATAAGCTGCTGCCAGTTAAATCCGATCGACTCACCGTTCTGCAGGGCATTTTTGAGCTGCACATTGGCTTCACCGGTCAGCAAAAATTTTCGGCCACCCGGTGCGTTTTCGTTTCCCGGCAGGAATCCGATGAGCACGTCAACCTGGCTGCTTCTACGGGGTGCCAGATACAGATCAAGCACAGCACCGGTTCCCAGCATGGAAAGCTGCCATGGGCCTGTTTCCTGAAGAAAAGGGAGTTCGGCAAGTCGCTTCCGGATGGCCGCCAGCTTTTCCTGGCTATACGCCGTTCCATTCGGAATCTGAAGATATTTCTGAAGATACCGATTTTTCAGATTGAGTTCTCCAAATACGCGTATGCTATCGATCGTATAATATCGTCCACTGTCCACTTTTAAAATGCCATACACTTCGGTATCGCTGAAGCGGATACTGTCGATGGTCACCGTAGCGAAAGGATATCCGTTGTTGGCGAGCCTTGCATAAAGTTTTTCACGCATCGCCGTCAGGGCTTCCGGATCAAATAGAGTAGGAATATTTTTTACCACCGCCGACAATAGGCTGGGATCTACCGTTCGGGTTTCGAGCGCCCCCCACTGATACCGGTCTCCGACAAAAATTTCAAGGTAGGCATAAGCCGAATCGAAGGCCAGCGAATCAATCGAAACCGTCATATAGCCCAGTTTTTTGAGCTTTTGCGGCAAGTCGCGGATATAGCTGCTGCAGGCCTCACCGTTGGCGAAACTTAAGGGCATACCCACCTGCTGAAGCAACAACACACTATCTTTGCCGGAACAATGCAGCTGAAGTGGATAACGCTTCTGGCCTTCTGACCGCGGGGCAGAAAGACAAAAGACGATCAGTACCAGCAGCATGTTTAAGAATCCAGATTTCATTCCCGCAAATATTCATTTACCGTTGGCCGGCATTTATATACATATACCATTCTGCAAACAAGCGTGTAATTACTGCAATTTTCATTTTTCCACGACCCGCCGTCAGGAAAACGAAATTATGGAAGCTTTATTGAAAGAAGTAGTTCTTCAAAAGACTTATCTGAACGGCGAAACCCTGGAAACCATTTATTTCGGCGGCGGCACCCCCTCCCTGATGCCGGATACCTTTATCGGCCGCATGCTCGACACCATCAAATCAACCTTCCCGGTTTCCCACGATGCGGAAATTACGCTGGAAGCCAACCCCGACGATTTTACCGCAGAGCGTGTACAGCGTTGGAAACAACTGGGAATAAACCGACTGAGCATCGGCATTCAGTCGTTTTTTGAGGAAGACCTGGTTTGGATGAACCGGGCACACAATGCCGAAATGGCCCGAAATGCCATTGCTCTTGCGCAGGATGCCGGCATCCATAATATCTCGGTTGACCTGATTTATGGAGGGCCCACATTGAGCGACGAACATTGGGCCGAAAATCTCCGCATTGTTTTCGAAAGCGGAGTTCCGCATTTATCGGCCTACGCACTTACCGTAGAGCCTTCCACCGCCCTGGACACCCTCATCCGTAAGGGAAAGAAAGAGCCCGTGGATGCCGACAAACAGGCCCGTCATTTTGAAACGCTGGTGAAAGCCGCAGCGGACGCAGGGTTTGAACACTATGAAATCTCCAACCTAGCCCGTCCCGGATGGCATAGCCGTCACAACAGCTCCTATTGGCAGGGTGTGCCCTATCTCGGCATCGGCCCATCGGCACATTCTTTCAACGGTACCAGCCGTCGCTGGAATATTTCCAACAATGCGCTTTACATCCAGTCGATTGCCCGCGACACCATTCCTTATGAAGAAGAAATCCTGACAAGGGAAAACCGCATCAATGAGTATATCATGACAGCCCTCCGCACCACAACAGGAATTCACTTCGGAAAGCTGATAGGACTCGCAGGAAGGGATGCGACCGAGCTGCTTAAGAAAAAGGCAACACCGTACCTGAACCAGAGTTATGTGGAACTAACGGATACGCATATGCGCCTCACCAACCGGGGCAGATTCCTGGCCGATGGCATTGCTGCAGACTTATTCTGGTAAACTAGATCAGGCCGCCTTCAATAATCCTGAATCCTTCGCGGGCGGGTAGTCGTTCCCATAAAATCCGGTAAATGGTGTCGGCAATAGGAATTTCCCCCTGCACCTCCTGATTGATATAATGGATGCATTTGCTGGCATTAAATCCTTCGGCAACCATATTCATTTCCAGCTGCGCAGACTGAACGGTATAGCCTTTGCCGATCATATTTCCAAAGGTTCGGTTTCGACTGTAGGGAGAATAACAGGTCACAAGAAGATCCCCAAGATAGACGGACGCGGCATAGTTCGCCTTCTTTTTATGGGAAACCGGATCGGCTTCCTCATGAATGCCCACTTCTATTCTCGGCACACCCGACTTACGGAGAAATCCGGCCATCTCATCCGCACTGTTGGCAATCAGCACGCTCAGAAAATTGTCGCCATAGTCCAGACCATGGGCTATACCTGCACCAACAGCATAGATATTCTTAAGAACAGCAGCGTATTGAACGCCGTTGATATCCGTATTTACGATGGTGTTCAGATATTCCGACTGGAAGAGTGCGGCAATGGATGCTGTCGTTTCTTCCTGTATGCCGGAGAAGGTAAGATAGGAAAGCTTTTCCTTGGCCACTTCTTCGGCATGACAGGGCCCCATCACTGCAAAATAGTCCGTCAGGGGGAATCCAAACTTCCGCTCGAGGTACTGGTTCAGCAACAGGTTGTTATCGGGAAGGATCCCTTTTACCGCCGAAACAACCTTCTTCCCTTTCAGATCCTCGGGATGCAGCTGATCCAGCAACGGTGTTACGTAGGCGGAAGGAACGGCAATGATTATACAGTTGCTTTGTTGTACTATTTCCCGGAAGTTCACACTCATGCGGAGTTGGTCCGGATTGAAGTAAACAGAACTGAGATAGTGCGGATTGTGGTGTCTTTTATTGATATGGTCAATGATCTCCTGATGTCTTACCCACCATGAAATCGTATGTCCGTTATCGGTTAGCAGTTTCGCGAGAGCGGTTGCCCAGCTCCCGCTCCCCAATAGAGCCAAATGCATCGTGCTTAATTTAATCCAAAGTTACTTCTTCGTTTCGAACAACTTGTCTTTTGGAACAACAACTACCTTTGTACCGTTTTTGAGTGTTTTACTTACGGTGGAATAAGGCCCGGAAATTACTTCGTCACCTACATTCAGTCCTTGGGTAATCTGGATATAGTTCATATCCTGAATGCCGGTGCGCACTTTTACTTTTTTGACTGTTTTGTCGGGCTGAAGAACGAATACCACAACGTCGGGATCGGCGATGGTAATGGTTTCACCCTGTTGCTCGGCACCTTCTTCTTTATTCTGTTTAAGCGGTTCGTCGCTGTCTCTTTCCCGTGTTGTCACCGAATTGATGGGTACGCTGAGTACATTGTCGAGACGTTGCGTTTGAATATCCGCGCTTGCGCTCATACCCGGTCGGAAGGGGAATTTTCTGGGTTTGCCGTCGCCCGCGATCAAATCCTGATAAGATTCGGGCAACAGGCGGATATGCACTTCGTAGTTGGTTGCATCGGTGGTCGTAGTGGTTGTAGCAGTGCCCGTACTGCTGGCAATCTGGGTAACAATCCCTTTAAACTTGCGGGCATTGTAGGCGTCGATGGAAACAACGGCCGAGTCGCCGAGATTCACTTTTGGAATATCGTTTTCACTTACGCCGACCACCACTTCGATCACATTCATATCGGCAATACGCATCATTTCGGTACCGGCCATCTGGGCTGTACCTACTACCCTTTCTCCTTTTTTTACAGCCAGAAGGGAAATGATACCATCCATTGGAGCGAGAATAGTTGTTCTGCTTACGTCCTTATCGGCCCGCTGAAGTGCAGCCTGTGCGCTGGACACGGCAGCTTCATTGCTTCGGATAGACTCCATGGCTGCCTTGTAGTTGGCCTGGGCATTGAGGAAGGCCGATTCCGCTGTTTCGAATTCGGAACGTGAGATAACGCGCTGATCCAGGAGTTGTTTCTGTCTTTCGTAGGTCGCTTTTGCCTGCTCCAGGCTTGCCTGAAGTCCGGTCAGCTGAACCTTGCTGTTACTGAGCATCGCCATTTGCTGATTCACGCGGGCAATGGCTTCGTCGCGTTGTGAATTGTAGATATCGGCATAGATTCTTGCCAGCACCTGTCCCTTACGCACACTATCCCCTTCCTGAACAGCGAGTTCGATAATCTCACCCGAGATATCCGGACTCACTTTTACTTCCACTTCCGGATATACTTTTCCGCTGGCATTAACTGTTTCGATTATGGTACGGATAGCCGCTTTTTCAGCTGACACCTTGATGCCGTCATCCTTACCGATTATGCCGGCCTTCTTCAACCCCAGCAGGGCGATGATCAGGACCACCAAAGCAACAATCAGCCATATTACTTTCTTGTTCATATCAAACAGTTAATATTCTCTTATGTGATTATAATTTCAATCCGACTCCCTTATAAAATTCGAGAACCTTCATTTTAAATACATAGTCGAACAGGGCATTGGAAACATCTACACGTGCCCGGGAGAGATTGTTCTGACTCGTTATTAGATCAAATGTAGAGAGCAGTCCGACTTCATATCTTTTCTGTGCAAAATCTGCCGCTTTTTCGGAAGCGGCGAGGGCAACCTTACTTGCGTTGTATTTCTGAAGCGCAGCAACGGCGTTGGCATGTGCAGAATAGATGTCCTGGCTCAACTGCAGATTCGCCTGTTGCAGCGTCAACTCCTGGTTCTTGACATTCAGTTTGGAACGTTCGTATGCCGTCCGTGCGTTGTAGCCGTTGAAAAGCGGAACGGAAATACTAATGCCCAGGTTTTGGCCGAAGTTGTTGTTGATCTGATCTCCCCATCCGGTCCAGTATTCACCGAATCGCTTTTTACCGGATTGAACGGAATAGATGGGTTGCTGCACCGGATATTGAACACCGTTAATATCGACCATATCATAGATTCCACCCGGTACAATCGGCGTATAGCCGTTGAATGTAGTTCCAATGATTTTGGTATTGGCACTGGAGAAGTTGGTTCCGAGTCCGCCGTAGGCTGTAATACTCGGATAAAGGCCGGCTCTCGTGGATTTTACCATTGCTTCCAGCGATTTGATCCTAAGTTCGTTGGCTCTTTGTGCCGGCTGATTTTTCAGCGCAAAGGCGTAAACCACCGAGGGCTCCAGATCGGCCAGCGATTCCAGAGGAATCGACTCCACTGGAGGCGTAGCGATTGCAAAGGGCGTATCCATATCCAGGTTCAGCAGGGCGCGGAGCTGGAGAAGATTCAGTTCAGCTGAAGCTTTTGCTGAAATCAGATTGGCACTGTCGGTAGCCATCTGGGCTTCCAGTTGAAGCGCATCCAGTTCCGGAACAGCACCGGCTTCGACCCTTCTGCGCACGTCGGCCAGCTGGGCACTGTCCTGCGCCACCTGCAAACGCGCAATACGAACCTGTTCGTGTGACAATAAGGCTTGAAGATAGGCGTTGGCCACACTGAGGGCGATATCGTTTTTCGCTCTTTCAACGTCGACCTCGGCCGCCTGATGGTCCAGGCGTGCAGCAATAATGTTGTTGGTAATGCGGTTCCAGTTGAAAATCGGAACACTCGCACTTAAATTAAAGTTCTGCGACAAAAACTGTGCGCTCGTATTGATGTTGGTTGTCGGATCGGTATTCCGCCCGAATGCATACCCTGTTCCGGCACTGAAACTGGCGCTGGGCAGGCGCGAAGCCTCGGTCTGCTTTAGGGCCAGGGCATTGAAGCGACGCTGGATGTCGGCCTGACGAACAGAGATATTGTTTTCCTGCGCATAGGCCACACACCTGCGCAAATCCCAAAATTCCTGGGAGAAAGCCGGTGCGGAAACAAATGCCATCAGCAGGTATAATGTAATCCGTTTTCTCAGTTTCATGAAACAAATTTAACTGTTCCCGCCAGCCACAGATAGGGAATATGATAAGCGGTTAATGGTCATTACAACCTTCAAAATAAATAATAAATGGTCAAAAATGACTAATTCTATCCCGATTTACGTTCAGTTTTTTTCACGGTAGGCCGAACCAAACAAAGATCTTATTTGATTTGCTAATATTATCCCCGTTCCCGATCTTTGTCCCGACTTTGGTTTCGCCTAGCGGCGGATTAAAAGGGAAGTCCGGTGTAAATCCGGCGCTATCCCCGTAGCTGTAAGCGCACAGGCCCCGGCCAATGCCCGGGCATCTCTCAACGGATGAGGCTCCATACCACTGTTTTTTAACGGGAAGGTTCTCATCCGGACGCAAGCCAGAAGACCTGCCAGGGTTAATTTATTAATCACGAGCTTTCGGGTGAAAAGCCGCAGATGGAAACAGCTTTACAAAGCCTTTTACATCTCCGCCTGTTTTTACGTTCCGCAAGTTCATAGCTGTAATCAAACCAAACACTATGTACATCAGAAAAATTGCACTTACCGGAGCCATTTCCCTGGCACTGATTCCGGCAACCGCCCAGCGCGACACAACCCGTTCGCCGCTCGACGAAGTAATCGTTACCGCCACAAAGTTTTCCCGAAAATCCTCCGAAACCGGAAAGGTTGTTTCCGTCATCACCCGGCAGATGCTGGAACGGAACGGCGGTAAAGACCTCTCCCAATTGCTGAACGAACAAACCGGTATCGTCGTCAACGGCTCCTACTCCAACCCGGGAAAAGACAAAACTATCTTCCTCCGGGGAGCCAAATACGATTATGTCCTGATCCTGATCGACGGTGTTCCCGTTTACGACCCTAGTGGCATCAGCTCCAATTTCGATCCGCGCATGATCCCCATTGATATGATCGAACGCATCGAAATCCTCAAAGGAAGCCAGTCCACATTGTACGGCTCCGACGCCGTAGCAGGGGTCATCAATATCATTTCCCGCAAGGGAGGGGAAAAAAAGGTCAACGGATTCACCACTCTCGGATTTGGCACCTACAACAGCTTCCGCGGCAATACCGGGGTCAGTGGAAAAAACGAACACTTCGACTACAATATCAGCTACGCCTACAACAGCTCAAAGGGCATCAGCGAAGCAAAAGATAAGGACGCCATCGGCAACTACGATAAGGATGGATACCATCAACACTCGGTTCTCGCCAATCTGGGCATACGCGTCCTTTCTAACTGGAAAATCAGTCCCTATCTCCGGTATAACGACTACGACGGGGAACTTGATCTGGACGCCTTTATCGACGACAAGGATTATAGCTTCCGCAACAAAAATATTCAGGGGGGAATGCGCAACGAGCTCCGGCTGGGTTCTGCAACCCTGATGATCAACTACAACTACAACCATCTTAAACGCAGCTATCTCGACGACTCAACGGATGTTCCGCCTACGGCGTACAATAAATTTCTGCGCAGCTCCTACACAGGCGAAGAACATTTTGCAGAAGCAGCCCTAACTGCACCGCTGGGTGAAAAATTCAGCGTTGTTGCCGGCGCCGACTTCCGTTCTTCCAACACCACACAAAACAGCTTCAGTCTGGACACCTGGGGATCGCCGGCCTCTGAATCTTTCTTCGACAAGGATTCTGCAAAACAGGATCAGTTTAACCTCTTCGCATCACTTTTGTATAAAGGAAAAATTTTCCAGGCCGAAGCGGGCACCCGTTACAACCATCACTCGCTTTACGGCTCGAAAACAACCTATAATTTCAATCCCTTCGTGCTCATCAATAACGAAGTGAAAATATTCGCCAATATCTCCAGCGCGTTTAAGATACCATCGCTCTACCAATTGTACTCGCAGCCGTACGGCAACAAGGGTCTGAAGCCCGAATACGCTACCACCTATGAAGGCGGCGTACAGTATTTCGACCCCAACCAACGCTTCAACATCCGGGCTGTTGTGTACAAAAGAAATATCGACGACGTAATCGTGTTTCTCTCCGGACCCGGGGGATCCAAATACCAGAACCAGGACAAACAAAGGGACTTGGGAATCGAAATTGAACCCACCATAAACCTTTCCGAAGGTGCACAGCTTATTCTTTCCTATGCATATGTGGATGGAAAAGTTACTACCAAAAATGCCGCCGGTAAAGACACCAGCTATTTCAACCTGCTGCGCCGCCCGCGCGATACCTGGGGCATGACGCTGAACTACACCGCTTCGCCCAAACTGTTCTTCTCAAGCGGCATCCGTGCTTTCGGAAAAAGACTGGATATTTATTATGACCCATATACCTACGCCTCCTCTTCTGTCCAACTGCCCTCCTATACCCTCTGGAATCTTTATGGAGAATACAGGTTCTGTAAAGCCTTCCGCATTTTCGCAGAGGTACGGAACCTGACGGGCACGGATTACACGGAAGTGTACGGGTATACTACACAGGGAACTGCCGTAACCGGCGGTTTAACATTCCGGTTTTAAATGAATGTATCGTGCTGACCGATAAAATCTTCCAACCCGAAAGAAGACCGTATCTTTTATCCAACAGAAATAACCTGCCGGCTTATGCCGGCATTTTCTGCTCTTACAAATTAGGCTAACCTGCAGCAACCGTTAAATCAGGCAAATGAAAACCTATATGAACTGGAGCGGCGGAAAAGATTCCGCTCTTGCGTTATACAAAACCATTCAGCAACAGCCGGGCAGCGTTGAACTGCTTCTTACTTCCGTCAACAAAACGCAGGATCGTGTTTCCATGCACGGCGTACGAAGAGCACTGCTGAACAAACAGGCTGAAGCGATGGGAATCCCCATTGCCACCATTGATTTACCGGAGAACACGGATATGAACGTTTATAACCGGATCATGTCGGAAACCACAACGCAGCTTTATTCGCAGGGATTCCGCAACGGAATATTCGGCGATATTTTCCTGGAAGATCTTCGCCGATATCGCGAAGAAAAAATGCAGGAGAGCGGTTTATCTGCGAGCTTCCCGCTCTGGAAGCAGGACACCCGACAACTTGCAGAAGAATTCATCGATCTCGGTTTCCGTGCTGTCGTCGTTTGCATCAACGAAAAATGGCTGGATGCCTCCTTCTGCGGAAGAGAACTCGATAAAAGCTTTCTGCAGGATCTCCCCGAAAACGTGGATCCCTGCGGGGAGAACGGCGAATTCCATTCCTTTGTTTTTGATGGACCGATTTTCCGCACCCCGATTCCGTTTACAAAAGGCGAACTTGTTCACCGCACCTACCCTGCGCCAAAAGATCCGGATCAGACCTGTTTCACCGACCAACCCGAAGAAAACAATTACGGATTTTATTTTCAGGATATCTATTAACACATGAGAACATTCCACATCAACAGTCCGTCGGAAGACATCCTTCCCGCCCTGCAAAACGCCATCGATCAGAAAACCAAGCCGCTGGGATCACTGGGCCGATTGGAGGAAATCGCCATTCAATGCGGATATATTCAGCAAACCTTTTCTCCCGAAATCCGCCATCCCCATATCATCGTTTTTGCCGGCGACCACGGAATTGCTTCAACGGGTTTGATTAATCCCTACCCCCAGGAAGTTACCCGACAGATGGTGCAGAATTTCCTGAACGGCGGTGCTGCCATCAACGTACTCTGCCGGTCCAACAGGATCTCGCTGAAAGTAGTCAATGCCGGCGTTTGCGACGGGCCGCAATGGACCGACCCCAATGATTTACTCATCAACCGACCCATTGCCCCGGGAACCGTCAATTATCTCGAGGAGGCAGCCATGACCCAGGATCAGCTCAACACAGCGATCGAAACAGGAGCTGCCATCGTTAATGAACTTTATCAACAGGGCTGCAACACCATCGGTTTCGGAGAAATGGGTATTGGCAACACCTCCTCGGCTTCCCTCATCATGCACGCCCTTACGCAACATCCGCTGGAAATATGTGTAGGAAAGGGAACCGGTGCCAACGAAACCTTTCTCATCCAGAAAACCGAAACCCTGAAACGCGTAGCGGCATTTCACAAACTTGTAGAACACAGGGATTCTCCCGCCGAAGTACTCCGCCGGGTAGGCGGGTTTGAGGTAGCGATGATGACCGGAGCCTTTCTAGCTGCCGCCGAAAACCAGATGCTTTTTATTGTGGATGGGTTTATCACCACAGCCGCCTATCTGGTGGCGCAACGCCTTTATCCCGAATCGGGAAAATTTGCTCTTTTTGCGCATTGTTCTGCCGAAAAAGGACATGAACTGCTCCTAAAAGAACTGGACGCAGTACCTTTGCTCCGGCTGAATATGCGTCTGGGTGAGGGAACGGGTGCAGCTTTATCGATACCTTTGATCCGCTCAGCAGTGGCCATCCTCAATGAAATGGCCAGCTTCTCTTCCGCAGGCGTATCAACGGCAGGCTGATCAGACTAAACAATTATGTACAAGCGCGAACTTTCCATCTTCTTCAACGCGGTAACCTTTCTTACACGAATCCGTGTGCCCGGTCATATTGCCCATAGCCCGGAACTTCTGGAAGAAACACCCCGTTACTACCCCGTGGTGGGCATGATTGTTGGGCTTATTTCCTCAGCGGTTTATCTCCTGACCGACATGATCTTCAACCCCGATATCGCTGTAGCGGCGGCCATCATCGCCGGCATCTTCACAACGGGGGCATTCCACGAAGACGGTTTTGCCGATGTATGCGATGCTTTCGGCGGGGGCTGGACGAAGGAAAAAATCCTGACCATCATGAAAGACAGCCGGCTCGGCTCCTTCGGGGTAATCGGCCTTATCGGCATCCTCACCCTGAAATTCCTGTTGATCCGCGAACTGTTCGAATACACCAATTCCGGCTCGGAATACGGGTTCATCAACCCGGAATATCAGTTCATCATCGGCATTTTTCTCTGCGCCCACGCCAGCAGCCGCCTCATGCCGCAATACATGCTGCGGAAATATCCCTATGTGGCCGATATTGATGCCAGCAAATCGAAACCCATCACCAAGCAAAAACCAACAGCAACCAAGCTTTCCATAACAGGGCTGTTTGCCGTTCTCCCCTTCACACTGATTGGATTTCCCTATCTGGCGGCATTGATACCCATGTCTATTGCCACGTTACTTATGGGCCGATTTTTCGGCAAGTGGATCGGCGGCTACACGGGCGATTGCCTGGGTGCCATCCAACAGGTTACCGAAATTCTGTTTTATGCCGGCGCTGTGCTGGTTTTTAAATTTGTTTATCTGGCATAATGGAACTTTATCTTGTACGACATACCACCCCGCAGATTGAAAAAGGACTTTGCTACGGCCAGTCGGATATCGGTGTAACCGAAAGCTTCCATACCGAGGCCAGCCAAATCAGCCGGGTATTACCACCCAACCCGGGCAAGGTGTACAGCAGCCCACTGCAGCGGTGCCGGATACTCGCCAACCACCTGTTTCCGGACAGCGACATCAGGCTGGAACCTGATCTGATGGAGATCAACTGCGGCCACTGGGAACTGAAACACTGGGATGAGATCCCGCCTGCAGAAATCAATCCCTGGATGGAGGATTTTGTGAACATCCCCATTCCCGGCGGCGAAAACTATATCGATGTGTTCAACCGCACGGTCAGCTGCTTCAACCGCATCCGCGATCAAAGGGAACCCGGCGTGCTGGTAACGCACGGCGGCGTTATCCGCAGTATCCTCTCCTACATCACCCAAACGCCGCTCCGCGACTCCTTTCAGGCATTTTCCCTGCATTATGGCTGTGTGGTTCGCGTAGGCCCCGATCTCCGGTATGAGATTCTGCATAATATCGAAGGGAAAAAGGAGCAGCACAAGCCCTCTTCCTATTATGCCAGCGAAAATTAGTCAACCGTTTTTCATAAATTGTGATACAAGCCGGAAAAAGTATGCCGATTTCATTTGATGTTATCCTGACGCTGACGTTTACGCTTTTTGCGATTATTGATATTATCGGATCCATCCCCCTTCTGGTGAGTCTGAAGGGAAAAATGGGCGGTATTCAGGAGTTCCGGGCTACCCTGATCTCCGGCCTCCTGATGATTCTCTTCCTCTTCGCCGGAGAAGGGTTTCTGAAGGTGCTCGGGCTGGATGTCCGATCCTTCGCGGTTGCCGGTTCCATCGTCATCTTCATTCTGGGCCTGGAAATGATTCTGGGCGTCGAATTCTTCAAAAGCGACGACGATGTCCGTTCGGGGAGTATCGTCCCCATTGCCTTCCCGCTGATTGCAGGTTCGGGAACGCTGACCACCATCATTTCCCTACGGGCCAACTATAATCCCTGGGCCATCTTGATCGCCATACTGATCAACCTGATCATTATTTATGCAGTCCTTAAATCGCTGAATTTCATCGAAAAACTTTTGGGAAAAGGCGGATTATTGGCTGTACGTAAATTTTTTGGTGTAGTTTTGCTGGCCATTGCGGTAAAAATTTTCAGCGCGAACGCCGGCGAGCTGTTCAACTAGCTGAAAATCATTATTTTCGCAGTGAAATTGGCTTCGTAGTACAATGGATAGTATAAGAGTTTCCGAAGCTCCAGATCCAGGTTCGATTCCTGGCGAAGCCACAACTACACCATTTTGGGATTTTGGGATAGACAGGATTTTTGGGTGCTATCCTATTGCCGGGTCACCGGGCTTTATCGGTAAACTTCTTTCTTTTTTATTTGCGGTGAATTTGCAGCGGAAATCCTGAAGCGGATTTTTGTGGTTTACTGTTTTTGTCCAGTCGTGGGGGCTGCACAGCAGGTCTTGTGGCTACATTGATTCAATTTTTATTAGGACCGCTGCGGTTTTACCTTCGGCTTTTCTTGAGTCGCCCACTGCTGCGTTCGGTTTGCTGGTCAACTGTTCAATAATCCCAACCAACATGCTGTATGTTTCTAGTAACGTCCGGTGCGTTTGCAAATTCCCCCCGAAAGGTCTTATAAAATCTCTCTTCTTTGATTCAGTCAAACAGCGTTGCTATCAGAAAATCGCCCATCTTAATCATGCTTCCCCATACCTGCCTTTAATTTTTTCAAACAAAATATAATTTTCTTTCATTTTTATCCATTTTGAACATTATTTTATAGATTTCATCCAAGATTTTTCCCATTTTGCCAGAATTTCATCTACTTTTATCACGCCTAATTGATAAAACACCTTTCCCATGACCAAGGGATTATCGTACGATGAAATTTGTATCCTTCGGCTGCTGCAGGAGGATGCCCAGCTCACCAACAAGGAGATTGCGTGCAAACTGGGCAAATCGGTAACTGCCGTTCACGAAAAACGAAAGAAACTGGAACAGCAGGGGTATATCAAAGGCTATGTGGCGGTGCTGGGAAACAAGCTCACCGAACACTATCTTACCGCCATTGTGATGGTGCAATACAAGGATCACCATCCCTCCGCCAAACAAAACTTCATAGCCGGAATCTCCAAACTGAAAGAGATCATCGAATGTTATACCACCACCGGTGAATTCGACGCCATCCTGAAAGTGATCGTGAGCGATATCCATGCGTTCACGCGGGTGTCCGACAAAATCGCTTCCCTGCCCAATGTCAGCCATACCCGTACCCATATTGTGTTATCCGCCGATAAAGTGGAAACGGCGCAGCCCATCTACGCCCAATAGCAAGATTTACTGAAGCGATCCATTACTGCCGTCGTTGCGGGGAATTTGCTCCGCGCAATGCTTACCGTTGCTTTCTACTGGTTGCTTTTCCTGGATTGCTTCGCCTGCGGCTCGCAATGACGTAAGAGGAAAGGCCAGCAATGACGAATAGAAAGAAGGTTCGCGATGACGAACAGAGGAAGGAACGCAAAGACCTGAGCGGTGGGTGTGCGATGCAACGGAAGCCGAACAACGTGATACTACCAACCCCTAAAAAAAATCCCGCTCGGCGGGATCGTATTCACTCAGACGTTTTAAAGTTTCTGTGGCTGTAGGAGAAGGAGTCGAACCTTCACGGAGCGGTTAGCCGGCGAACCGGTTTGTCCCTGATCCCCACCCCCGAGACGAGAGGGCATGTCTGCCAGTTTCATCATCCTACAGTATGCTTCATTGCTGAATGCAGGACGAAGATCCGTTGCAAAACCACACCCACAAAGCGTTTCAGAAAAAGCTGAAAAGGAATCGGAATCTACATACGGTTTCCGAATTTTTTACGGAAACGCCATGAGGATTCCGGTAAATTTCAAAAGAGGACCATCTTAAAAGTTACGAAAAAATCGCCGATTTTCAAAATCTCTATTCCCGGAAATGAAAAAGCCCGCCATAGAGGCGGGCCCTATCCTGTATCAATAAAATCTATTTTTCAACCACAAAACTGATGGTAGCACAACGCCACACTTTCTCATACCGGGCTCCGTGGTGTTCGCCTTCTTCCTTCTCGGTTTTGGAAACCTCCACCATATAACGGCCGCTCCAAAGCGGAGTAAAGGACAGGGTTCCCTGATCGTCGGTTGAGGCAGCACGGTTCCATCCCGAAGGCGAAAATACTTCAACATGCAAACCAGCACCGGGTGCCGATTTCAGCAGGCTCACCAAACGGATGGGGAGGTTCACCTTGTAATGGGCAAAGGGATCGGCGTACAGGGTAATGGGATTATCGTTGAATTTGGGATCGTTACCGAGTTTGCTCTGGCCCACAGCCACCAGCGCACTGGCATTGAATTCGTATTTCGTGGTACCACCCAGATCCTTTGCTGCGTGCGATACCAGCAGCGTGTAAACCCCTTCCCGTGAAGGCGTGAAGGACGCGGTGAAGTGATCACCCGCAGCAGTAGTCGTCAATTTGATCTTCGATTGATCGGGCGACACGAGCCAAAGGGTGAACTCGCGCACATCGGAATACCAGTCGGCTATTTTCTCAGGTTTTCCTTCAGAGTATTCGCCATAGAAAACCTTCACATCATGGGGTACGCCTTTTTTTCCCGAAGCGGACGTTTCGATCCAGAGCGCATGCGCGGATGCCACAGAAACCGAAAAAAGGAGTGCAAGAAAAAGAATAGTTGATCGCATATTATGATGTTTAAGGGCAGGAATTGCCGCCGCTAAAATCGTAATAAGGATTGCAAAAGATTGTCAAAATCGGGAAATTCATTTACGGATATGGGAAAACCTACCAGATAGGCTGATTCTGCAGGGCCTTCATCAGCTCTTCTTCGTTGGTGAGGTCAAGTCGTAACGGCGTAATGGATACATAGCCGTCTTCCACGGCGCGGCGGTCGGTGCCTTCGTCGGCGGGTTCCAGCGGAACCACGGTAAACCAGTAGTGCTTTCTTCCGATCGGATCCATTCCCGGCACAATCTTACCATCGTACAAACGCACCGATTGTCTGGTCCATTTAACGCCCTGGGGGTCCGGCGGAAAATTGACATTAAAAAGGCCTGTAGCCGGCGTTTTCATCAGTATCGCCAAAGCCTTGTCGACAAAGGGTTCCAGGCCGGGGAAGTCGATCGGATTTTTTGCCGTACCGGAAGTGGTGCTCAGGGCAATCCCCTTGATTCCGAGGAGCGTAGCCTGTTTGGCCGCCGCCAGAGTGCCGGAATGCCACATGGCATTGCCCAGATTATAACCCATATTGATGCCGGATAAAACGATATCGGTTTTCGACCAGAGATGGGTGCCCAGCGATACGCAATCGGCCGGTGTTCCGTTTACCCGATATGCTTCAATGCCATCGGGGAAGGGCACGGGTGATGGTTTGTAAAACAATGGTCGGGTGGCCGTAATGGCATGGCCCATCGACGACTGCTCTACGTCCGGAGCCACCACGCGCACTTCGCCGAAACGCGAAGCAACCCGGGCAAGCGAGGCCAGTCCGGGACTGTAGATCCCATCGTCATTGGTAACAAGAATTCTCATACCCTTCAAATCAATAATACCATGCCAGCCATCGCCTGGTACACTTTTGCTATACACACTGGAAAAGAACATCCAGCCATGAAGAAAGTCAAGCTACTCCACAACCCCTCTGCCGGAAAAGGCGAAACCGAAAAAAAGGAACTGATGGCATTGATCCGGAAAAAGGGTTTCGACTGTGAATATTTTTCTACAAAAGAGAAGGGATGGGATAAATTCAAGGGATTCGATTTTGTGGCCGTGGCCGGTGGCGACGGCACTGTTGTTAAGGTCGCCACCACCCTTCTCCGCGACGGAAGGGAATTGCCGATCGCCCTGCTCCCGTCCGGTATCGCCAACAACATTGCAAACACCCTCGGAGTTGGCGGAACACCGGAATCCATTGTCGAGTCCTGGAAAAACGGTAAAACAAAAAAGCTGGATGCCGGCACTTCGGAGGGTGATGCGGGGCCGGACTTCTTTGTTGAAGGTTTCGGATGCGGCGTATTTCCGGAACTCATCCGCAAAATGACCGAAGTGGATAAGGATGAACTACGATCTCCGGAAGAAGAAATCACCCACGCCCTGAAGGAACTTCACGAAATCATACACTTCTTTGAACCCATCTATTGCCGGATCGAACTGGATGGGGTCGACTATTCCGGAAAATACATTCTCGTAGAAATCATGAACATCAACACCATCGGGCCCAACCTGGCGTTGTCACCGGAAGTGAAGGCTTCCGACGGACAGTTCGACGTGGTGCTGATAACAGAACAGCACCGGCAAAAGCTTGCCGATACTGTTCAAACAAAGATCAATGGAAAGAAGGAAAGTTTTTCCTGGGTAAAACCGGTGAAGGCTTCTTCGGTTAAAATCCAGTTCCGTACGGACCAGATTCATATCGACGACAAACTGGTGCCGATTAAATCCGATTCCGAATTTGTTATTGAAAACCGGAAGAAAGCCCTTAGTTTTTTCGTTTGATATTTACTTTCAGGTTGGCCACTGCAGGCTTGGCCGCACCCAACTCCACGCTTCTTGCCGAAGGCAGCGATCCGCCTACGGAAACGCGGATGTTGCCGGAAAGGAAAGCCGGGTTTCCGTTTTGGTCCATAACTTTCAGCATATCCGGAGTGAGGAGGAAACGAACCTGTGTAGAAGCACCGGGGTCCAGCTGAATCCTTTTTTTGCCTTTCAGCGAATAAAGCGGGGCATCGGCAACGCCTTCCTGTGTAACGTAGAGCTGTACTACTTCCGCCCCCGCCAGCGTTCCATCGTTGGTAACGGTAACGGTTACCTCCACATCTTCGGTTGGTTTTATAACGGTTTTGGACAAACGAATATCCGAGTACGAGAATTGGGTGTAGCTCAATCCGAAACCGAAGGGATAGAAAGGTTCTGCATCCATGTAACGATAGGTTCTTCCGTTCATGGAATAATCCTCATAAGCCGGAAGCTGATCCAGAGATTTCGGAAAGGTTATGGGCAATTTTCCAGAGGGGTTGAATTTTCCGAAGATCACATCCGCCACAGCATTTCCGCCCTCTTCTCCGGGATACCATACCAGCAGAACGGCATCGGCCAATTCATGCACTTCCGAAAGATTCATCGGGCTGCCTCCCGTAATCACGGCAATGATCGGCTTCGGATTCCCCTTTTTCATTTTGCGGAGAAAATCGATCTGATTGGCGGGAATATTGTAATCGAGGCGATCGCCGTAATGCGGCGAAGCGATGGATTCCCCTTCCTCGCCTTCAAGCAATCCGGTGATACCCAGCACCACGATGGTGGCGTCCACATTTTTAGCCTCGTCGGTGGTCCAGTCGATAGGATTCACATTCGGGCGGTCGAGCAGGGCCCCGGGGCGGTACTGCATTTGACTGCCCGGACGGATATAGCCGGCAACCCCCTCGAGAATGGTGACGATATTGTTGTTGATGCCGTAGTAGTTTCCCAGGAGGGCGTCAACGGACGCGGCGTTGGGGCCGGTGATAAAATAGCGGTGGAGATTGGTGGGCAGCGGAAGTACGCCGTTGTTTTTAAGCAGTACGATGGATCGTGCAGCCGCTTCACGGGCCAGTGCGCGATGCTTCGGTGTATTGATCTGCGATTCGTCGATCCGGTTGTAGGGATTGTCGGTTTCGGGATCAAACAGACCGAGCTTAAAGCGCGTACGAAGTACAATGGCCAGGGAGCTGTCGATCTGTGCTTCCTTTACCAAACCCTTCTGTACAGCATCATAGAGATAGGGATAGGTATCGCCGCATTCCAGGTTCACGCCTCGCGAAAGCGCCATGGCAGCAGCTTCGGGTTTATCGGGCACCACCTTATGGCCGGCGTGCAGATCGGTAAGTGCCCAGCAGTCGGACACCACATGCCCCTTGAATTCCCATTGCTTTCGCAGTACTTCCTGGAGGAGATAAGTGTTTCCGCAGCAAGGTTCGCCGTTGGTGGCGTTGTAGGCACACATCACAGCCTCCACCTTCGCATCGACGAGTGCCTTGAAGGCGGGCAGATAGGTTTCCCACAGATCCCGTTTGTTGGCAACGGCGTTGAATTCGTGGCGAACCTTTTCCGGTCCGGAATGCACGGCATAGTGCTTGGCGCAGGCAGCAACCTTGAGGTATTTGGGATCGTTGCCCTGCAGGCCTTTTACGAAAGCGACGCCGAGAGAGGCGGTCAGGAAGGGATCTTCGCCATAGGTTTCCTGTCCGCGGCCCCAGCGGGGATCGCGGAATATGTTGATATTGGGCGTCCAGAACGTGAGGCCGGCGTATTTGCCGTGGTTGCCGTTCCGGATGGCCGCGTTGTACATGGCGCGGGCTTCGGTAGAAATAACGTTGGCCACTTCATAGGCGAGGCTGTCGTCGAAACTGGCCGCCAAACCTATGGCCTGGGGAAACACTGTAGCCACGCCGGATCGGCCGACGCCGTGCAGGGCTTCGTTCCACCAGTTGTAGGCAGGAATGCCCAGACGGGCGATGGCGGGACTGTTGTAGTTCAACTGCGCGATTTTTTCGGAGAGCGACAGTTGGGAGATCAGCGAATTCACGCGGGATTCAAGCGGCAGAGAGGGGTCGCGCCAGGCATTGTCCTGCGCCTGGGCGGAGAGGCCCAGAAACAGGCCGGCCGCAGCCGTAAACCGGCGGAAGCAATCGAATCTCATATGGTTGTTTTTAGTTTTCCGGTCAAAACTCTAATGTACGAATTTAGGCTGACAATGTAACCGATTACAATAATTTATTTTCCAAAATATATGCCTTAGCTTTATGGTACAGTATGTAACCGATTGTAGGAAAATGCCAAATAAAAAGAAAGAAACCACGATTTACGACATTGCACGTAAGCTGAACATCTCCGTTGCCACGGTAAGCCGGGCGTTGAAAGACGATCCGGTGGTCAGCAAAAAAACGAAAAAAAAGATTTCTGACCTAGCACTTGAACTGGGATACAGAACAAACAACTTTGCCCGCAACCTCCGGAACCAGAAAACCAATACCATCGGCGTGATCATTCCGCGACTGAACAGTTACTTCATGTCCACCGTCATTGCCGGTATCGAACATGTGGTTAACGCTGAGGGCTATACGCTGATCATAAGCCAATCGTCCGAATCCGCCGCCAAGGAATCCGCCAATGCACTTACCCTGTTCAACAACCGCGTGGACGGCCTACTGGTATCGCTTGCCTACGATACAACAGAACTCAGCCATTTCGATATGTTCTTCCGGAAAGAGATTCCGGTGATCTTCTTCGACCGGGTGATGCAGCACGAAAACAGCACCAGCATTCTTATCGACAACAGAAAGGCGGCCTATGATGCTACCAAACACCTGATTGAACAAGGCTGTAAACGCCCCCTACACATTACGGCTTCCTCCAATCTCCAGGTTTATACCGATCGGATACTTGGCTTCAAACAGGCTTTGATGGAAGCCAATTTACCGCTCCCGAAAAATCCGATCATCACCGGAAATCTCAGTCAGGAAGCGGGTGTTGAAGCAGCAGAGAAAATTCTGAAGATGGACCCCATGCCCGACGGCATCTTTGTAGCCAATGACAACTGTGCGGTAAGCTGCCTGCTCACCCTGAAAAAAGCGGGCGTACGCATTCCGGAAGATATTGCTGTCGTCGGATTCAACGACGACCCCGTGTCCACCGTTGTGGAACCCAACCTGAGCACCATCCACTATCCGGGTTACGAAATGGGTGAGGCAACCGCCCGCAACCTGATCAATCACCTGAACGGAAAATCCTCGCTGCATACCACCGACACCATCATGCTGCGCTCAGAGCTGATTGTGCGCGACTCTTCCCGCAAATGCGGATAATGAAAAAATCCTGATTCTAATAAGGGACCGGCAAAAGCCGATCCCCTTACTTTGGCGCACCTGGTATATATACGCCAGACCCTGTTACATGTATTATTGGCCTTTCAATCCGAGCACAAAAGCACCGTAGGCAGGCTTCTTGTTATAATTGTTATCGTACAGCAACGGCAACTCCTTTCCGTTCTCATAGAGCCAACTGTTGGCATCGTTCACACCCCATACAGTAATACCCGCCTGTTGCGCTCGGGGAATATGTTTCAGATAGGAACTAACGATATAGCGATACACGGCGGGCTGATCGACACCCACGGCTTTCACGGGATTCCCACTTACCGCGGTACGCACATCAAGTTCGGAGATCCGGATCTTCAATCCTGTTGCGGCAAGCTTTTGCATCATATTGTCGACCCCCAACGCAAACGTGGAAGGCGAAAAGGCAATATGCATTTGGGTACCGATACCATCCACCCTGGCACCGCGGGATTTCAGCTCCTGCACGAAGGCAATCAGTGAGTCCAGCTTGGCCGGATTCGATTCAAGATTGTATTCGTTGATGTAAAGTTCCGCTGTAGGATCGGCCTCTTCCGCATATTTGAACGCCTTAAAGGCCGCATCACGTCCGAGATAATTCGACCATACGAGAATATCCTCTCTTCCTGCATCCGGCGTATTGGAATTGTTGCGGAGCTGCACCGTGCCGTCGGTGAAGGGTTCGTTGTACACATCCCATGCACGGACCTTATTTTTATACCGACCTACCATGGTTGTGATAAAATCTTTCAGTGCCACATCGAGCTTCTCTGCAACTTCCACACCTCCGGGCGGAATCACTTCTTCCTTGATGCTCGCATCGTCGATAAAATAGGTATTCGCTGCCTGTCCCATATCGATGATCATTCTCAGTTGTGCACTGGCGGCTTCTACCACCCAGGATATCTGCTGCCAGGATGTACCGATTTCCTGATCGCCCTGGTACTGCGCGTCACCGCCATCGGTATATTGGGTCGATAGCCGAATGGACCCACCCGCGGTTTGCGCCTTCACCCAATAGGAAAGGATATAACGTTTGCCGGGCTCCACTGTAACGGGATCACTGCCAAACTGCACGCGCCACTGGCTTCCGGGATAACCTACGGGATTCACCACTTTTAACGCTCCACCCCCGCTTCTGAATTCTCCTACCACCGTCGTTGGTCCGAGCGTAGAGGTTCCCGCCGGGTTACCGGAATTCATTACGGTCCAATTGGCAATGCCGTTTTCAAAACCGGGGTTCGTCAAAAGTTCGGAAACGGCAGGAGCGGTAATTCCCGAAAACGATTTAAGGTAGTTGGCATTTTGATTCTGATGCCAGCAGAGGGTATGCCCGAATACACTCATCGTGCCCACGCCGGCCATCATTGCATCGGCCTGCGTAAAGTCGTAATTGCCGTTATCCTGCACCACCGCACCATGTTTCATTTCATAACCCATCACCACCTCATTGAAATCGCGCTTCACCACTTCACTGAATTTCGGATCGTTCGTCCAGGGTCCATAGTTGATGGCGGTACCGATCGGGAAGTCGGCAAGGTCCTTCAGCGGCGTTGCATTATCGGTGTAAAACCCGTTGTCGGTATTCAGAATTCCGACATTGTCAACATCCTTGTCGCAGGATGCAAGCAATGCAGCAGCAGCCATCAGCAAAACACCGGGTTGCTTGAATGTATGTTTCATATTACTGAAGTAGAAGGTAAATAATCGGGATTAGTAGTTTGGGTTTTGGTATTTCCCCTTGTCCGGATCGTCAATCCTGTCGAGCTGCTCTTTGGGAATAGGACGAAGCTCATGTTTGTTCGCCGTAATATTTCCGGCAGCATCGGGATTGTAAAGCTGCACCCTTTCGATCAGCTTGCCTCTTCTTGCCAGATCGGGCCATCGCATACTTTCACCGCAGAGCTCGCGTGTTCTTTCATCAAGAATAAAATCGAGGTTGATGGAAGCCGGGTTGGTGATTTTGATGGCATCGTAACGGAGATTGATTTCGGACTCGGATAATCCCGGACGGAAGGCGGCTCTTTTTTTCAACACATTGATCAGTTCCATGGCCGATCCCGGGGTACCCGAGAGATTGTTGTTCTGCATAGCAGCTTCCGCGGCAATCAGATAGGTTTCACCGAGCTTACAAACCGGGAAGGGACGGGCACCGGGATAGTTGGGCACCCCACGTTGCGGATCCTCATACTTGCTGAGGCTGGGATACATATTGGCAGTAGCGGTTGCCGCGCCGTTGGTTGAACCGCCGATCAGATAAAATTCACGCGGAGCTACCACCCGGTAAGGCTTGAGCCGTGGACCTGCCGGAGAAATGCCGTTCAGCGAGTCCGCAATGCGGTTTGTCAATGCCATTACAAAACCCGTATCTACGCCGGCCGTAAAACCGCCGCCTGTTGTCGAGGCTATATAAACTGTACGGAAGGAACCTTCATAGCGGCTATCGTTGTGCTTGTCGGCAAAAGCGACATTATACAGCCAGGGTGTGGGGCAGAAGCGTCGTATCGGCCGCCCGTACTCCACTGTACGTGTACTGACGGGTGTTGTGGAAGACGTGTTCAGGGGAGCCGTCACACCATTGTAGTTACCACAGAAATCGTTCGAGGCATCCATGCCTTTTGTTCCACTGATACCATCGGGATTGGGCACTTCACTGGCGGCGTAGTTGCCGGGTACCCTTTCTACCGAATACAGAATCTCGCTGTTGTAATCATTTCCGGGCCGATGGATATCGGCATAGTTCTGCTGCAACGCACATCCGTATTTACTCTGGTTGTTGATAACTTCCATCGCTGCATTATAGGCATTTGTAAAATCATCGCTTTGCTTATGCGCAGAATAGCCACGGAACAGATACGCTTTGGCCAGCAGATGAAAAGCTGCCGCCTTACTCAGCCGGAAAGCATTGGCAGGACGCTGATCCGGAAGATTCTGTGTAGCAAAAATCAGATCATCGATGATCACCTGATAGTTTTTGGCGAGCACTTCATCAACCGGCAACCTGTTAAAGCCCTGAAAGGGATTCTGATTAAATTTCAGTTCACCACTACCCAGATCAACCGGAACGGCCCCGAAATACTGAACCAGATTGAGATAGTAAAGACCGCGCAAAAAACGGATTTCTCCGAGTGCAACATTTTTTTCCGCCTCCGGTATGGCCACTTCTTCCGAAAATTCAATCAAACCGTTGGCGAGGTTGATGTTGTTGAAACTCCTGTTCCAGGGAGTCAGAATGGAGCCACCCGTATTGTCCAGCGTATAGTTGCAGAAGGTGGTAAGGTCCCCTGCAGCTCCTGCGCGGGCCTGATCGCCCATGGCCCATTCATCGGTTCCCGCAACGGCCATGGCTACGGCACCTTCCGGCCCGAACAGAAAGCGCATTCCAGAGTAGAGGGAATGAATGCCATTCCGGAATCCACTGGGCGTTTTAAAGTAGTCAACCGAAAAGGTGGTGAAGGGCTCCTCTTCGAGTTTTCGGCTGCATGCGGAGATGATGGTCGCCGCGCCTATGCAGCCCACGATTAAAAATACTTTAGACAGTTTCATATGCTGAAATTTCAATGGGATTAAAGTGAAAGGTTAAGGCCGAGCGTGAATGTTCTTCTGGGCGGTGTACCCAGCCCCACGACCAGCGCACCATTACCTCTGTCGTTTCGGCGGAGATGGGAGAAACCATCGCCTACACCACGATCACCGGAAACGGTCGCCTGCGGATCAACTCCGGTTTGTTTGTAGAAGGGCGAATAAAGCAATCCAACATTGTCGATGGTACCATACACACGCAGGTTCTGCATTTTCAGTCTGCGCATCAGCTCACCGCTGAATGTATAACCGAGGTTTATGCTACGCACCCGAACATACCCTGCATCATAATAACCCAGTGTTCTCCAGCCATCGGTAACGGAACTGATACTGGCCTGCGGCATGGGAAACCAATTGGTGGGATTATCGGGAGTCCAATAATCTACCTTTATCGTATTGCGTCGTCCGTCCAGCACGGTGGCATACGATGCAAAGGGGGCGTGAACCTGACTCACGAGCAAACCTCCGAAACGCGCGTTGATCACCACTGAAAGATCAACGCCCTTGTACGAAAAGCGGTTTGTAATACCCCCCTGCAGGTCGGCGTCCATGTCGCCAATTACGGTTCTGTCGTAGGTTGAATTGATAATACCATCGGGTTCTCCTTTGGGACCACTGATATCCTCGAGTTTAATCTGCCCGGGAACGGCACCCAGCGCAAGTGCTTCAGCTGCTTCATGCTGTTGCCAGATGCCGAGCTTGCGGTAATCGTAGATGGCCGTCATGGAATGACCGACAAAAAGCTGACTTCCGATGTCCTGCTTTACGTCGGTACTGAGTTTGAGAAGTTTGTTTTTATTAAAGAAGAGGTTAAGATCGGTGCTCCAACTGAATCCCGAAGCTGTCTGAATATTGAGGGAAGAAGCCGAAAACTCCAGCCCCTTGTTTTCCATTTCCCCTACATTGGTCGTAAAGGCTCCGGCAACACCAGACGTTACAGGAAGGTTTACGCCATAGAGAATTTTATCGGTTCGGGAATTGTAATATTCGATTGAACCGGTGATCCTGTTTTTCAGCAATCCGAAATCCAAACCGATATTGGTGGTTTTTGTAAACTCCCAGGAAAGCGCAGGGTTGGGCAGTGTAATCACATTGTAACCCGAAACAATGGTCGGACCAAAATTATAACGGATGATACCGCCTGCTGCGCCGATAGATCCGGGGCTTGCTGCGTTGTAGAGCCCGTTGGAGTTATCGACAAGACCTTTGGATTGATAGGGATCGATGGCCTGGTTGGATGTTTTACCCCATCCTACTCGGAGCTTGAGGGCTGACAGCCAGTCGGCGTCCTGCATGAAATCTTCTTCTGAAATTATCCAACCTGCAGAAACCGCGGGATAGTCGTACCATTTGTTTCCGGGAGCCAGGCGTGACGATCCGTCGCGGCGATACGTTAACGTCAGCAGGTATCGGTCTTTGAACGAATAATTCAGTCTTGCCATGTAGGAAATCAGGGACGACTTGGTTTCGGTGCCCCCCAGACCGGTGTTGCTTGAATTTACAGGTGTTGACTGAGCGAGATTATAGAACTTCACGAAGTCTTCGGTAATCGAATCCTTCTGCACAAAGCTGCTGACGGTTTGCGTTTCCTGCACACTGTAAAGTCCGGTAAATCCGAATCGGTGTTCACCGACGGATTTATCGTAGAAGAGAAGGTTTTCGGCGGTGTATCCCCATGTTTCGGAATTGTCGACTCTTGCAATGTTTCCGAGTGCAGGGCGAAAAAAGCTGGCCTCACCGCCTGCGCTGTAGAGGTCTGCGCCGCGGAACTGCCCGCCACGTTGCTGCAGGTAGTTAAGCCCGAGATTAAAACGATAACGCAGTCCTTTTACAAATTCGTACTCGGCGTAGAGCGTATTGAAGGTGCGCAGACGCCGTACATAATCTTCCCAGGTTTTCTTTCCTTCTCGGAGCAGGAGCGGACTGTAGCGGCTGTCGCCGTTGTTGTCGTCGGTGTTACCGCCGGGTACCACATAGATGCTGCCGTCGGGGTTGTACGGCGGCATCAGTGGGCTGAGAACAACGGTACGGAACATCGCTGCACCCGATACAAACTGTGAGCCGTTGATAAGGTTTAATGTATTCTGCGAACTAATACCGATGCGGATTTTTTTTCCGATACGGGAGTCGATGGTAGCACGTAAGGTATAACGGGTATAGTCTTCGCCCGGCATCAGTGTGGTTTCCTTGAAATAACCACCGCCGAGAGAAAAGGTACTTCCATTGCCGCCACCGGAAACATTTATATTATGGTCGGTGCGATAGGAGTTCTCGTACATCAGATCCTGCCAGTTGGTATTGCGGCCCTCATCAATGCCCTTCAATTCCTCCGCCATATAACCCTGGCCCCAGGTGGAGGTATTGCGGAGTGCCTGATATTCTTCGGCATTAAACACCGGATATTTGTACTGCGGTGTTCCGATACCATAATAGCCATTGTAGGAAAGCCGGGTTTCGCCGCTCCTACCCTTTTTGGTGGTGATGAGTACCACACCGTTGGCGCCGCGTGAACCGTAGATGGCCGTTGCGGAAGCATCCTTAAGGATATCCACCGATGCTACTTCATCGGGATTGATATCGTTGAGGTTTCCATCGTAGGGGATACCGTCTACCACAAACAGCGGTTCGTTGGAGCCGCTGATGGAGCGTATGCCGCGGATGCGGATCTGTGCGCCCGCACCGGGCTGGTTACCCACGGTCTGCACTTCCAGACCGGCCGCACGTCCGAGCAGCGCCTGCTGGATATTGGCTACGGGAACTTCGCGGAGTTCCTTTTCAGATACGGAAACCACCGCGCCGGTTACATCTTTTTTTCGTTGTGTACCGTAACCCACAACAATCACCTGTTCCAGATCGTTGCCGGCAACAGCCAGGTTAACGGTGATGTTTGTACGCCCCGAAATCACCACTTCGCTGGCGACAAAACCCACCGAAGAGATAACCAGCACACCATTGGATGGTGCTGAAATTTCGAATGTGCCGGCTTCGCTGGTGCTGGTGCCTACAGACGATCCGCGAACCACTACAGAGGCATTGGGCACCGGCTGACCCGAGGGGTTCAGGACGCGCCCGCGAACTTTAATATTTTCCTGAGCAATCAGCTGTGCGAACGGAAAGAAAAGCAGAAGGATCGTGCACAGCAGCAAGGGCAAAACGCCCTGCAGACAAGCAGTTGTTTGTTTCATATGCAAGAATTGTTAGATAAATGGCACTCCTAAAATACAACTAATTTTGAAAAATGTAACCGATTACAAAAATATTTTACATTTTTTCAGAATTTGATGTTATTTTACGCAATGTAACCGTTTGTAAATATGTACGATAGCTTTGCCGATATGATTAAGACACTGATTATTACTGCTTTTCTATTCTGCCAGCTTCACTCCCGTGCAGAAGATGGTTATTCCCTCTGGCTCCGGTATAACCTCACAGAAAATGTGGCCCTTCGCGAGCGTTATCTGCAGCAGACACATTCCATCTGGATCGGTACCGATTCGGAAACATTGAAAGCCGCAGCCGAAGAGCTTGAAAAGGGCATCGTCGGCATGACAGGAACCCGACCTGTATTCTCAACAGCCGCGCAGTCTGTTCTGTTTGCCGGAAATTTTGCCTCCCTCGAAAAACTTGGCTTTACGTTTACGGATACCGATCGCGCGTCGGTCGGAAACGAAGGTTACCGGATCCGCACACTTGCGTACCGCAACAAAAAGGTTCTGGTGATCGCCGCAAAGGAAGACATCGGTGTATTATATGGTGTATTCGGATTGCTTCGGCAAATGCAGACCGGCAAAAGCCTCGACAAGCCGGAAATTTCGGAAACACCTCACTATACCCACCGCATCCTCAACCATTGGGACAACCTTGACCGTTATGTGGAGCGCGGCTATGCCGGTATTTCCATCTGGGATTGGCACACCCTTCCCGATTTAAAAAAAGATATTTACCGCGATTATGCCCGCGCCAACGCATCCATTGGCATAAATGGTACCGTATTAACCAACGTGAATGCCAATGCCTATGTGCTGACCGACGAATGGATCAAAAAAGTGGCAGCATTGGCCGAAATCTTTCGTCCTTACGGCATCCGGGTTTACCTCACGGCACGCTTCAGCGCACCCATGGAAATCGGGAAACTGAAAACAGCCGACCCGTTTGACCCGGAAGTAAGGCAATGGTGGAAAACCAGAATTGCCGACATTTACCGGCAAATACCCGACCTCGGAGGCTTTTTGGTAAAAGCGAACTCGGAAGGTCAGCCCGGCCCACAAAACTATGGTCGTTCACATGCCGACGGCGCCAATATGCTGGCCGAAGCGCTGGCTCCCTACAACGGATTGGTAATGTGGCGTGCCTTTGTTTATGATGCCGACACGGAAGACCGGTTCCGCCAGGCCTACAGCCAATTCAAACCTCTTGACGGAAAATTCCTGCCCAACGTACTGGTACAGGTGAAGAACGGCCCTATCGATTTCCAGCCCAGGGAGCCGTTTTCGCCGCTTTTCGGTGCCATGAAGCAGACGCCTCTGCTGATGGAAGTACAGCTGACCCAGGAATATCTGGGATTCGCCACACACCTTGTTTATTTGCCCGAGATGTTCAACGAGGTACTGAATGAGCCGACCTTCACGTCGGAAGACGAAACGCCCGTAAAAAGCACGATAAGGGGCATTGCGGGGGTTTCCAACATCGGTAACGACCGGAACTGGACCGGCCATCCGTTCGGACAGGCCAATTGGTACGGATTCGGCAGGCAGGCGTGGAATCCGGATCTCCGTCCGGAAGACATTGCCCGGGAGTGGGTATTGCAAACCTTTACCAGCGATAAAGCCACGGCCGACAGCATCTGTACAATCATGCTCGGCTCTCATGAAACCCTGGTGCGCTATATGACTCCACTGGGCCTTCACCACATCATGGGATACGGACATCATTACGGACCCGCCCCCTGGTACAACAAAGCACCCCGTGCCGATTGGAACCCGGTTTATTTTCACAACGCCTCGGCAAAGGGAATCGGATTCGACCGCACCCGAACAGGGTCGGATGCCCTGGCTCAGTATTCCCCAAAAGTCCGCAGCCAATGGGAGGACCCAAAAACCTGCCCCGACAAATGGCTGCTTTGGTTTCATCATGTTCCCTGGACGCATCAAATGCAGACCGGTAAAGCACTTTGGGAAGAATTGTGCGCACACTACCACCGCGGCGTAGCAGAAGTGGAAGCCATGCAAAAAACCTGGTCGTTGCTGGAATCAAAAATTGATCCGGAACGATTCCGTGACGTAGCCCAGCGACTGGCCATACAGCACGCCGAAGCAAACTGGTGGCGCAATGCCTGCCTGGCTTATTTCGGAGCCGTATCGGGGTTGCCCTGGCACCCGGAGGGATGGAAACCCGAACAAACTTTGGAACACTATGAAAGGCTGGATTTCCCGTACGCACCGGGAAACGGCCGCTAACACCATATCTCAAAAACAGAAGCACTATTATGTTTAGTCAACATCAGCGAACAGCCATTGTTACCGGAGGAGGATCAGGCATTGGAAGAGCCATTGCAGACCGCTTTGTCGGGGAGGGAATCCGGACCATCATCATCGGACGCAACGAAGCCCGACTGAAAGAAACAGCCGAAGCACTCGGTCCACTTTGCATCCCCCATTCTTTCGACCTGAACAACCTGGACGAAATTCCGAACCTGGCAGCATCGCTTTTTAAAAAATACGGGGAAATAGATATCCTCGTCAACAACGCCGGCATTAACCTGAAAAAAGATTTCTGTGCGGTTACCAATGAGGAATTCCAGAATATCCTGCATACCAATGTCACTGCTGTATTTGCACTCACCCGTGAAATTGCCGTTCAGATGGTCCGGCAGGAACGGGGCTCCATCATCATGATCAGCTCCATGGCTTCGCAGTATGGCATTCCCAAAGTCATTGCCTATACCGCTTCCAAATCGGCTGTAGAAGGGATGACCAGAGCACTTGCCGTAGAAGTATCACCGAACGGTGTACGGGTAAACTGCATCGCACCGGGCTTTATCGCCACGGAAATGTCGTCGGCCGCACTCGACAGCGATCCCGAACGCAGGCAGAAAGTATTGAGCCGAACGCCGATGGGCAAACTCGGTCAACCTGCCGATGTTGCCGAAGCGGCCTGTTTCTTCGCTTCCGACGCCTCAAGGTTCATAACGGGAACCGTATTGCCTGTAGACGGTGGAAATGCCATCGGATTTTGATGGGAATCGTGTCGTAACTATTTTCACGATGCAAAAATCGACTATCGCCTTGTCGCGTCAGATTGGTTTCCAACGGATAGAATACACGCCATATGAAACGATACCTCATTTCCAACCTGCTTTGTCTGCTTTGCCTTACAACCGTCAGCCAGGTGAGGCTTCCCCGGCTGATCTCCGATAACATGGTCCTTCAGCGCAATACAGAACTGAAGATCTGGGGCTGGGCGTCGAAGGGCGAAAAAATAACGGTTCAATTCCTCAATCAGTTTAAAAGTGCCGTTTCAAACGAGAACGGCGAATGGCAGGTAAAGCTTGCCCCCGTGCCTGCCGGAGGCCCCTACACCATGAAGATTCGCGGCTCCAATGAACGCACGATCAGCAATATCCTCATCGGCGATGTTTGGGTATGTTCAGGCCAATCGAACATGGAATTGCCGATGTCAAGGGTCAATGAAAAATACCGTGCAGAGATTGCCGCGTCGGCCAATTCCCATATCCGTCAATTCGATATTGCTACTCAGTATCATTTCAACGGACCGCTGAACGACTATGTGTCCGGAAGCTGGACCGAAGCCGACCCCACTACCCTGCTCCGTTTTACGGCGGTCGGGTATTTTTTTGCGAAGGCACTTCATGAGCGTTACAAAGTTCCCATTGGCATCATCCGCTCGGCTGTTGGCGGATCCCCGGTGGAAGCCTGGCTGAGTGAAGAGGCGTTGATGGCGTATCCGCATTATCTTTCGCTATTGGAACAGTACAAAGACAGCAGTGTGGTACAGCGGACGATCCAACGCGACAACGCTGCCATCGCCGACTGGAATGCCGCGCTGGATAAGTTGGATAAAGGTTTAACCGGCGAAATAAAGTGGTACGACGAAAACCTCGATACCCGTACCTGGGATAGGTTTTCCGTTCCGGGATTTTGGGATGAAGACCGTGTTTTCCGTCTGAGGCGAGCGGCTGAAGACAGTGAAGGAATGGCCCGCAACAGAACCAGCGGCGTGGTCTGGTTCCGGAAGGAAATAGATGTCCCTGCCTCCATGACCGGCGTACCGGCGATGCTGAGATTGGGAACATTGGTTGACCGGGATATAACCTACCTCAACGGACAACAGGTAGGAACTACCGGTTATCAATATCCGCCGAGACGATACACGGTCCCGGCAGGTGTACTCCGGAAAGGAAAAAACACCATTATCATCCGTCTGACGGGCACCGGGAGTGTCGCCGGGTTTGTACCCGATAAGAAATATGCACTCGAAGCCGGGGGACAGGAGATCAGCCTTTCCGGAGAATGGTGTTATAAAATCGGACATATTACAGAGCCTATGCCCAACACCGGTGTTACCTTTCACTATCAACCGGGCGGTTTGTACAATGCCATGATCGCGCCGATGCTCAACTATTCCATTAAAGGGGTGATCTGGTATCAGGGCGAATCCAATGTGTCCAAACCGGAAGAATACAAAACGCTTTTCCCCGATGTAATCCGCAATTGGAGGGCAAAATGGCAGCGGCCGGATCTTCCCTTCCTGTTTGTCCAGCTGGCTTCATTCCTCCTTCCGAATAAGGAGCCGATGGAGAGCAATTGGGCGGCCCTACGTGAGGCACAACGGCAGACACTTGCCCTTCCGCATACCGGCATGGCCGTTACCATTGATATCGGCGAATGGAACGATATCCATCCCCTGAACAAGAAGGACGTTGGAGAAAGGTTGGCGCGCGCAGCGTTCCGAATTGCCTACGGCGAAAAAAACATAGTCACCTCCGGCCCGTTGATTCAAAAGGCCGAAAAAAAAGGCAAGGAAATTATTCTTGGGTTTAGTGAGTTGGGCTCCGGATTGGTTGCACGCGGCGATAGCGTGCTGCATGGCTTTTCCATTTCAGGAGCCGATGGAAAGTTCCGATGGGCAAACGCGTTTATCCGGGGAAATAAGGTGATCGTCGACGCAGGCGATATTGAGAATCCCGTTAAATTGCGTTATGCATGGGCCGACAATCCCGTGTCGGCCAACCTGTATAACCGTGAGGGCCTTCCGGCTTCTCCGTTTGAGATTTACCTGGACCAATAACCCAAAACACCCGACATGACCAACCGATTTCTTGCGGCAATCCTTCTGACATGCTTCATGGGAACCGTACGTGCACAAAACTACCCCAAGGGGTTGAAAGACTATTTTTCGCGATATTTCTCCATTGGTGTTGCCGTTTCACCGATGGCCCTGATAAAGGCAGATGAATCCGAACTGATCCGAAGGGAGTTCAACAGCATGACCGCCGAGAATGCCATGAAAATGGGCCCCATCCATCCGAGAGAAGATTTCTACAACTGGAGGGATGCGGATTCCATCGCTGCATTTGCCCAAAGAAACGGAATGAAACTTCGTGGCCATACCTTGTGCTGGCATCAGCAAACACCGAACTGGATTTTCAAGGATAGCCTGGGCAATAAGGTGAGCAAAGAAGTGCTGCTGCAGCGGCTTCGCGACCATATCTTCACCGTGGTGGGAAGATACAAGGGCCTTATCTACGCCTGGGATGTCGTGAACGAAGCCATTTCCGATAAAAAGGAGGAATACCTTCGTCCTTCCGAATGGTTGAATATTATCGGTGAAGAATATATTGCGCAAGCATTCCGATTTGCGCATGAAGCCGATAGGGATGCATTGCTTTTCTACAACGACTACAACGAAACAGATCCGATCAAAAGAGAAAAAATCTTCCGTCTGGTAAAATCCCTGAAAGAGGCCGGTGTTCCGATTCATGGTCTTGGAATGCAGGGCCACTGGTCGGTCAACGAACCCACAGCTGCGGATCTCGATTCTGCCCTGGCGATGTATTCGCGTTTGGGTGTACAGCTTCAGATCACGGAACTGGATATTTCGATATATCCCAAAGAACATCATCCACGTGATCGCAGGGTGGAAGATGCCGACGATGGTTTCACCAGGGAAAGAGAAGCAGCGCAACGCGCGGCCTACAAACGATGTTTTGAATTGTTCCGCAAATACCGGCATGCGATTACCGGCGTGACCTTTTGGAATATCTCCGACCGCAGCAGCTGGTTGGACAATTTCCCCGTAAGAGGCAGAAAGGATTATCCGCTGTTGTTTGATGAGCAGTTGAAGCCCAAAGCCGCGTATTATGATATCATTCCCGAACCGTAGGGACAGGTCATGCCCTGTCCTCATTCGCCCTGTCCTCCTATGCCCTGTCCTGCCCCGCCGGACAGAAATAAAAAATATACCGATCGGTATATTTTTAAAAACCGGAATAATAAAAACGTTCCGAAGACGGTCCGGAACGTTTTTTAGTTATGATTTTTGGTGATTAGTTATTATTCGCGCATCCAGTCGAGCAGTTTGGGGAAGGCAATCTTAAACCACACGGTGTATTTGTCGGGATTGGCTTCCAGATCCTTTTCAATATCTTCAAGGCTCATGTATTTCCATTCGGCCACTTCGTTGGGGTCGGGATCGACTTTTCCGTCGTAGTTACCGATGAGTACGTGATCGAATTCATGCTCGGTAAGGCCGTTGTCGAATTCCGCCTTATAGATAAAGTCGAAGGCCTTTTCCATTTTGGTGGTGAAGCCCATTTCTTCCTTTAGGCGGCGTGTGGCGCCGTGCACATTGGTTTCGTTCGGACGAGGATGGCTGCAACAGGTGTTGGTCCATAATCCTCCGGAGTGGTATTTATTTTCGGATCGCTTCTGCATGAGCAGTTCGCCATTGTTGTTAAAGATGAAAATGCTGTAAGCCCGATGGAGCAAGGCTTTCTGATGCGCTTCCATCTTTTCCATCACACCAATCCGTTCATCGTTTTCGTTTACCAGTACAATCTGTTGCATTCGTTTGTGCAGTTTAAAAATAAAGATTTACATGCCCTGAAGACACAAATATACTCCAGCGGCAAGCAAAGCACCAAGAACCGGACCAATTACCGGGATCCAGGCGTATGCCCAGTCGCTCCCGGCCTTTCCTTTGATGGGCAAAAGCGTGTACATAATCCTGGGTCCCAGATCCCGTGCCGGGTTGATGGCATAACCCGTTGGCCCTCCGAGGGAAAGACCAATAGCCAGTACCAGAAAAGCGACGGGAACGGCTTCGAGGGCCCCCAGCTTGCTTTCGGGACCGACAATGTACAACACACCGAGAATCAGGATAAACGTGCCGACGATTTCGGTGACCAGATTATAAAAATGGTGACGGATGGCCGGACTGGTGCAGAATACGGCCATTTTCAGACCGGCATCTTCGGTTTCGTCGAAATGCTTCTTGTAGGTTAGCCAGGCCAGTCCTGAGCCCAGCATGGCACCCGCGAGCTGTGCCAGGATATAGGCCGGCGCATCGGCCCACTCAAATTTTCCCACCGCCGCCAGGCCGATGGTAACAGCGGGGTTCAGATGGGCCCCACTGTACGGTGCTGCGAAGAATACGCCGCAGAATACGGCCATTCCCCAGCCGAGGGCAATCACAATCCATCCGCCGTTAAAGCCTTTCGATTTGGCGAGAAGTACATTGGCTACCACGCCACTACCGAACAAAAGCAGCAGGGCCGTACCGAGAAATTCATATAAAGGACTCATAAAACGATTTTTCTGTTAGGTATTATTGATTTTCCGCCCAAACGATGGCGGCTTTTACAGCCCGTTGCCATCCGGCGATATTCTTTTTGACGGTTTCTTCAGGCATTGATGGTGCAAAGCGGCGGTCGACCTGCCATTTCATTTTCAGGCTTTCGGCAGAGGGCCAGAATCCCGTTGCCAATCCGGCCAGATAAGCCGCCCCAAGCGCAGTTGTTTCCACGATGGTCGGACGAGCCACGTTCACACCGAGGATATCCGATTGAAACTGCATGAGCAGGTTATTGGCCGTGGCTCCGCCGTCGACGCGGAGTTCGCGGATATCGATGCCGGCATCCGACTGCATGGCACTGAGTACATCAGCGGTTTGATAGGCGATGCTATCGAGAGCGGCGCGGGCCACATGGGCGGCGGTTGTTCCGCGGGTGGCACCGAAGAGCGTACCACGGGCATCCTGTTGCCAGTGCGGAGCTCCCAGTCCGGCAAAAGCAGGAACCAGATATACACCCTCGCTATCCGATACACTGGAGGCTAAAGATTCAACTTCGGAGGAGCTACGGATAATGCCCAGTCCATCCCGCAGCCACTGTACCACAGCACCGGCGATGAAAATGCTCCCTTCGAGTGCATAGGTTGTTTTTCCGTTGATCTGCCAGGCGATGGTGGACAATAGATTATTGGAGGAAGGAATGATTTTGTCGCCCGTATTCATCACCATAAAACAGCCCGTGCCGTAGGTATTTTTTACCATTCCCGGCTCCAGACACATTTGACCGAATAAGGCCGCCTGCTGGTCGCCTGCGATACCGGCAATGGGAACCTGCAGATGGGTAACGGTGGAGTCGGTAATGCCGTAGACTTCGCTGGACGACTTGACTTCGGGGAGCATGGAGGCGGGGATGTTGAAGAGCTTCATCAGTTCTTCATCCCATTTCAGTTCCGAAATATTGTAGAGCATGGTACGCGATGCGTTGGTCACATCGGTAACATGGGTTTTACCTTTGGTGAAATTCCAGATCAGCCATGTGTCTACCGTTCCGAAGAGCAGTTTTCCCTTTTCGGCCAGTTCGCGGGCTCCTTCCACATTGTCGAGTATCCAGCGGATTTTGGTGGCAGAGAAATAGGCATCGGGCAGCAGACCCGTTTTTCGGTTAATCATCGACGTTAGTCCGTCCGCCTTCAGCTTATCAGCCATCGGGGCAGTACGGCGGTCCTGCCATACAATGGCGTTGTAAACGGGCTGGCCTGTTTCGCGGTTCCACACGATGGTGGTTTCGCGTTGGTTGGTGATGCCGATGGCATGCACCTGATCGGCCGAGATCCCGGCTTTAACGATAACTTCAGCGGTTACGCCGGCCTGGGTACTCCAGATTTCCACCGGATCGTGTTCCACCCAACCGGGTTTGGGATAATGCTGTGTAAACTCTTTTTGCGCAACGGCAACAACCGACCCATTCTGATTGAACAAAATTGCTCTGGAACTCGTGGTTCCCTGGTCGAGGGCGAGGATGTACTTTTCCATGACAAGTAATTATATTGGTGTGTTGCGGGCATTTGGCCCAGCTGCGGGAAGTTAGGGATTTTTCGGATTAGATGGTCGACAGAAAATCCACCACTTCATTCAGACTTTTTTTGAAACCGATATTGGGAGGAGGTTCCTTCTTGTAATTTTCCACCAGATGTCCGGATACCAATACCGGAACATCGGGAACTGCCGTATGGAGTTTCTGCAGGAAACGATCCAGATTAAAATGATTATGGGTGGTGAGATGCGTATAAATGTAGTCGGGTGATTTCAGGCTCACCACATATTCCAGGTCTTTTACGGGAACATTGGCACCGAGATAGAGGGTTTTGATGCCGCGGCCTTTGAGAAGATAATGCAGGTAGAGAATTCCGAGTTCGTGGTAATGCCCTTCGGGCAGGAAAAGAATAAAGGTTTTGGAAACCGGCATTGTTCCATTGATCGCCGATTCGATGCCGAGGATGAGCTTCTGGCGGATGATATTGGAGATCAGATAGGACTGAGCTGGGTTTGTTTGCCCGGTAAGCCAAAGCAGTCCGATTTTTTCCAGAAAGGGAAATATGAGTTGGGCGATGGTTTTTTCGATCCCCTTTTCGGCGATATGCCGGTTAATGGCATCCTCGAAGAGATCGATATTCGAATCGACCATGAGGTGGATAAGTCGGTTCACCGCTACATCCCGCTGCGCTTCAAGCTGGCTGAGTCCGCTGAGGCGGTTGCAGATTTCCGCCCCATCCATCCGATTGATATGGGATATCTTGTACCCATATTTATTCAGCAGGGCTACATCCAGAATCGTTTTGAGTTCCTGATTGCTGTAGACACGGATATTGGTGTCGGTTCGCCTGGGCTTCAGGAACGAATAACGCATTTCCCATACTCGGATCGTATGCGCTTTTATTCCGGATAACTTTTCGAGGTCCCTGATGGTAAACGAATTCATAAACAGTCCGTTGCGTCGCCTACAATATTGATTCCAATATTACATAACGACCAGCGGGCTATTTTGTTCTGATTTTTTCAGGGACAATGGCGAGAAGCAAGGGGGTAACCAGAAAAGGGAGATAGATGCTTTTGTAGCGCACGATGGCGCCCAGAAAGGGAACGGTGAGTCCGATTACCACCAGGCTGAAGAGCGCAAACACAGCCAGCATTAAAGCCGGTTGGCTGATGGGTTGTTTCCAGCCCCTGCGGATAATCCAGATCGCCAGGATGGTTAAAACGATGATAGTTTGGAGGGCTTCTGCCAGGTAAAAGATCGACTTGAGCGCTTCCGGAGGCGAGGGTCGAAGTATGCCATAACTGAGGGCCTCGGGAACTCGTTTCAGCACATCGGTCCAAACCGGCGCAATAGGTTCCGGATTAAGCAGGCTGTTGCCCCGGAGCTGCAGGAAAGCATCGCGGGTAGCAGATACCGATGCGGGGATATGGTAAATTCCGGCGATTTCGGCAAAGGCGAAGATCAGGATCGGCACACCAACCAGGAATGCGGGCGTTTTCCAGGACGAAGCTTTGCGGCTGGCGGCGGTCAGGGCAACGAGGGCAGCCAGGAAGGGAACCAACAACATAAGGGTATAAGCGCGGATCAGTCCGAGCGTCATGATTCCGACAAGCGCAACCAGGATGTACCGACGTTCTTCGAAGATTTTAACAGCGCCGTACACGGTGGCCGAAATGCCGGAGAAGATTAAGCCCTCCTTATACATGCCGGAGCCCCAAAATAGAAAGCCGGGAAGAAGAACCCAGGAGAGGATAATCAGGTTTGATGCATCGGGCCTATAGAGCCGGTAAATACGGATAAAGAAGGCATATCCGTACATCGTAAAGAAGGTGAAGAAAAGAACGTTGACATAGTAGTTTCTTCCCGAGAAAAGATTCCAGATTCCGACAATCTTATAAAACACATTCATCTGGAAATAATTCCAGTATTGGGTGATGGAGTCGTAGGGATTATGGAAAATATTGGTCAAAAATTTCCCCGGATTGTGCAGGAGCAGATCGGTCTCCTTGAGGCTTTCGCTGAAGACCGTCCATGTATCGAACCCCGCGGTGTAATTTTTGCCTACGTAGCCGTACACGCAGGCTATTCCAAGTTTAACCAGAAATATGCGGCAGGTATTTTGGGGGGTAAGACCTGATCGCAGAAAAAATCCGGAACGGCGGAAGAACCAGAGGCAGACAAAGAGATAGAAGAAAAATAAAAATATGATTGTAATCAAGTTAACGAAATTCTGTGTTAAGTTATGATTTTATTTTTTGCGCAAAGCTTGCACAATTCATTTTTTTGTTGTAGCTTAATGTTGAATAGTTGATAAAAGCATTATCCTAACCTAGTACCCCCTCCAGAAACGTGTTTATATAATCCGGGCAGAAGGCACGGAGTTTTCTTCTATTGGCTTTGGTAGGTAGATAGGTCTATCCCCACCCTAAATTAAGAGCTTAGACCGTCTTTTAATTGATTTTCTCACCCCCGAAAATCGAAATGGTCACTTATTGTCCACAATAAACACAACGTCTATGACCACTCTTGACTTTAACCAGATGCTCGAACGAAACGCCGACTTTTTAAAACCGTTTGCCATCACGCTTACGCGGGATTCAGAAACAGCCAAGGACCTCTTTCAGGAAACGCTTTACCGGGCGTTGGCCAACAAAGAGAAATACAACGTGGGGACAAATATAAAAGCCTGGCTGTACACCATTATGCGGAACATTTTCATCAACAATTACCGCAGGAAGATGAAGCAGAATACCATCTTCGACAATTCGCCCAATGATTTTCTCCTGAATTACAATCAGTCAACCATTTCCAACGCTGCAGAAAGCAGTCTGCGAGTAAAGGATATTCAGGAGGCCCTTCACAATCTGCCTGAGATTTTCCGGAATCCCTTTCTGCTTTATTTCGATGGTTTCAAATACCACGAAATTGCGGAAATGCTTCAGGAACCGCTCGGCACCATCAAAAGCCGTATCCACTTTGCACGCAAGCTGCTGAAAGCCCAGCTCAACAGAAACTAAACTACAGATTCTCCGGATTCCCTGATAAACGTATTTGATGTACCTAACTATCAATGATCAGACTTGAAATGAATTCCAACAAAACAGCCCGGCAAATGTCGGGCTGTTTTGTTATCCTATGTTTTATTTTTACCGCCCGGGAAGATGTTTCCGGATAAATTCGAGGTAGATATCCACAATTACCTGTTCTTCGTACCGGCTTTTAACGATTTGCCGGCTCCTTTGTCCCATGGAGGTTCTCTTTTCGGATCCATCGGCGATCATTTTCTCCATCTGGTGGGCCAGATCGCGTGGATCGCGGACGTTGCAGAGATAGCCGTTAATTCCCTCTTCTACCAACTGTGCACAACCCACATTCCTTGTGGTGATAATGGGTTTGGCCATGCTGCAGGCCTCGAGCAGAATACGGGAAAGCCCCTCACCGTAATAGGAAGGGAGCACCACACAGTGGGCAGCGTCGATAAACGGACGGATGTCTGTGGTTTCGCCCAGGTATTCGAGGTTGCCGGAGTTGCGCCATTCCAGCAGCTGACGGGAGCTTACCGAGCCGGGATTCCGTTGATCGATGAATCCGACCATCCGGAAGCTGGTTTCCGGAAACCTGGCCTTTACGATGGCCGCGGCCTCCGCAAAATCGCCAACTCCCTTATCGAAGAGCATTCTGCCGGCGTATAGAAATACAAGAGGTTCGGTTTGTGGTGTCTTGCTTTCGTAGAACCAGGTGGTATCCACACCTTCTCCGGGAAGGACTTTCTGTTCTACACTGTTTCCGATCCCCAGTTTTTCGAACACCCGTTTATCGTCGTTGTTGAGAAACCATACCGACTTGCTTTTCCGAAGCGCGTAGCGGTAGAGCAGCTTTACGATGGGTGCCAGTTTATGGTTGCTGAAGGTATGTCCAAGCCCGGTAATTACAGCCACCGACGGAATGCCGATGGAAGCCGCTGCAATGGTGCCGTAGATATTCGGTTTGATCGTATAGTGAAAAATAAGATCGGGTGTGCATTCCCGGTAGATGCGCCGGAGTTGCCTTAGAGTCGCCAGTTCAGTAAGGAGACGGGAGCCGTAGTTATCCATTTCCAGCGGGATAAAGTCCATCCCGTCGGCAATAAGAGCAGCACTGAAATTGTCCTGTGGAGCGATCACCACGATCCGGTATCCCCTGCTGCGGAGTTCCCGGAGAAGGCCGCGTCGGAAATTATACATACTCCAGCTGGAGTTGGCAACAAAGGCAATTGTTGGCAAAACAGTTCTTCTTTAGTTCAGCGATTGGTTCATAAGCTGTCCGTATTCTTCAATGGCTGCAGCAATGGAAGGATCGGAAAGCGATTTGATATGACGGTGATGGTGCGCGTCGGAGCCCACCAGCGAGATCATTTTGTTTTTCAACAGGTAGCGGGCAGCGGCCTGCGCATCCGGCCCGTAGTATCCAGCTACCGACAGGAGATTCATCTGCAGCAGACAGCCCGCATCGATAAATTCCTGATAGTATTTCCGGTTACCGTAGGCGAAGTTATATCGTTCCGGGTGAGCCATTACCGGCTTGTACCCGTTGATTTGGAGTGCAAACAGTTGTTCCTTCCATCCGAACGGAAGGGAAGAAAAGGGAAGCTCCACCAGAACGAGATTGTTGCTGATGGTGAGTAATTTCTCCTTTTTTTCAATCTTTTCCGAGAAGCTGTCGTCCATCATGTATTCTGCCGCAAGGCGAAGCTGAACGGGAATATTTTCGCGCTGTACGGCAGCTTTCAACTCATCGAATGCCGGCTGAAGCGTTTCGGGAGCGTTGTCGTAAAGTTCGCGGTAGACATGGGGTGTAACAATCAAACGTTCATAGCCCAGGGCATGCATGCCGGCCACCATTTCCAGCGCGGTATCCAGATCCGGAGCCCCGTCGTCAACACCCGGCACAAAATGTCCGTGCATATCCGTTTTCAGAAGTTCACCGGGTTTTGCATCAGACTTCTTTTTTCTCGAAAAGAAGGAAAACATGATTTATTTATTTACTGCAACAAACTCTTCATAAACACCTCTGATCCCTTCTTCCAGGCCAATGGTAGCCTTCCAACCGAGCGCGTTGAGTTTGGATACATCCATCAATTTTCGTGGTGTACCATCGGGCTTGGAAAGATCGTGCTCAATAGTTCCGGTGTAACCTACGATTTTTTTAACCAGAAGGGCCAGATCTTTAATAGAAATATCTTCACCTACGCCAATATTCACCAGTCCGGCGCCGCTGTAGTTTTGCATCAGATAAAAGCAGGCATCGGCGAGGTCGTCGGCATGGAGAAATTCACGGAGCGGTTTACCGGTTCCCCACATCGTAACGGAGGGGGCTCCGCTTATTTTTGCCTCATGAAACTTCCGGATCAGAGCCGGCAGTACATGAGAATTATTCAGATCGTAGTTATCGTTCGGACCATATAGGTTGGTTGGCATTACAGAAATGAAATCACATCCGTATTGGGAACGATAGGCGTCGCACATTTTGATCCCGGCAATCTTGGCGATGGCATAGGGCTCGTTGGTCGGTTCCAGTTCGCCGGTCAGCAGATATTCTTCCTTCAGCGGTTGCGGTGCGAGTTTGGGATAAATACAGGAGGATCCGAGAAACATCAGTTTTTTCACACCATTTACATAAGCCGCATGAATCACGTTGTTTTGGATCATGAGGTTATCGTACAGAAACTCTCCCCTGTAGGTATTGTTGGCCAGAATTCCACCTACCTTTGCCGCCGCCAGAAAAACATAATCGGGTTTTTCGGTGGCGAAAAAGTCGTTTACCGCCTGTTGGTTGCGAAGATCAAGTTCTGAAGAAGTGCGGGTGACGATATTGTTGAATCCTTCTTTTTTCAGCTTCCGGTGAATGGCTGAACCAACCATGCCTCTATGACCGGCTATATAAATCTTATCTGTTGTGTTCATGGTTACAAAAAATAATACCGGGGAAGGTTGTCCCCCGGTGTATGTTCATCAGAAAATCTGAATCTTATTCGTATTGATTCTTGATACCAAATCCAGACTCCAGGAGGAGCTTGTCTTTCTGGAAATGATTAACATCGGCTTCGACCATTTCCTTGACGAGCATAGGCAGGTCGTAAACCGGCTTCCATTTCAGCTTGGTTTGTGCTTTTGTGGGATCACCAATCAGCAGATCCACTTCGGTCGGGCGGTAGTATCGGGGATCGACGGCCACTACTTCCTGACCAACCGGAACCTGGTAGTCGGGGTTATGACAGGCGACCACGTAGCCTTTTTCGCTTTCGGCAGAGCCTTTAAATTCGAGTTCGATTCCGACTTCGGCAAAAGCCATACGAACGAAATCGCGCACGCGGGTGGTAACGCCGGTAGCGATCACAAAGTCTTCGGGGGTATCCTGCTGCAGGATACGCCACATCGCTTCAACATAATCCTTGGCATGTCCCCAGTCGCGTTGTGCATCGAGGTTTCCGAGATAGATTTTATCCTGAAGGCCGAGGGCGATTTTGGCGACACCGCGGGTAATCTTGCGCGTTACGAAGGTTTCACCGCGGAGAGGCGACTCGTGGTTGAAGAGGATACCGTTTACGGCGAACATGTTGTAGGCTTCGCGGTAGTTTACGGTAATCCAGTAGGCGTAAAGTTTGGCCACGGCGTACGGAGAGCGGGGATAGAAAGGGGTGGTTTCGGACTGGGGAACAGCCTGAACCAGACCGTAGAGTTCGGAGGTGGAAGCCTGGTAAACGCGGGTTTTTTTGGTCAGTCCCAGCAATCGTACCGCTTCCAGAATCCGGAGCGTACCGATTCCGTCGGCGTTGGCAGTATATTCGGGTTCCTCGAAGCTCACATGAACGTGGCTCATGGCCGCGAGGTTATAGATTTCGTCGGGTTGGATCTCCTGAATGATGCGAATAAGGTTGGTAGAGTCGGTCAGATCCCCGTAATGAAGGTGCAGTTTTACATTTTTTTCGTGGGGATCCTGATACAGGTGGTCGATACGATCGGTATTAAACAGCGAGCTGCGCCGTTTGATACCGTGTACAACATAGCCCTTGGAGAGCAGCAATTCGGCAAGATAGGCGCCGTCCTGGCCGGTGATACCTGTAATTAATGCGGTTTTGTTCATCGGGTTTTTCTTGATATTAGTAAAAAAATATACGCAAGTTAATAAAGTAAAAACACTAACGTAAAAAGAACTGTGTTATTTTCCTAAGGGGCTTTAACCAGGTAGTAAAAATCCAGGGATTCAGTCCGTTCATCTTCCAGGCCATCCGGTCTTCACGGTTGGCACGCAGGCGATTCTTAAGGGAAGCGTTGCTCATTCCCCCGGCCCGCATTTTTACGATAACCTTCGGAAGATAGGCAATTTTCAGCTTATGCTTCACGAATGCCCTGAGCATCAACTCATAATCGGCAGCACTTTTCAGCTCCAGGGTAAAGGTTCCGATTTGATCGTAAACCCTTTTCCGAACGAAAAAGGTCGGATGCGGCGGCATCCATCCGTAATAAAAGGATCTGGGTCCGTGCTGGCCGCTGATCCATGTCCGGGTAACAACACTTGTATCGTCGAACTTCACATATTGAAGATCGGCATAACAGGCATCGATGGTTTCGTCCTGAAAAATCTGCATGATGGCCGACAATACGGTCTCGTCGGCATACATATCGTCGGAGTTCAGTATACCTACGATTTCGCCGGTAGAAGCGGCTATGCCTTTGTTCATGGCATCATAGATGCCTTTATCTTTTTCGGAAATGACCCGGCTCACATGCGGATATTCCTTTACGATTTCCAGAGTATTATCAGAAGAGAGACCGTCAACGATCAAATGCTCTACCTCAGGATAGTCCTGCATCCGGACGGATTCCAGTGTATCCCGGACGGTAGCAGCGGAGTTAAAGGTTGCGGTTATAATGGAGAGTTTCATCGGATCGTTCGGTCTTTAACTTTAACAGCAGGGTTTCCCTGGTAGATTCCATTGGGTTCCGCGTCTTTCGTCATTACGGAAGCTACGGTCAATACAGAATGGCCGCCCAGCGAAACACCGGGACACACAACGGCTTTGGCCCCTACCCAGGCGCCATCGCCCACCAAAATGGGCTTCACCATCAGGTCGAAGGTAGACAAGGTATAATTATGGTTCCCCGTAAGCAACATGCACTCCTGGGAAAGACAAACGTTGGAGCCTATCCTCACTTCGGCAAGATTATCGATCCAAACTTTTTCACCAATCCAGCTGTGATCCCCTACGGCAAGCTTCCAGGGATATTTGATATTGACACCGGGTTTGATCACAACACCCCGACCGATTTTGGCCCCGAATAAACGCAGCAGGAATACCTTCAGACCGGAAACTGGATTGAGGGGGTTGATGAAAAAGAGCACATTTACAAAATACCAGCAGATCTGCCGGAGTTTTGAGGCGCCGATCTCGTTTTTGTACCAGTCATTATTGTATGTCGATAAGTCTGCCTTCATATAAACAGCTGCCGGTATTTATTTTTAAAATCACTTTCCCCGATATAGGATTCGGCGGTTTTCTTTGCGCCCTGCCTCCACTGATCCCAATCCGATTGCGGCATATTCACCATGTCAACGAGGCGCTTTTCAAATTCCGATGGAATCGCCAGAGGAATATCCCAGCCCGCCTTCCTTTCAGCGAGATTCAACCAGGGTGTTTGGTCACTGATCAACACCGGCACGCCGCTGTACAGGGCCTCAAAGATAGCATGTCCGAAATTTTCGCCCAGCGAAGGCAGCACAAAAAAATGATATTGAGACAGGGTGGCAGCAACCTGTTCGTTCGGAAGTGCACCTTTAAAATTAACAAGTACCGAAGAAGGAAGCGACGCTGCCAGACTTTGGCATTTGGTCAGATAGGCCGGATCGTCTGATACGCCGTAAACATCCAGAAGGAATTTTCCAGTGGAAGAAACCTGCTTCAGTCGTTCCAGCAGAAAATCGAGTTTTTTCTTCGGATTGATCCGTGACAGAAAAACCAGTCGTACGGCCCCTGTTTCTTTATCGACATTCGATAAGTTCGCAGCAGCCATTCCCGGAATATTATTGGCCAGCAAAACCGGAGCCCCGGGAAATACCTTATTGATGTCCGATACTTCCTGCAGATCCGTACCATGAAACAATACCCGTTTGTGCAGTTTCAGCAGTTTAAATCCGGTAAGGAAAATTTTCTTTTTCCGGCTTTTCAGTCCGAGTGCCCCCCGGTGCAGCATGCCGCGCGGGGCGAGAACCAGCTTACCGTTGTAACCCATTGACTTCAGCGCGATCCGGGGAAGAATGGTAAACTTGAGCGAGAACATACTGTTAAAGTAGATCACGTCGGGCTGTAGGTTCCGTACCAGGGATTGGATAAAGGGGATACCGATTTTCGAGGTTTCGGCATAATAAACCTGAGTTCCGTCAATCGAATTCCACTGGTTGGCCTGTATTCCTTCGTATGGCTTTTCCTCCCCCAGGTCCCGATCGGAAGTAAACACGTAAAACTCAAATTCATCCTTCATAAGTTTTACAATATTCCGGCAGGACTGAATCGGTCCCCCGGCCTTGTATCCGGGGAAATACCAATCGGAGAACAGCAGGACTTTTTTCTTATTCGCATTCATTGTTCTGCAGCCATTGTTCCAGGATAATAAAAATCCAGATTTCCGCCCACCGTACCGAGGGGTCTCCTTTCAAAAACTTAGCCCACTCCTGCTGCAGGGCTCCGGCATCCATAAAGGATCTCTCCGAAATAGAGTTTATTCTTTCGGTACAAAAATCCTTCAGTTCCTTTCGCATCCATTGTGCCCAGGGGAAAACAAATCCCTGCTTCTTACGGTGTACCACTTCGTGTGGGAGCAGGTCGCCCAGCGATTCAACCAACAGTTTTTTGGGATACACCGGAGTTTTCAATTCGTCCGGCACCTGAAGTACGTACGAAATCAATTCATGATCAAAGAAAGGCTCACGCACTTCCAGCGAAACAGCCATACTCATTTGATCGGTATCTTTCAGCAGGGTATATTGGGTATAGCCAAGATAGTCGGCTATTGAAATCTGACTGTAATCCGGGAATTTACCCAGGGCCGGAAGGGCCGAAAGTTTCTGCTCGATCACATCACCAACAAAGGGGTGCCCCATCAATCGGCTGATCCGGGAAGGTGGAAGTATCTGCCGGAACAGGGGATACAATTCTTCCACCGAGCAATTGCCGATCTGACAAAGCTGGCGCAGGCGTTGCTTTTTGGTGCTCTCGCCGGCAAGCAAGGCGGCCGCAAGTTTCCGGAACGGATACATGGCCGGCCAGATATTTTTGAATTTCCGAACCGATTTGTATTGTCCGAAAAATGGATAGCCTGCAAAGAGTTCATCGCCTCCTATTCCCGAAAGGGCGACGGTGATGCCGGCTTCGCGGATGGCTTTTGATACCACATAACTGTTGATCCCATCTGCACTCGGCGTATCCATTGCGTTCAAAGCCGGAATAAGATTTTCGAGCATGGCTTCTGGCTTCAGCAGAATCCGGTGGTGGTTGGTGTTGAATTTCTTCGCTACGATTTCCGCATATCTGGACTCGTCGAACTCTTCCTCTTCAAAACAAACATTAAAGGTTTCCGGGCGGCTGGCACTGACTTCCGCCATCAGCCCCACCACCGCACTGGAGTCGATACCACCCGACAGGAATGCACCCACGGGTACATCGCTCACCAAACGTTGCTCTACGGCCGTCCGGAGAAGCCCGCGGATCTTATGTTTCACCTCCGGCAATCCCTCTCCTTGATACAATCCGGGATTGGACGTAATATCCCAGTATTTTTTTATTTCGACCTGACCATTTCGGACCTTCATGAAATGGCCGGCTTCCAGTTCTTTAATGCCCTCGAAAATCGACTGATTGCCGGCAACCGATTGATAGGTCAGGAACGACATCAGTGCGTTGGTGCTGAGTTTGGGGCGGATGCCCGCACCCGCAACCACGGATCGAAGCTCTGAGGCAAATACGAACTGATGTTCGTCCTGGTAATAGTACAAGGGCTTAACACCCAGTCTGTCGCGGCATATCACCAATTCTTTTTCCTGCGTATCCCAAACGGCAAAGCTGAACATCCCCTTGAGCTTTTCCACCACGCCGATGCCCCAGAGCACCCAGCCTTCCATCAGCACTTCGGTATCACCGGTACTTTTGAAGCGATGATCGGTGATCAATGCCCTTACCGACTGAAAGTTGTAGAGCTCTCCGTTAAAGACCATCTTATAACGTCCGTTACCACTTGTATAGGGTTGATTTCCGGCCGGACTGAGATCGATAATGGAAAGCCGTCGGTGCCCCAGCGCGATCTCCGGGTCTTCATAGAATCCGGAGGCATCCGGCCCCCGATGCGACATGGCATCGGTCATTCTTCGGATGGATGAACCCGAATGCTCTTCTTTCCTTCCGCCAAAATTATATATACCTGCAATTCCACACATGTTCTAAGAATTGATATGAGAGATGATTCGTTCATTCAGCCGGCAAGCCCAGGCTTCGGTGTTCAGTGTTTTCCCAATTTCGTGCGACCGTTGCGCCATTGCTTTCAGCGAATCCTCATCCATGGAAATGAAACGATCAAACGCCGATTTCAGGGAGCGGGAATCGCCGGCCTTAAAGACAAATCCGTTATAACCGGGACTTAGAAATTGATTTCTTGCTCCCACCATGGAGCTCAGAATCAGGGGGAAGCCCATCAATGCGTATTCATGCACAACCACGCCCCAGGCTTCGTAATTACTGGGTAATACAAAAACCCCACCACCTGCGGTTTCCCTGGCGAGCTCGTCGGGCTGCATAAAAGGCTTGTAGGTTATATTGGAATATTTTTGGCTCAGGGCCCGGACCTTTTCTTCATAATCGCCGCTTCCGATGATGACGAATTCCCAGTTGTGTTGACCGGACGCATTGGTCATTTCTATCGCCTCTATCAGGGTTGCCATTCCCTTAAATTCCAGCAAGCGTCCCACATAAATAAAGCGTTTGGGAAACCTATCCCGCTGGCGATACTGGTTTTGATAGAGGTCGGAATCCGCACAATAGTATCCGGTCATCACCATTTCGGAAGGAATCCCTGATTTGCGCATGTATTCGTACTGAAAGATGCCGGGAACCCATACCGAGCTGTATCGCTTCTGAACGAAAAACCTTCCGCCAAGTGCGAACAGCTTTTGTTTCAGGGATCCAACCCATTGGTTATCCACCGCCGTTATGACCAGCCGTCCTTCCTTTTTAAGCTCGGGTAAAATCGCATTGTAGTCCCTATCGATCCAACCGGCGACCAGGATGCAGACAGGGTCGAGCTTTCGGCAGAGGTCCAGAATGGCATTCCGGTCCATTTCCCGTCTTTCGTAAAACCGTATCCCCGGTGCTTCAGAAAACTGAAAAGGTGCATTTTTATCCAGCGGATAACGTACCACGTGCACATCATAATTGAAAAGACGGGTAAACTTCAAAAAACATGCATGGAGATAGGGTGCATACTCCGTGTATAATACAAGAACGTTTTTCTTCATGGTAGAGGGTCACCTATTTTAAATGGCTCGGATAGCCGCGGTCCAATAGACTCTTTTGACCATTTCCCGACGGCTGCTCATTTCTTTCCGTCGGATTTAGGGTGTTGTTGGTTTAACCTTCCGCTATGCCACTTACTATCCGTAAAACCTGTATTTTCGTCTGAAAATAGCAAAGCAAGTTGGATTTACGCAAATTTATTATCGGTCTTGGGTGCTTAGCACCATTTATTGGTTCCTTTTATATTATTCCCAGATATACCTTCAGTTTCGACTTTTATGACCATTATTTCATATTTGCGCTGATCCATATTTATAATATATTTTTCCTGAAAGGGCCGATGAACATTTTGCCCACCTGGCTGTTGAAAGGGCTGTCCGTTTTTCTGCTATCCACCTTTATTGCCAGCTTTTCCAACCCCGACGCTTTTGGGTTTCCCTTTATCAAACAGTTTTTTGGGGCGATGTTCAGCGCCAGTTCCTATTATATAGTTTTCAAGGCGGCCAACTTCAATATTTATTACGTTTTCAAACAGTACTGCAACTTCGCATTTTATGCTTCCTGTTTGGCATTGGTTGAAGAAGTGCTGCATGTATTAGGGATACATATCCGGACTGCATTCCCCGGCTCCTTCGGATTGTTCCGGGTAAGTGGCCTTTCCGGAGAACCTTACAACCTGTCGCTGGCACTTTTTCCTGCGGCGTTCTTTTATTTAAATAATTTCTTTTCAGGACTCAAACAGCAGCACGAAAACAACAAACAGACGCTTGTTAAATCCGTTGTTATTTTACTGGCGTTTTTCCTTACATTTTCCAGCACGGGATATATCGGATTGTTTTTGGCCTTCATTTTCATTGCATTCCATCAGGGATATTTGGATATCCGGAAGCCTTCCATCGTTTTGGCGCCGGTGTTCTTCGGACTTGTTTACATGTTGTTCGCCTATTTGTCTGCCAACAACGAAAACTTTAACACCAAGTTGCAGGAAGGTGCCTGGTTTCTGTCCGGAGAGATGACCAGCCCCGAAGAAATGGACAACCTCAACTCTTCGTCGTTTGCCCTACTCAGTAACTTTCAGATTACCGTCGAGGGTGTAAAGGACCATCCTATTTCCGGCGTAGGACTGGGCAGCTACGAGATGTTGTTTCACGAGAAGTTCGATCAGTTGTTCGGAACCCGCTTTGAAGCCAAATATGGGCGATCCAACTTCAATGATGCAAACTCCATGTTTTTAAGACTTCTTGCAGAAACGGGCATCATCGGATGTTCGCTTTTTCTGTATTTCATTGTTGCTTTCCTGATTAAGAAGAAAATCTCTCCTGATTTACGAAGTTTTTATCTGATCTCCATAAATCATGGAATGTTTATCCTCTTTATCATTCGTTTGATCCGATGCGGGAATTACCTTTCAGACGGCATGTTCTTCTTTATTTTCCTCTTTTACTACAGCTACAAATTGTTTTCCAACCAAAAAGCGGATTATTCCCTGGCGAAGTAAAGCTTAACGAATAACGATTTTATCGAGGTGAACCTCTCCTTCCAAACATGAAATCATGAGCGTTCCCCCGCCAAGCTGTCGGGCGATATCATTTATCCGATAGTCCTGCCAGGCATTGGCCGCTACCGATATTTTCGCGGACGCACCGGTCCGTAGATTTTTAATCAATAAGGAACCGCTCCCCTTCATCCCCCTCGCACGGATCGATACATATTTCCGGTCCTGCCATTTTTCCGCTACTTCGTATTCAACGGACTCCTGGGGTCTGAGGCGGCAATACGTAGTAAAATTCGTAAAGTCGAATCCTCCGCTCAGATTTTCCGTAATCCGTTGGGGATTCCCCGAACCGCGGCCGAACATTTCGGCTTCGATACTATATTCGTCAGCCCAGTAGGAGGGATATTCGTACTGATGCCAGCCATCCAACTGATAAAATACCGGATCTTTGCCGGATAAGTCGAGTATATACACACTTCCCTGCCGTCTGATTTCAAAACGCAGTTCTTTCCCCTCCAGGGAAATGGTGGTTATTCGCGAAAGGCTTACACTTCCCTTATAGTTGCTCAACTGTTGAAGGCTACCGTAAATCAGGTATTTCTTGCCCATCTTCCGGACAAGAATCAGTTCGTCTTCCCCATTTCCCTTGAAACGATATTGACGTTGTTTATCGGAAGTAGGTGTCGGATTCAGGAGTTGGCCTTGTTCGAAGAATTCGGGAGCCCAACTTAGAATTGCCTGTGCATAAACCGGCATGGCAATTTGGTAGGCGTACCCACGTGGATCATTAGGGCCTGCGCCATCGGGCCATTTTCCTCCGGCGCCGGTAACATTAAAATACCCAACGTAAAAGAAATCAGCTCCCAGCATCATCATCGACTTCAACAACGCCAACCATTGTGCCGGACGAATGTTTGATTCTTCCGTTCCCCAGCCGGCACCGACGAAAGGTGAAAAGCGGGTATCGCCAAGTTCAATTTCACGGGTCCGGCCTTCGGCGATGGTTGCATAACCGTTGTAGCTGCCCATTGAGGTCCGCCAATTATGTGGGTACCGGGGATAAAAATCCGGCGTGGAATAAATCGTTTTGTTATCCCACGAGTTTAGCTGACGTCGCATGGAATAGTCGGGCCAATATTCGGCATTGAATGCAGAGAGATTGTAAAAGGAAAGTTTGGTTTTCCCTTTGTCCATCCCCTCCAGGACCGTTGCTTTATAGGTAGAATCCAATCTATTCTGAAACCTGCCGCTGAATTGACCTACTGTCAATCCCGACTTTTTATAGGCATTCCAAACCGCAGGATCCATTTTCAACAATTCTTCGGGACGGATATGGCCGAAGTACTCGCCGTTTTCATTCAATAACGCCGGAGGACGTTTCAGATATTTCATCAATTGGTCCACATAAAAACGGGTAGTTTTTCCGTCCTTTTTTACAATATCCAGGTCAGCGAGTGGCGACAGCCATTTTTTATTTCGGTAGACCACGGGCTTACCCGACGCCGACCGGAAATAGTAACGATCGGGCAAATCCTGTGCGGAAATAAACGCCTGTGATTTTTCGAGTCCGGCATGAGAGGGGCGCCCCTGAACCTGTACCAACACCGAAGCGACGGGGTATTGGGGATTCCGGTTAGCAAAATCGATCAACGCTCCGATAACCGAATTTTTATCAGAATACTGTTTTTGAGCCGCATCGGCGGTGGTTCTGAGAATTGGAATATCAAGATAATAATTCCAATTTTCAGCCATTTCTGCCGAAAGTTCTACCGCGCGCTGCGGATTGTTTTTTCCAAAGCCTTTGCCCCCGGCGGAAGGCAATTCTCTGTGCAGGTACGTTATATCCATCCAGGACATGTTCCTCCTTAGCGATACAGAACGCCAGATCCGCGGTGAGGGAAACGATTTCAGCTGATCTGTTGCCTGCACGTTATAATTGGGGTAGCCCGGCGCGAATTCCTTCTCATCATAAATTTTTTTTGCCGTCTTCGTTGCCGGGGTGCTGTTCTTTACGGAAGAATTCGTCGGCTTAAAGCCATATTTCCTGCCTGCTGTAAGCTCTTCCCTATGCTGTCGGATCAACGTAGATGGAAGCGCCTTGTTATAAATAGCGATCTCATCAATTTTATCCGTACTCCGAAAGCCGGAATTATTACCGAGTTGGAATTCGCCGATCGGCATCGTTGATGAGCCATCTTCCAGTAGTTCGCCATCTACCCAAATTTCCTTTTTGCCCTTCCTGCCATCGGCCACAAATACAAAATGATGCCACTCACCGTCCATGTAATAGTCGTAACTGTTGCGGCCTATCCCCGTAAGTTCAATTTTTAGTTCATGAGCAACCTGTTTTCCCTTCTGAAGGGTGTTCGTCCGGAAGGAAAAACCCTGGTAACCAAATCGGATGGCACAAAGTTGTTCGGCGAATGTCATCCAAAAGAAGTTCTCACCCTTAAATAAGAATTCAAGCGTAAGCTGGTCCTTCACTACACTTTTTAACTCACCGGTGACGGCGTTACACGCAGAAGCCTTCAGATCGATCCCTTTCCCGGCCTTTCCGGACGGAATCAGTTCCGCAGGACATTTGTAGTACCGAAGATCGAACTGCTTTGCGGAAACAATATCTGCGTAAGAATCAGGACCGTCAAAGGTCCAGTAACGAACGGGCGTATACTGCGCCAGGGCCGGCACTGCCGTTACCAGTACGAACAACAGGAAAACAATTCTTTTTTTCAATTTTTTACTCTTTTTTTTATTGCATCAACCACGATGCCTGCTACCCGCGTCCAAAGAAAATTCTCCCGGATATGACGGTAGGCAGCAATTTTCTTTTTCGTCATCTCTTCGCTGCTGGAGTCGATCGCGCCTTTCATCGCCTGGTAAAGGGCATCGGTATTGCCCGGTTCGATCAGCCATCCGTTTTGATCGTTGACCAGTAATGAAACTGCGCCTACATCTGTAGCAATGGCGGCGCAACCGTTGGCCATACCTTCAATAATCACGTTGGGCATTCCTTCCGCATAGCTCGGACAAACCAGAACATCGCTCTTACCAAGTATTTCCTGAATCTTCGCTTTATCGGACACTACCCCATGGTAGGAAACGTTGGGGTGCTGAATTTGTTCTTGAACGGGTATCGGGCCAACAAACGAAAAGGTAAAGTCTTCCTTTTCGAGTAAGGTTTTCAACACACTGCTTAATTCTTCAATACCTTTCCTCCGTTCATATCGGCCAACAAAAACAAACCGACGCCTGGGAGAGACATCGCGGTTGGCGTCGTTCATCCATTCCTCCTCAATAGCAGCCGGAATTTCGATAATCCTTTCCTGGGGTATGCCCAACTTTTTAATGTAGCCCGTTATTTTTCCGCCGTATGAAAACACATAATCGGCTCTCCGGTTCACCGCCCTGAGGGGAAATCCAAGCAGGAGCGTGTCAAACCACATCTTGATTCCCGTGGTTCTTTGCATAAACTCATACCCATGGATATTGACCCCGATAGGCGGACACTCCCTTGTTTTGTGACGAAGTGTGTACCAGGCAGCAAGGCCTTTTGCAATGATAAAGTCAATTGGACCCAACCCCTGAAGCTTTTTATCCACTTCCCTGGAATAGAGCCAGGACTGATAAATATAGTGCCCCGGGAATCGTGCCACCACCGGCTTTTCAATGACCACCGATGTCAGCAGTTCCCGCTCTTCACCGGAGAAACAGGAAGCGTTTCGGACCTCATCGGTAATAACATCTGCTGTATGGATCAATACTACACGGACGCCATTTTTCAGTAGATACTTACACAAAAAATAGGAATGTTTCTGCATTCCTCCCAACACGTAGGGCCAGATCCCGTCTGTCACCAATGCTACCGTCATCCTTAATAGATAGTTGTGGGATTATTATTATTTTGTATCCCTTCGTCTTTCACTTCGGGACCAGATAAAACCAGTGAGTATTTACGTTTTCTGGCCAGAAATACCGATTCGAAATAACGGTAGGAAACCCAGGAAACAAGGATACTCAAACCGAAGGTTCCAATGTATAAAAGAACGTTAAACGCCAGGGAACTACTCAGATGCAATCCAAAAGATCGCAGGATATTCAATAATAGCCCAATGCACAGACAGTGCCACAGGTAGAGTCCGTACGAGATGTTACCCATAGTGATAAATATCCTGTGTTCCAGCGAAATCGGTGTTCGGCTGTTGGTCGCACCATTTAAAATGATGACCAAAAAAATTAAGGAAAGAACAATATGGTGTAGTTCAAAAAACAAGTCAATACGATAGATAACAAAGGGGAGCAGAACCAATGCGGTCCAAAGCGCAAGATTGCTGCTTGCCAGGGTTCCCAGGCTCGATTTGTTGTAAATCAGGCATGCGCCCAGGGCACCGATCCCCATACATTCCATCCGGGTGGCCACTACCAGATTCTTGATTTTTTCAAAGGTGTTTGCATTTATTTCAATATATCGTCCGGAAAGCACCAGAACAACTTTTATTGCAATAAATGAAAGAATAAAAATGCCGATCAAACGAATTCGTTTTACCGGCAGTAACATTAGGAGTGGCCAGAACAAATAGAACTGTTCTTCCACACCAACCGACCACAATGGCGCAGCATAAGGAATTTCGCCGAAAAAGGAAAGCGCAGCATTGGGCATAAAAAAAATAGAAAAAATCAGCTTCCTGAAAAAATCAACATGGAGTGCCTCCGAATAACCCGAAATATAGAAGGCATCCAGATGGGGAATGATGAAATAACAAATTAATATGACGAGATAATACAAGGGCCAAATCCTCAGAATTCTGCGCATATAAAACTTTCGGACATCGATGGTTCCGATTTTTTCGATCTCTTTCAACAACAGGGTTGTAATCAGAAAACCGCTCAATACGAAGAAAAAGTCTACTCCGGCGCTCCCCGCCTCAAAAAAGAACGGGGTATCCCAAAGATTACTTATACTCACCCTTTTTTTAAACAATTCAATATGCGATAATATAACCAACGCAGCAGCCAGGAAACGAAAGCCGTGAAGATTTTTGAAATACACTTTCTCGGACATAGAGTAAACAGCACTTTTTTCTACAGTTCCGCGGAGCAGAGCTATAATTCGAGTAGTAGCGACATAATTTTGTTAACACCAGGAATGTGTACCGGAAGCGAAGCAGCGCGTTCGCCGGTTCGGAACCAAATCCTTTTCAATTTGGGGACGTTTATTTCCGAATTCAGCAGCCGCCGTTCCAACCGGGTAAATTCCTGTCTGGATATGGCACCGATTCTTCGGTTGTAAAGCAACATCTGGTATACCGCGTACAAGGTTCCGAATAGTTTGGGGTAGAGGCCTCTTGCCTTAGCCTCCGCTTCAAACTTTCTAAAAAAGAGAAGGGCAGAGTCCACATAGCGCGACAACAGCGCAAATTTGGCAAAATTCAGCCTTCCTTCTTCGACCCGGTAATAACAATCGGGCTCACCCCGAATCAGTTCGAATCGAACACCCGATACCAAAAGAGCACGGGTATGCAACTCCACATCCTGCAGACGTTGAAAATTTTCGTCAAAGCCTTTGAGGCTCAGCAGAAAGTCGCGTTTCCAGATCGGTTGGGAAATTGTCCACGGAAGTTTGTGCCGAAGAAAATCCCGGAGTGGAAACCGGGAACGCGGGATCCATTCATAAGGAGCATCGCCGATCTCCAACCGGAAAGCCCGCATGGGAAATACCAGAAAATCAGGAAACCCTTTTTCTTCCAAAAGTTTATAACGCGATTCTATGCAGGTTGGGGACAACAGGTCGTCGCCGTCAAGAAATACGATATACGCCCCGGATGCTTCGTGGATACCCTTGTTCCGGGAGAAATTGGCGCCCCGGTTGGTATCGTTTATAAAAAGACGGATTCGTTTATCTTTTCCGATATAGGAGTGGATCAGTTCTACCGAATTATCGGTCGACCCATCGTCAACGATTACGGCCTCCCAATCGGAAAAGGTCTGAGCCAACAAACATTCTATGGTTGCGCCGATATAGGAACCTTTATTGAAGGATGTAACAATTACGGACACACGTGGGGCCGACATATCATTCATTTATTTTCTGCAAAATCCGTCGATCATCCGAAAAATCCCAGTCCAAACACGCGTACAACTGCCGCCTTAAGTCTACTGACGCCAAATCGTGGCTCCAGAACCCATTTATCGTGGTAAAATTCCTCATATATTTTCAACGCTTCTTCCCTACGATGCTTCACAAGAATCAATAACGAAGACAACAGGAAGCTCAGCAGGGTATCCTTTTTCTCTTGATATACGTTAGGATAGGCTAACTTGAGCTGTTGGATATAGTCCACCCGGGTGTTCACAAATCTGAGCCAGCGCTCGCCGGGGTCTGACTGGGAAATCTGCCCCGATTCACGTTCACGGATAATAGTTTTGGCGCTATCATCGAAAATACAATCGCCCCCCTTGAGTACGAGCCGGAACATCAGGTCAGCTTCCTGAGAACTTTTCAGGTGAGGACTCCATCCCCCGATATCAATGAGGTGGTCCCTTGACCAAAGATTGGAGCTGGTGATCCCAGCCTCTTTGGTAAATGCAGCAGTAAATTTATCGTGGACCAAACGCAGGATGGCGACATTTTCCGTACTGTTGAATTTTCGAAGTTGATAATTTGCTGCAACAAAAGCCGCATTGGGTTTTGATGCTAGCAATCCGATCTGATGCGCAAGCTTATCGGTGCATAGCAAGTCGTCGGCATCCAGAAACTGAATCCAGTTACCGGTGGCCACTCTCAATCCTGCATTTCTGGCCGCGGGGGCTCCGGGAGTAGATTCCTGAAGGAGAATTAAATCAGGGTATCTTTCGGTCTGGAGCCGTTGGAGTAACCTCCAGGTTCCGTCGGTAGAATCATTATCAACACAAATCACCTCCCGAGAGGGATAGGTTTGGGCATATACAGAGTCCAGACATTCTTCCACATACCCTTCTACGTTATAACAAGGAATTACAATAGAAACCTTCATTAGCGAAAGTATATCAGGCGACTTTTAATCTGGTATATGAGCTGCTTAAAATGCTGCCACGCTGTTAACCGAACGGGCTCCAGCTTAATTTCCTGACCCACCGGAACCGACCTGCGCAAATCCTCTATTGTTCCCGCAAAGCCCCTGAGTTTTCTAACATCAACATCCCACTCCCCAAATCCGTATAAATATCTCAGATAACTCTCGTGAGCATCACCAGTATCCATGGCCGAAGTGGACGTAATCGAAGTTGGTGACAGAATTCTGAGATACAACGGCTCCTGCTTACGGGAAAATGTAATCCGCTTTTTTTTATAATATTCTTTCCATGCCAGGCTATGATCCAGACAGAGAAGATAATCATTCTTGTCGCCAAGCGTGAATTCCGATGAAGCATGCTCCCATTTGTGGATCACGGTATTTGCCAACCAATTGCGGCATTGGCTGGACACCATTTTTGTAGTGATCTCGATAAACGTGTGCCATCTGTCGGCAATGCAGTCCGCTGTAGAGTACCGATGCCTAAAAAGTGCCTGCTCAGAAAACAAATCATCGTCATCAAGGCGAATGATATAATCCTTTTGAACATTTGAATCCCGGAGAAAATCTATCGCCTTTCGCACTTTTTCCAATTTCGGAAGCAAATCAAACTCAAGGAAAATGAAACGATCGTCCTGAACCTCCTCTCGGGGTCCAATTACGATTGCCGTCCAATTTTTATACGACTGCGCAATGAGACTCTTCTTACAAATTTCCCAAAGATCATTCCTTAACTTGTTCTGATGTTGCAGAGGCGTCCGTGGAATAATAAAACAAAAATGATTCTCCTTCATTTACAACACCTTGACTTATATATTCAAACAATTTTCGGTTTTATAAAAAATTGTAGTTTGGGAAGCCTGCCATCCAAGCGGCTTCAGGCCACTGAATGTCAAACTCCGAAATCCCCTTTCAGACAGAAAATTGACGAGGGGCTTATATTTTTCGCGCTCAGAGTCGTCGAGAATTATTACACCATCCTGCGTTAACCTCTCGACGGCATTGATTCCGCATTTCACCCTCATTCGCCCATCAACTACAACGATATGATACGTTGTATCATCACGCAGAATAACCTTCGGATACGCATCGCCGACTTCCTGAAATATAACTTCGGCATTGGGGCAGTCACGAAGAAGATCGTTCACTTTGCCAAACCACTCACCATCATACTCAACAGACCGGACAGCACCTGCACGCGCGGAAAAAAAACGGGTAGAAAAGCCGGACCCGTACTCAAAAATCCTATGGTGTGATTCAATACGTTCGCTTAAAAAATTAGTTATGGGATAGGGCATCCAGGGGATGGGTTTCCCATTGTTATCGAAAGCCTCGAAGGAGAGTTTCGAATCCAGATATCCTGTAGACCGGATATAGGACCCAGGATCCAGAGCCATTTGTACAGCAACATCGATATACTGGTTGGTTTTACTATCACGGGTGTATCGGACCACTCGCCCGATCGTTAATATTCTCCGCGTGATTTTGGCGGGAAGTATGCTCGAAAGCACTGATTTAATGCTCATGGTTCCTGTTCAGGTTTAAAAGGTGATATTAGGTAATACGTTATGCGTTTTCAATGCATGCCCTTATATCAAATCCTGTCTTTAAGCATATCAAATGTTAGCTCTTCCGAAACAATTCCTTCCTTAAGTTCGATAATTCTATTGCAATGCTTCAGGGTTGCGTACCGATGGGCAATAATAACGATGGTCAGGGTACTGTCTTCTGTACTCAACTCTCTGATAGCGGTCGTAATTTCTGCTTCCGTTTCCACGTCCAGCGCCGAAGTCGCCTCGTCCAGAAATAATATCTGCGCTCCGCAATACAATGCTCTGGCGATTCCCAGGCGCTGCTTCTGGCCTCCCGACAAACGTCCACCCCGCTCATTGAGGATGGTATGGACACCATCTTCCAGAGTTTCCACGAGCTCTGTCAGGTGTGCTCTACGAATCGCATTATTTAGTTTTTCGTAATCGATCTCGTCTCTGCTTTCACCAAGCGCAATATTCTCCGCAAGAGAAGCATCAAATACATATACTTCCTGAGGAACATAACCGATCAGACTCCGCCAGGCCGACTGGTTCTCTTTCGTTATCCGAACCCCGTCGACCTGAACACTTCCTTCCACTTCCGAAAAAAACCGCAATAAGACGTTTAGCAAAGTCGATTTACCCGAACCTGATCTTCCAATAATTCCAAGGATATCGCCCTTCCGGATATCAAAGGAAATGTTATTCAAAACAACAGCATGTTGATCGTACGAAAAGGAAATATTCTGAATCGAAATCTTATCTTTAAATACCAGTTCGCCCGAATTTTCGGCAACAGCCTGACTATACGCATCCGGGTCGGTATTGCGCAGCGGAATGATTTTGGAAACCACGTCGAAGGAATAAATGTGATTCCTCAACGTCATAAAGTAGTTCATCAACCTGTTGATCCCGGGCAACAGCCGATACGCCGCTACGGCAAATACACCAACCAGGCTTCCTATTTCCGCAAGACTCTTTCCCAGATATAAACAAAAAGATATGATAACAACCAGGGAAGAGACAATCGCCACCTCGATCACCTTAATGGGAAACTGAAGCAACAATGTGGTTTTGACCTGTACCTTATTCATTTCAGCCAGCGTATGCGCGAAACGATCGAATGACCAGCGGAATTTATTCCTTACCTCGATATCCGGGTACCCCTGAAAAGTTTCGTACAGTACCTTGTGCTGTTCAATGGAAATTCGGTTTCTTTCCTTCCCAAGGAACTGAAGCTTATTGCGAACCAGTTTAAAAAAAAGCAGGAGACTGGGAAGAATCAAGATGGCCACCAACAATATAACCTTCGGATCGTAAAGCAATAACCCGATAATAAACAAAAGGACAACCAATGTTTCGCTGATTATTCCCATAACCGATATGACCCCGTATTGGGTAAACAACAGCGTTACCGAGTTCAAATGATTCACCAAACGGTTGGATCCAACATTCTTTATCTCGTGGAGTCCCTGATGATAATAATAATTGAACAGTTGTTTTGATACGAAGGTATAAATGGTAAACGAAAACTTGTATTGCGACTTCAGGAGCTGCAGGCTCACAATATTTTTTGCAATAATAAACAACAATATGGCTATGCACAGCGAAACAACAAATGAGGTCGTAGAGTTGAATCCTCCCAAACGATAAGCTTCACTTAACCAGGGGTTACTGAAAATTTTGGATTCGTCGAGGATTACCACCAGAATGGGTACCAGAAACGCAACGCCGATAAGTTCAATTAATGAATTTATAAAAATAAGAAGCAAATTGCGGGCAGCTTTAACCCGCATTGATCTTGGAAGTACGCGTACGATAAACCGAACGGCTTCGATCAGTATTAACCCCTTATTCTTCTGCTGCTCCACCATACAAACAATTTAAGCTGCTTATGCCTCCTGCCTTTTTTTTCTTCTCTTTCTCCCCTTTTCCTCCTGACCCATTCCGTAGCCGTACCCATAACCGTATCGTCCTGCACCATAACCGTAGTAGCCTTTTGCACCTTCCGCTACCACATCGTTTACCAGCAATCCGATTTTGGGGAGTTTTTTCTGTTGATAAATTTCGTCGATCATTTGCAACTGCTTCTTGTAGGTATAACGCTGGCGAATAACATACAGGGAAGCATCCGCAAATTGACTGAGGGTAACGGCGTCACTAACCAGACCGATCGGCGCAGTATCAATAATGATTACATCAAAGTGTTCACGCAACCAGCTGAACAGCTTGTTCATTCTTTCCGAAAGCAAAATTTCCGAAGGATTCGGCGGCACCGGTCCGCAGGGAATAACAAAGAAGTTCTCCACTCCTTTTACAGGTACAGGCAAATCTTCAACCGGCACGCCACCCACCAGATAGGTGGTAATGCCAGTGGAGCTGTGGATTCCGAGTCCGGACATGATCTTCGGCTTACGAAGGTCAAATTCCAGTACAACCGTACGTTTGCCGGCAATGGCGTGTGCCGCAGCGAGGTTGGTGGATACGAACGACTTACCCTCACCACTAAACGAAGAGGTAATCAGAATCACCGGCTTCTCGTGCTTATCGCCGAGCTGAAATCTAAGATTGGTACGTAGTATACGTATCTGCTCGGCGATAACCGACCGACTCTTCTCCGAAAAGATCAACACATCCTTACCTTCGTTGTGGCCGATTTCTCCGATGATCGGGGCCTGGGTGGCACGGGTAATATCGGATCTCGTGGTTACCTTATCGTTGAATACATCAATCAGGAAAATGATAACCATCGGTGCCAGTAAGCCGATAATGACGGCAAGGCTATAAATGAGTTTTCTGTTCGGGCTGATCTGGGTTTGAATATTGAGCGCCGGATCGAGTATCTGTGCGTTTGAAATGGTTGAAGCCAGTGCGATAGAGGATTCTTCCTTTTTCTGCAGGATATACAGATACAAGGTTTGTTTGATTTCCTGCTGACGGGCAATATTCTTGATTTCCTTTTCTTTTTCCGGCACTCCGGAAACTTCGTTCCGGATGCTCCTGTTCTGAATTTCCAGGGTCGCCAATGCCGCTGCATTGCTGCGGTGAAGATTTCTCAACGCCTGCACAATTTTCAGTCGAGCGGCTTCAATATTTTTATCCAGATTCTGAATGATGGCGTTACCCGGAACCGCGCCGGTTTGCAATTCTCTTTGTTTTTCGGCAACCAACGTATTGTAGCCTTCAACATAGGTCAATAATACGGGGTCGGTTACCCCAATGGTTGACGGAACCAAATTGTTTCGGTTCTCCGGTGAGGTGATATAGTCCTCCAGTAATTCAATCACTCTTAACTGAACCTCCTGTTCGCGGATTCCCTGATCAACGGCGGACAGATTCTGGAAGTACATTCCAGATTGGGCGGGAAGATCAATCACTCCCTTGGATTTGCGGAAATGCATCATGGTCGTTTCCACACTATCCAGCTGCGATTCCACCAGTTTCAGGCGGTCTTCCAAAAATGTCAGTACCCGAAGGTTGGTCTCATTCTTTTCCTCAATTGCCGAACGGTTGTATTCTTCCATAAGGGTATTCAGGACGTCGGCCCCCAATCGGGAATTCTCGGTAACAAATTCAAGCGTAATCAGATTGGAATTGTCTTTTGCAGCCAACACCGTCAGCCCGCCGGAAAGCTGCATGGCCGCCCTATACTCGGGCATGTGCGTTACAACGTAATCGTATTCCTGAAGATTGTAGGGAGATTGTTCGCGGCGCAGTACAAATTTGCCAAGCTCATTTTCAAAGGGTTGATCAAAAGTATGATCCTGTTTGTGGTCGTTTATCGTGAATCGATTCTGATCCAGAAAATGGATTCTCCACGAAAACGAAGTCAGCGTATCACGGAGTCTGAGTATCTCCAGAGAAAAGGGCGCCTCTGCATAGATATTGGCCCGTTTGACCTTTCCTTCGGCAAAATATTGTTCGGTAAGGCCCAGACGGCGTACCACCCTGGAAAGCATGGAGCGGGAACGCATCACCTGAATTTCGTTCTGTTTGTTTATCCCCGACTGCATCATCAGCATCGACGAAAACATCATATCGCTGTTTGATCCTGCCTTATTGTCGGCGCGAACCATCAGGGTTGCCTGAACCTTATACTTCGGCGTTGTGTAACGAAGGTATAACCAGGCCAGAAACACCATTCCGCAGATCATCAAAAGGAATAGCCACCAGTAGTTGACGTATTTGGCTATTACTTCTTTTATGCCGGGCGATTGGTCCTTCCCCTCAACTTTACCCAATTCAAAAAGATTCTCGTTATTCATGCGGAGATAAACTGTGTTTTAAGGATCAGAGTCTTGTAAGGGTGGTGATAATGATTCCGATGGCAGAGATCGCTCCGAGAAGCAGCGAATAGGTACGGAGATTGGACTGATCCACATTTGCCATCTTCTTTTCATTCATTTCAACGTAAACCACATCATTTTGGCGCAGATAGAAATACGGGGATTGGAATATGTTTCCGTCATTCAGGTTCAGCACGCCTACTTCACGGCGACCATCTTCTTCCCTGATGATTTTGATATTATCCCTCCGGCCAAAAGGCGTAAGATCGCCCGCCAGGCCCAGCGCATCCAGCACCGTTACCCTTTCGTTTGGCACGGTGTAGGAGGATGGTTTGGAAACTTCGCCCAAAATTGTTATCTTGTAATTAAGGAGCCTCACATTTACAATGGCATCGGTCGCCACCGATTGCCGGACTTTCTCCGTCAGCACTGCTGTCAGTTGCGACTTCGTGAGGCCTTCCGCTTTCACAGCACCAATTACCGGAAGAATAATCTGTCCATCTGTTCCAATCAAATAATCACGAACCGATTTTTCGGAATCGCCTGAACCCGACGAAGCGGCAACGCCGGGATTCATTAGCCTCGCTCCGGATTCATTTGCTGTAGAAACAAAGATGCCCAAAATATCCCCCTTCTGAAATACCGGATCGTACGGCGCAGAAGCCTGCTTCAGCAAGCTGTCGTTAAGATTTTTGAAATAAATGGCTTGTTCAGTCAGTCTTTTATTGGTGCCGCAAGAGCTTAGAAAAAGAAGAATTCCAAAAAAGACGAAAGAAAAGGAGAGTCTTTTCATAAGAGATATTAACGTTCCTGGTTCAGGAATTAAACAATCCGGCCGCACACAGCTTCGCCACCTCAGTCACATGCCGAGTTTTGCGTGCTAAAAGCAAATACCGGGCCCATTATCGTGTAGAAATAAAAAGTTCATCTATATATAAATAAATAGATATTTCGTAAGAATTGGACCGATACTGCTGTTTGGCACAAATATAAACGATTGATCTAATTAGAAATAGCGTAGATAAGATAAGAGAAGACAAATTTCGAAAACAGGCACCTTGCAGGCCCGAAACGCACAATTTCCGATCAGGAAACCAACCGGACATTCGACCGGTCGAGGGTAGCGATCAACATGCATCCAAGACGCTCCAGCTTCAACTCAACCTTGTTGCGGTAAACCTTTACCACCACCCCCTGCTCATTCATAAACAGGCCCTGCTGCACCACCGCACGGGCGCCTTCCTTAATCGGCGGCAACTGGATCATTTCAACCGACTGGTGTTCCTTCAGAAATTTGCGGATCAACACAATCTCTTCCTCCTTTACCACCGCCGGTTTGCCGCACCAATAAACAAAATTCACCACCCCATCCGTCATCCGGACACTCAACAGTTCCGATTCCGGAATGCGCACAAATACGTAACTCTTAAACAAAGGCTCCTCCACAAATTTGATGCGATCGCTCCAGCGACGGGCAATTTTGTTGAGCGGACAGTAGGTTTCGATACCCTTCTGACGAAATAACTGATTCACCTTCTTCTCCCACCGGGGCTTGGTATACACTGCATGCCAATGTTTTACAACGGTATCTGTACTCAATGGTGAATAGGTTTGATGTTACACTACCTGCAAATATAACCGAATAACCCTATGGGAGCCAAGCCGGCGTAAATTCCCCGTCTTATCACCCCACCGGAAGGGTATTTTAGCGACCATATTAAAAGTAAATCAGGTGATTATACATTTGGATTTTAACCTGTTTTTAATCTAATTTTAATCTCATGTTAATAAACAAGGTCATCCTGACCATCCGGCTATCCCATAATCGTGTTATATTTAGAGGAAAATTCAACGATTGAATAACCGTTATTACTCGCTCGATGTCTTTCGCGGCGCCACTGTCGCCCTAATGATACTCGTTAACAACCCCGGTTCCTGGTCGTATATCTATCGCCCACTCAAACATGCCGACTGGCATGGGTGGACGCCCACCGACCTCGTCTTTCCCTTTTTTCTCTTCGCGGTAGGCAATGCCATGGCTTTTGTTATGCCAAGATTTCTGGAATCCGGCCCCCAGGTTTTTTGGAGCAAGGTTATAAAACGGGCTTTTCTGATCTTCCTGATCGGACTGTTGCTGAACTGGTCGCCCTTTGTTCGGTGGGAAGATGGCCAGCTGGTGCCCAGGTCCTTCAGCACCCTGCGCATCATGGGTGTGCTTCAACGAATCGCCATTTGCTATTTTTTTGCATCCCTACTAGCCTATTATCTTAAACCCAAAAACCTGTTCGCCGTCTCCATCCTTCTTCTGTTGCTGTATTGGGGACTCTGCGCATTCCTGGGCAACCCCGCCGACCCCTACGCTCTCGAAGGCTTCTGGGGAACGGCTTTCGACCGGAACCTGCTCGGAGAAAATCATCTCTACAAGGGAGAAGGTGTACCCTTCGATCCCGAGGGCCTTGCCAGCACCCTGCCGGCAATCGTTCAGGTGACAGCGGGATATCTGGCCGGCAACTACATACGCCGACACAGTAAACAACAAGGATTCCTGCCGCCGCTGTTCTGCGCGGGAATTATCCTGACCATCGCGGGACTTTTCTGGGGCCAGGCTTTTCCGATTAATAAAAAAATATGGACCAGCTCCTATGTGGTGCTTACTTCCGGACTGGCCATACTCGTTCTTGCCCTGATGATTTTGTTGATTGAAAAAAAACAGATCAGAAACGGGCTCACCCGCTTTTTTGATGTTTTTGGGAAAAACCCGCTGTTCATTTTTGTTTTAAGCGGTTTTCTTCCCCGTGTACTGGGGCTTATCCGAATTCCCATCGGCATAAATGAAATCGGCATACAGCAATACACTTCCCCCTTCGGATGGTTTTATAGAGAACTCTGCGCCAAATTCCCCGGACCACCAGAAAACGGATCGCTGCTCTATGCCCTTATTATGATTGGTTTTTACTGGCTTATTGGGTATTGGATGGATCGGAAGCGGATCTACGTGAAGGTCTGACGGCTGACGCATAAATCCGCTCAATGATATTCACGACCCGGACTCCGTCTTCGGGCAGAACAGTGGCTATACTACGCCCCTTAAGCACATCGATTACATTCTCAAAAAAGTGCCGGTGATTGTCGCTGGTACCGGCCGGATGCGACCTGAGTTCTTCGGGCATCAGGTAATTGCGGATATGGCAAAATTCTACGGATTCCATGTATTGACCACCGATTTTGACAGATCCGTCTTCAGCAATAATCGTCAGACTGCTCTCCATATTCCTTCCCCAAACAGCCGTGGAGAAGTTGAACAGACCGATGGCCCCGTTACCGAAGTCAAAGCGCACAAATCCGCCGTCTTCAAAATCGGTAAGATGGTGGTTGCGATGGGCTACAAAACGCGCATCGATGTTGTGGATATCGCCCATCAGCCAATAGAGCATATCGATAAAATGGGAGAACTGGGTAAATAAAACGCCCCCGTCCAATTCCATGGATCCGTGCCAGCTGCCGGGTGTATAGTAACGTTCATCACGGTTCCAGTAACAGTTTACCTGAACCGTGTAGATCTGCCCCAGCTTTTCCTCATCGATCAGCTGTTTCAGCCAACGGGAAGGGGAAGAATAACGGTTTTGCATAACCGCAAATACATTCCTCTGATTACGACGTGCACAGGCAAGAATCCCTTCTGCATCACCGGAAGAAATGGCCAGGGGCTTCTCCACCACAACATGAAAGCCCGCATCCAAACAGCGGCAGGCGATTTCTGCGTGTAACCCGTTGGGAACCGTAACCGAAATCACGTCGGCTTCCAAACCGGATTGGAAGAATGAATCAAGGGAAGAAAAACAGGGAACCTGATATCTGGCCTGATCGGCTTCGGGAATCGGCAATACATCAATCAATGCTACCAGCTCAGCTTCGGGGATTACGGAAAGGATGCCCGCGTGCCGCTTACCGATATGTCCCAATCCAACAATGGCAAATCTGATCTTCTCTCCTTTCATGGTTCAATTTTTTGTACAAAACCATCCTGCAGCCGATATTTGTCGCCATTCTCCGGGCAACAGCCCATTCCGGCCTCATCAAATTCGAGACGATGGCCCAATTCGCTTACCCAACCCGCATGACGACCGGGATTGCCGATCACCAGCGCATAATCCCTGACCGGACGGGTAACCACGGTTCCGGCTCCAATCATTGCGTAGCGGCCAATTTCGTTTCCGCAAACGATGGTTGCATTTGCACCAATGGAAGCACCTTCGCGCACTATCGTAGGCTTGAATTCATGCTTACGGCTGACGGCACTCCGGGGGTTGATCACATTGGTAAACACCGCGGAAGGGCCGATAAATACATGGTCTTCGCAAATTACTCCGCTATAGAGTGAAACATTGTTCTGCACTTTGACGTTTCGACCAAGCCGAACGCCGGGCGCAACCATCACATTTTGTCCGAGTATGCAATCGGGACCAATTACTGCACCGGACATGATATGGGCAAAATGCCAGATTTTGGTATTCGCTCCGATTTCAACTTCAGGGTCGATTACGGCCGTAGGATGTGCATAGTAATTCATGAAACAGTTTTTCTAAGAGACGGTGCAATTTCGTTTTTTTTAGGCGCTTCCCCTATTAACGGCTCGGATCGTGTCGCCCATATACCGATTGCGCTGTTTATTTCGACAAAAGCATCAGCACCTTTTTGTCGGCATCGGTAAGCGTCCGCGTACTATCCTGCATCCAGTGCCGTTTAAAGGCCATAAGCGCGGCCGCAGAATCGCTGGTATTATACCCGATCAAACGAAGGGCCTGAACGGTGCTGAAACCTTCTGGAACTTCTAGTCCCGTCGTATCGGCATACCATCGCCCGAATCCATTTTCCGCCAGCAATTTCCAGGGAAAAAAGATGGAGGGATCATTTTTTCGCGTGGGAGCAATATCTGCGTGTCCGATAAAATTTGCGGCCGGAATGGAATAATCCTTTTTCAGTTTTCCCAAAAGACTCAAAAGACTGTTGATCTGTGGCTCCGGGAAGGGTTCAAAGCCGTTATTATCCAATTCAATGCCGATAGAGGATGAATTAATATCGGTGTTGGTACCCCAGCTGCCCGCACCGGCGTGCCAGGCTCGGAAATAATCGTTCAGCATGTGGTGAACCGTGCCATCGCGGCAGATAACATAATGCGCACTCACCTGCGTGCGGGTAAGGGTAAACGTCTTTAGAGTCTGTTCGCAACTGTTTTGTGCGGTGTGATGCAGGATTACGTAGTTTGGTTTCCTCAACCCAAAATTTACGGTTCCGGCCCAAAAACCCGGCTGAATGACGGAGTCATTTCCCCATTCGGCGGGGCGCTTTTTCAAAATCTTCGTGAGTTCCCTTGCCTGTTTCTTATATATTCGGTTGGTGGCCCGGTAGGGATCGTGTGCACAGGCTGCAATGGCGACGAGCGAAAAAAACAGGCAGATGTATCTGAACATAGTGGAGGAGGCTTCTGTGTAAAGATAAAAAGTTAGGGCGGAATCCATTCACAATCTTCGGCTCATTCCGCGGGGTGGACGATCTTCCCGATGGAATTCCCAACGCATTTTCCCGTTGCTGTCGAGTTCCTGTAGTTGAATCGGCGTCCGCGCTGTGCGGTGTCGTTTTGTTTCCTGGATTGCTTCGCCTACGGCTCGCAATGACGAAAAGGGGAAGGCGCGCAATGACGAAAGGGGGAAAGGTACGCGGCAACGGGAAGGGTGGCTTGCGATAACGCCTGGGTGCCGCGTCATTGCGAGGACTTTGACCGAAATGATCCTGTAGT
>Ga0182793_1000062_pt1 | contig 103361 bp, 87 predicted proteins | sample Passage237A_FD_130498 | JGI IMG/M metagenome (GOLD analysis project Ga0182793, IMG submission 130498) | Cellulose adapted compost microbial communities from Newby Island Compost Facility, Milpitas, CA, USA - Passage2 37A (version 2) (version 2) ... | reverse complement strand
TTGCCCGGATCGTACTGGGGATGATTATTGCGTTGAAGGGTATTCTGTTTCTGAGTGACATCAATCGATTGTTTAATCTGATAGAAGCCAGCCGTCTGGATTGGTTTGCCATGTCGGGGTGGGGCTGGTATATTGCCGTATCCAGTCTGTTTTGTGGTGTACTGATTATCCTGGGGTTGTTCACCCGATTTGCGTTGATATTGCAACTTCCCATACTGGTAGGAGCTGTGTTCTTCATCAATCCCAGTGTGAACGGGGTGCGGTTTAATGCCGAGTTTTTCTTGTCGCTGCTGGCCTTAATTTTATTGATAAGATTTTTGATCCGGGGGCCGGGTGAAATATCCATGGATGTTTACCGCCGGCGGTATCAGTTATAACGCTTATGCTCTCCCGTCAAACTTGCCCCGCCATTGGCGGGGTTTTTTGTGTTTGTATTGTTGTGATTGGAACCTATAACGAGTTCCAAAACCAGATTTCATTCCCAACATCGGTAAACGGTGTTGGAAGGGGAAGTGTCAGCATTGAACCGGTCAGAAATTCGAAACGCGTATTGCTTCGGCCCTGCATTTCAGGACAGCGATGTATCGGGCCGGACCAAAGTCGGTGATTATGAGGTAGGACAGTGGGGCGTGGCTGTTTGGTTTAGGAATCTATAAATTTTTATTTTATGGATAATATTTCTGGGTGTTTGTGGCCTATTTTAGCTGCCCCTTTGCGTACCTCTTTATGCAACGCCGGTTTCTTGTCGGAGGCGAATGAACAAAATGAATATCGCTTTGTTGATTATCGATAATTCCTAATTCCCTAAATTCATTCTTCCTTTTTAGGATTATATCAGAAGCCGTTCCCGTGTAGACCATGGAAACAGACCGATTGTGGAAACAGGATATGGTATACCGTTAGCATAATGTTAAAAGATTGGAACGGTTTTTGTATTAAAAGGGAAATCATCGGCGGCAAGCCGATACCATCCTCCTGAAAAACCGTACCCTGTTAGGGATTTTACACCGTCACTTCCGTCCAAGTATTTATTGTTTTGCCTGGCAGGCAATCGTGCAAATGTTTGCCATGAGGCTATGTTATTGTGTTTCCTGATATAAGATATGCAATAACGTTGGTTTCTGAATCTGTTTTGTTCAGAAAGAGCCTTTGTATTGCCTTTACAGGCCGGAAGTGACTTGTTGATTCTGTTCAGGGAATCCGTACTCTGTGTTTTTATTGCTTGCTGTTGACGGAATTGTAGAAGTGCAGAGAAGCAATACCCCGGAAGAAGACTGCGTAAACAGGCTTCTTCCGCTTTGTTAAATCCAATTCTTATGATGGCCTTTTGACGGAAGGGAAAGTGGTGACCTGTTAAAGGGTGCCATTACCATAAACAGTCTTTATTGTTCACTAAATCTGCCTCTATGAAAGGAAAATTTACGCTGCCTTATTGGCTGGCGACGCTGATCTTGTTGTCGGTTGCGACAGCTCGGGCGCAGTCGCCGGGAGGTGTACCGGTGAAAGCCTGGTACCGGGCTGATGCCCCATCAACCTTGTTCTCCGACGCAGGAACCACCAACGTCGCCGACAATGGTACAGTTTATCAGTGGAACGAATTCACTGGTTCGGGTTTTAACCTAGTACAGGCTACCGCATCGTACCGGCCTGTATTTTCCAATCTCACCACCTTAACGAATTTTAATCCTACCGTTACATTCGACGGTAGCAATGATTTTCTGCAGTACACAGCGCCAACCGGCGTAAACATCATCGATCGTGCCACCGGTTCGCTCTATGCTGCAGGTTTTATGACCACACAGAAAAGAAGTGGTCTTTTTGGTTTCCATGCCAGCCTGGACTACCCAGGTCTGCATTTTTACAACGACTTCAAATTCATGCTGTACACGTCAGGAAGTGCCACCAATGCAACCCTGAGCGATAAGGCTGTTCAGGCTCGTTCTTCCTTTTTCGGCGGTGCCGTTTGGGAAAACGGATTGGGTAGCTCGCCGTCATACCTGGAATCTACAGTGTCGCTTAATGGTGACCGTAAGTTGTACACCGGAAACCAGTTGTACAATGTAAACGTTAATACCGCCTACCGCGATCTCCGCGTGGGTTCCGACAACAACTGGGGAGCCTTCGCCGGTCAAATTTCCGAGCTGATGGTGTTCGAAGACCGCCTGACCGCTTCCGAAATGGATCGTGTGGAATCGTATCTGGCCATTAAATATGGTACCACCTACGCAGGCGGCTTAAGCGATTATAAGAACGCCGCCGGATCCACCGTTTGGGATGCTACCGCCAACAACGGCTACCATTTCAACATTGCGGGTATCGCGCGCGACGATCAGGGTGCGTTGTATCAGAAACAATCCTGGAGTACTTCCTCCGGAACGCAGGTGCTCATTGGGGTAGGCGGTTTGGCCAACACCAATGCCGACAACGCCGGTACGCTCAGTGATGGCCAGTACCTGATCTGGGGCGATAACGGCCTCGGAAAGGCACCCACCGTTGTTACCAGCGATTTCCCGGGTATCAGCCATCGCTTCGCGGCGATCTGGAAAGTACAGAATACCGGTTCCGTTGGTACGGTTAGAATTGCCTGGCCCAAAATCTACGCCAACCAAACCTTGATTCAAAGTACCGATGCGACCATCGGTGCAGGTGATGTGGCAACCAGCATGGCGGCCAATGAAATCATCATCAACGGGGTTGTCTACAACTATGCGGATGTTACACTCGCCGACGGATCCTATTTTACTTTCGGCGCCAAACTCAGCGCTCCCGGTGGTGTAACTACAGGACTGCTGATGTGGCACAGGAGTGACGACGGTACCGCTACCGCGGGACCGAAAAACGTATGGCGCGACCTTTCCGGCAACGACCGGGATGTGACTCAGAACAACAATGCCGCCTATCGTCCTACATTGATTACCGATGCCACCTATTCTGCGAATTCAAAGAAATACGATTTCAACTTTAACCCCTTCTATTATTTCGACGGCACCAACGATTTCTTCTATCGCCAGGATACCTATTTCCCGGCGACGAACAGTCCGGGTTCCGCCTATGGGGTTGTTCATAATTCTGCGGCAACAGGTTACCGTACCTTCTATGGTTGGGGCGACGACGACCCGAACCTGGATATTAATGGTAACAACCACCAGATCTGGAGAGATAACGGCAATGTTATCAATCAGAACACAGGTGCCAGCAAAATGCCCGTTCATATTGCCGGTATGGCATGGAAGGGGACCTCTGGGGGAGTTTATTTGAACGTTAACGGCCGTATCTACAGCACTACTTACAGTATCGGAAGCCTGAACAGCGCGGGCAATTTCGCAATCGGTTCCGAAGGTGCGTATGTTACCACCACCGGAAGTGAACGCTTCCAGGGAGGTATATCCGAAGTTTTTGCCTACTCGGTTGATCACCAGAACTCTCTGGGCGATGAAAAACAACGGATCAATTCCTATCTCGCTCTCAAATACGGCATCACGTTGTCCAACGATGGTGGTACCGGTGTGCCCAACTACCTCAGCAGTAATTCTGTGGTGGTTTGGGACGCAACCGCCAATGCCGGATACAACAACAATATTGCGGGTATAGCCCGCGACGAAAACAGCGCGCTCAACCAAAAACAATCAAAGAGCATCAATGCCGGTCAGCAGGTAATTATCGGTACCACTGGCCTTGCCGCCACCAATGCGCTGAACAGTGTATCGCTCAACGATGGCCAATTCCTGGTTTGGGGCGATAACGGACTGGGTAAAGTGCCCTCTGTAACCTTCTCCGGAATTTCCGGTGTAAACTATCGCTTCCAGGCGGTATGGAAGGTTCAGAATACCGGATCCGTTGGAACCGTAAGGGTATTGTGGCCTTCAGCCCTGGTGAACCTCCACCTCATCAAGGGTACGGATCCCAGCTTTGCAACGTTCGATAGCTACTACGATATGTCCGGCAATACCATCTCCATCAACGGTGTGGGCTACAACTACGCTGATGTGAGCTTTGACGATGGGGAATACTTCACTTTTGCCGCTAAGTTGAACGGTCCCGCCGGTATCGGTGCCGATCTCCGTATTTGGCTGCGCAGCGACGCCGGCTTCGATCCGACAAGATGGACCGATTTCTCCGGTAACAATAACGACTATGTTCAGGTGAACCTGAGCCGCCAACCGTTTGAAGCTGCCAAATATTATAACTTCAACCCGGTTGTGGACTTCGGTACTACCGGCTCCGATGCGCGCTTTATGGTGCATAAAACTGGTCCCTACACAGCCGACAATGCCAGCAGTACATTGTTCGCCATCACAGCAACCAAATCCAAGTCCGGATGGGCCGATATCATCGGTTTCGGTTCCGGAATCACGGACGGATCCGGTCTGCAGGCGGCTAATAGTCCGGCACTCACGAAACTCGATAACGCCAAACAACTCTATCCGGCAACGGCTGCATCAGGACTGCCCGTGGTAGAAATCAACCGTCTCTATCTGGATGACGCTTCGCACACCAGTGGCGTCGCCGGTGTTAAATACGGTCAGAACGGTCTGACTACTTCGAATACCTATAATCTCTCCGGAACGCGATACGCTACAGGAAGTGTTCTGGGGGCACAGGCCGAAGTTACCAATGGCGTAATCGGTGAGATTATTGCCTTCGAGAGGGATTTGAGCAATACCGAAAAAGAACAGGTGCGTTCTTACCTCGCTATTAAATATGGAATAACTCTGGCACACGACTATCGCGCCAGCAACTCCAGCCTGATCTTCTGGAATAGAACCGTAAACACCGGCTACAACAACAACATCGCCGGTATCGCACGCGACGACAACGGTTCTCTGATCCAGAAACAATCCCAGAGCATCAACCCCGGTCAACAGGTATTGATCTCTACAACTGGCCTCGCCGATAACAACGCGTCCAACAGCCAGCTGCTCAACGATCAGCAGTTCCTGGTGTGGGGCGACAACGGCCTGGATAAAACCTTCTCTGTTACCGTAAGCGATATCAGCGGTATCAACAGAAGAATGGCTACCATCTGGAAGGTTCAGAATACCGGTAGTGTAGGAACCGTACGTGTGGCTTGGGTTGCGGGATATTCCAACCTCAGCCTTATCCAGAGTGCCGACGAAACCTTCGATGGCTCCGATATTGTAACACCAATGAGCGGAACACAGTTGGTTAACGGTGTAGAATATGCGTACGCGGATGTTACCCTGTCTGATGGTCAGTTCTTTACCTTCGGCGCATTCCTTCAGGCACCGGGTGGTGTTACCTCCGGACTGCTCATGTGGCACAAAGGCGATGGTGTAACAACTACAGCGGGTCAGAAAGATATGTGGCTGGATGTTTCCGGTAACAACCGAAATGTTTATCAGCCCAATTCCGGCGATCATCAGCCGCAGTTGGTTACCGACTCTATCTTCGCGCCGGTAAGCAGAAGCTATTTCTTCAACTACAACCCGTTCTTCTATTTTGACGGATCCAACGACTTCTTCTACAACGAAAATGTGAACTATTTCCCCGCCAATAACAGTCCCGGCTCCGTTTATACCGTGGCGCAACACGAGGGGGCAGGAAGTACTACAACGTTCAGTTGGGGTAATGAGGATCCGTCTCTGAGAAGATCCACAAACCAATATTATATGCGGTTTAACGCCGGTAATACCGCGCTTTCTTCGAATCATTCATTGCTCACCCGACCGACTCATATTGGTGCCATTCACTGGAAAGGAACAAGTCCGGGTACCTATGTAAGCGTGGATGGTAAAGTGGATAGCTTGATCGTTACTACCGTAAACTCTATCCAGGATGTCAAGAGCTTTGCGATTGGTTCCAATGGTACCTCTCTCGACAATAATGGTGCATTACTCTTCAACGGTGGTATCGCAGAAGTGTTCGCATACAGTCAGAACCATGCACTCTCAGGTGGGGCGACAAATGAGATACAACGTATCAACTCCTACCTGGCGCTCAAGTATGGTATTACGCTGACTGCGCCGAATGGAACAAATTCGCCGGACTATCTCAACAGTAACTCGGATGTGATCTATGCTGCAGAAACTGTTTTCAACAAAAACATCGCCGGTATCGGTCACGATCTGCAATCCGCGCTGCATCAAAAGCAAAGCCGGAGCGTTAATGCCAATACCAACGGCCAGGTGATCATCGGTATCGGTGATATCGCCGAAAACAACCTGATGAACGCCAATTCTCTTGCCGACGGCCAGTTCCTCGTTTGGGGCGACAACGGCCAGACCAAAGCGATGAGCAACACCGTTGGCGATTACGTCATCTTCGACTACGCCGGACATAACTATAGCCGTCGCATGACCCGTGTGTGGAAAGTTCAGAATACCGGTGTAACCGATGCGGTAAAAATCATGTTCCCTATCAGTTCTGTGGGTACGACAACACTGGATCAGGCCGATGCCTGCGCCGATTACGTTCTCGTATATGCGAACGATGAAAACTTCACCACCAATGTTGGCATCGTCAAGCTGACAGCAGGGGAAGACTTCTACGAAGTGATGAACACTTTCCCTGCAGGCGTTAGCTACTTCACCTTCGGTAAGGCAACTCCGGTGACCGTTGGTACGGCGTACCTGCCCACCTCAACCGAAAGTACAACGCAGACCATTCCCAACTGCGGTCTCAGTTCCGGATTCACCTACTTTGCAAAAACCGGAGATGCTACACGCAAAGTGTTTGGTGCTGCCGATGTAAACGTTGATCAGTTGACGGTAACCATTTCAACCGAGGGTACAGAATACGACGACGGTACTACCTCCACCAGAGTTATGCCGCGTATCACAACTATCAACGACGCATCCGGCGCAACCTATACCAATGGTAAAGTCCGTATATACTACAGCGCCGACGAAATGGCCGCCACCATGCTCTCCGGAGCGGTTACCAACGGTTGGTTTAAGTATGATGGCGATGCGGAAGAAGTACTTTCTGATGTGTTCGCCGACGGTAAGTTTACACCTTCCAAAGCGGTAGCCCTCACACCGGATGCAACCGGGGTGGAAGATGGTGTTAACTATGTGGAATTCCATAACATCACATCGTTCAGCAGCTTCGTATATCTTTCTTCCAAACTGAACGTGGATGATATCCTGCCGGTACGCTTGACTCAATTCACCGGAAGACTTCAGGGAAGAACAGTAGTTCTCGAATGGAGTACCGCCAGTGAGTCGAACAACCTGGGCTTCGCTATCGAGCGCAGCACCAACGCCATAAGCTGGGATGAAATCGATTTCGTATCATCCAAAGCCCTCAACGGCAACAGCAGTTCTGTTCTTCAGTACAGCTACATCGATAAAAATCCGGCCCGTGGCCGTTCATACTATCGACTGAAACAAACCGATATCGACGGAAATGTTAACTACAGTTATGTTGTGCCCATCGAGTATAAAGGCGAGAACAGTGTGATTCTGATGAAGAACCCTGTTGACGATGTCATCCTCCTGAAGGGAGTAACCAGCAGAACCAACATTAAACTGTACGATATCAACGGTCGCTTACTGAAAACCGGTAAGACAGAAAAAGCTGATTGGGTAGAATTAAATGTTGCAGACCTGAGGCCTGGTGTCTATATCGTACATACACAGGATGCCGACGGTAATCAGCAAGCATTCAAGGTACTCAAGAAGTAGGAGCACTCGTGTTTGACAAAAGGGTGGTTTGATTAGTAGTTCAACCGGGCCAATTGGCCCGGTTGTTTGTTTTATAGGAATATGGGATGGTGCGATGGGCAGGATTTTTTCGGTTTGGTGTTTTTTTTATGATTTTTTATACCCTTGTTTTTCTCCTCCCGTCATTGCGATCCGCACTCGAAGCAATCGAGGAACAAAAAAGGAGCGTACCCATCACCATCCAAAACGCTTCCGGACACCCGATCTAAAGGCATTAAAAATCCCTGTTAAAAAAGCTGGAATGTATTAAAAGCAAAACGGATGGTCGCACCACCCGGGGGTCTGTTCGCTCTTCAGCAGGGTAAAATCGGGGCTGTTGAACAAGTTCTTTTCGGTTTTGTTGATAAGGGTGAAAAATGCTTGTTTGACCGAATAACCTGCAACTATGACCAAAAAACCACTAAACCGTCGCCAGTTTGTAAGACTGGCCGGCATAACGGGTGCCGCCATTCCCTTGACTTCTGTAGGGGGGTGCAATGCCCCCTCTGCCAACAACAAAAACGATAATTCGGAATCCAACGCTGGAACCGATCGTTCCTTCCCGGCCGGCTTCCATTGGGGAGTGGCCACTTCTTCCTATCAGATTGAGGGTGCCTGGAACGAAGATGGAAAGGGGCCTTCCATATGGGATACCTTTGCGCATACCCCGGGCAATATCAGCAACGGCGATACCGGCGATGTGGCCAACGATCACTATCATCGTTATCGGGAGGATGTTGCGCTCATGAAAAACGAGCTGGGCGCCAATTCCTACCGCTTCTCCATTGCCTGGCCACGTATTTTTCCGGAGGGTAGCGGTAAGCCCAATCCGAAGGGGCTCGACTTTTACAACCGTCTTGTTGACGAGCTGCTGACCAACGGTATAGAGCCTTTTGCAACGCTCTATCATTGGGATTTACCGCAAGCACTGCAGGATAAATACAGGGGCTGGCAGTCGCGCGATACGGCCAAAGTCTTTGGCGATTACGCAGCTTATGTATCCGAGAAACTCTCCGACTGTGTTCGGCATTTTTTTACAATCAACGAATTCCGATCGTTTACCGAGGCGGGTTACAAGGGTTTTCAGGTTCCATCACCCGGAAGTGCCACCGGAATGCGGACGGTCCATCTGGCCCCTGGTTTGATGCTTCCGCCCGGCGAAGTCAACCAGATCCGGCATCATACCGTGCTGGCGCACGGACTTGCGGTTCAGGCAATCCGCGCATATGGTAAGTCCGGCACAAAGGTTGGACCGGCGGAAAACATTGAAACCGCTGTTCCCCTGATCGAGGGCCCGGAGCATATCAAGGCGGCGCAGGAAGCCACCCGCGAAGGGAATGCTCCCTTTCTAACGGTTATGCTCGAGGGAAAATACACTGATGAATACCTGAGGACGGCCGGAGGTGATGCTCCGAAGTTTACAGATGAGGATATGAAGATCATCGGTTCGCCCCTCGACTTTGTTGGAATAAACGTCTATTGTCCGATGTTTTATGTAGTAGCATCGGAACAAGCTCCGGGATGGCGTATTGTACCATTCGCAAAAGGCCATGCAAAGGCGGCGATTAACAATTTTCCCATCAGTCCGGAATGCCTGTACTGGGCTCCAAAATTCGTACAGTCGCTCTGGGGGACAAAAGAAATCTACATCACCGAAAACGGCTGTGCCGGTGACGAGCAGATCGCCGACGATGGCAATATCTACGATACCGACCGCATCATGTATGTCCGTGCCCATCTTTCACAACTCCAACGTGCCACCGCCGACGGGGTACCCGTGAGGGGCTATTTTTATTGGAGTGCAATGGACAACCTCGAATGGACCGCAGGTTTTGGTAATCGTTTCGGCCTTGTGTATGTCGATTTTAAAACACTGGAAAGAAAGCCGAAAATAAGTGCAAAGCTCTTTAAGGCGATAGCGGAAAGCAATAGAGTGATGTAGATCTGAAATGGGTCGGAAGAATGAATTTATTATCAAAAATATAGCATCCGGGGGGTGCCGTGTTCTGTTTAAAAGAAACACCCTCCGCGATTGAAATCGGGAGGGCGTTTAGGTGACAGGTCAGGAAGGATTATTTTTCAAGGAGTTCTTCGAGTTTAAGGGTCAGATCGTCGCCCCGGAGATTTTTGGCAACAATAATACCGTTCGGATCGATTATGAAATTCTGCGGTATGGCCTTGATTCCATATAGTCTGGCCGCTGAGTTATCACGGCCTTTGAGGTCAGAAACCTGCGGCCAGATCAAGCCATCCTTTTTAAAGGCCTCGATCCATTTCTCCCTGTCCTTCGCATCATCAATGGATACACTTAAAATGGTAAAACCTTTGTCTTTGTATTTGTTATAGGCGTCGATCAGAAAGGGGTGTTCGATTCTGCACCATCCGCACCAGCTGGCCCAGAAATCAACCAAAACATATTTCCCACGGAATGACTCAAGTGATATCGCATTCCCGTTTACATCGTTTTGTGTGAAATTGGGGGCCGGTTTCCCGATCCAGGTATTTTGGGCAATTTCCAGACGTTGTTCGATGTCTTTAATCTCCGGGAGTGATTTAAATCGTTGCCCCAACGCTCCCAACATTTCCTCCAGGACTTCGGGTACTATGCCGTAGGAATTGCTCTTTACCAAATCCAGACTGATGTAGGAGTCCGGAAACTTTTTGACGAAATCTACCTGCAGCTGAACGGATTCCTTTTGTACATCTGCCATCAAACGGGTAAGTATCCGTAACGAATCTTTGTTGGACCGGTGCGTTTCTTTCCGGACATACAACTGGCTCCTTTTCTGGTTCAGTGGCTCCTGTAATTTGTTGTAAACCTGATTTTCTGCTTCTGTTTGCCCGGCCTGAACAATAGCCGATTTCAGCGAGCGAATGCTGGAAACTTCGACGTCCGTAGCATCTATATAGAAGCTAATGGCGTTTTGCCGGCCATCGGAGGCTTCCATCCACAAGGTAGCCAACGCGGGTTGGGGGATGATCCCGGAGAAATTGAAGTGCCCGTTTTTTATTTCCGTTGAATCGGTTGTTTTATTGTATCGGAGGAAAATTTTTCCTTCCTTCTCCCCGGCCAGAAACCCTTTTATTACAAAGGTTGAGTCGTTGTCACGGCTGAAGGTTGTATTGACGATCAGAAACGAGATTATTATTGTCGCCAGGTATTTTCTATACATGATCAAAAAAGTTTGGATAGTCAAATAGTGGATTCGTTAATTGGATTTTTCCGTTATTGGGATTATCCTACTTTAAATACCACCTGAATGATTTTTTCGAATCCGGTGAATTTCTTTGAATAAGTGTTGCCGCTGATATCGCCTGTTGAGGCTAGTGGAAGGAAATAGACGGTTCCCCCTCCGGAATTCCCGTTATAGGTTGCCAGTGTAATGACATTGTTCCGAAGCTGCATGGCCGTTACATTTTCGCCCGGTGCAAACTCGTAAATTACTCTCGACTGGTTGGCGGCCATATCGTAAATATAGAGTCTGTTGTCGGCCGCATAGTACATCTGTTTAACCGTATTGGAGAAAAGGTAGGTTGGACTTCGGTGTATATCCGGACTATTGAGTATGGGCTGGTACTCCTGGGCCACCGGTGTTGTGGTCATATTGCCGCCTGCATTGATGGTGTAAAGAAAACAATCATTGTCGTCTTCATTTTTGAATAGGGCGTACCAATTGCTGGGCCAGGTTTCAGGCCCCATGCCGGCCTTCATCACGAGCATCTTCTTCCGTACATTGTTCAGATCGAACGCCATCGTGGTATTTTCGGGGAAGGTTTTCAGGGTTGTGGACGTCTGCCCGCCATCGTACAGGAACCGATAGTTTGCCTGGTCAAAGAAAATACCTCCGTAAGACAGGCCACCCGCCGCCCACGGTGCCAGGTAACAGCCCTTATTGTCGGGCGGTGTGAAGGCTGTCCCGAACAGATTTGACGCGAACAGCCCATTCAACGTGTACACTTTCCCATTGTTGAAGGTAAAAGGGCCGTAGTTGAACGGACTGGGTTTGTACATGTTGGAAGGCTGAACGACTTCCGGTTTGGCAAAAAACAGGTCTTCATAGTTTCCGTTCACCTGAAGTGAAGTGTTGTCCAGAATATATCCTCCGCCGTCGAAATACACCAATGTGAGGTTGCCCAGCACGCTTTGTGTGGCCGAACTATGCAATTCGCGGGCGGATAGCGGCAGGGGTTTGTTTGGATTGCCCGCCGAATAAACATTCCGGATTACTTTGTCAGCCGGTGTAATAAAGCTGATGTCAGAATTGGTCTGATTCTGTTCGAGCAGCATCCATCCGGTTTGCAGTTCCGTAGTTACCTGCAGGCGCAGGTGAGTAAAGTATTTTACTTGTGTTACCGTGTCCATCGCAACGAAATCGAACATGTAGTATCCGGAAGTGGCGGGGAGTGTAATCTGTTCATGGAACCGACGTTCACGGGAAAGCGTTACAATCTTTCCTATGGCCAACGGTTCATCGGGGTCAGAAACACCTACAATTCTCCATTCAAAACGGAGCCGATTGGTATCCGGACCGGATAGCTTCGGTGTGATTGTTAGTGTGTCCAGCCGAACCACACGAAAAGTGTCTGAGTCGAATCTGGCCTGTATATCGTTTATTGCGGCGTACTCGTAATTGCCTTTGTCTTTATAGCATCCCGTAAGAATCAGGGCTGCTGCGGCTATATATATCAATATTTTCATTGGTTGCTGTTTAGATTGTTTAACCATGGGTGATCTAAGGGATGACCACCACATTGCCATTTTCGTCGATCAATGGTCCATTCACAAGCGTGTATTCATACAAGGCATTCCTAACCGAATTTTGATAGAACTGCATTTTCGGGAAATTAACGGCGTTCGGACCGGTGGTTGGAAAGCTTGAAACACCGAGATGTCCGGCGATGAATCGGAATTTTACCTCGCTGTAGGGACCAAAAAAGGTTACCAGGTACGAATCCCAGTTGTCCGGTTTCAGCAGGCGGTCGGTAAAAATTATTTTAATCCTGTTGCGAATATGATAGCCGCCATCGCCGGTCAATGTGTCCTTCATCAATGTCGTAAAGTGTTCAGACGGCTGTAGCCTAAGATTTAAAACGACCGATTCTGTAAGAAGCGAGGCATCGCGGATCAGTACAACTCCAAGTTGGGTGCTGAAGCTGTTTTTGGGCAGTATATAGTTCAGCAAACGGTAATGTTTGTCGTTAACAGCTGTCGTGCCTTCCGGGTCCGCTACCAGGCTGATGTTCCGGTCGAAGTCTACTGCGTCGCCCGAAATCCGTACGGGTAACCATAGGGTATCCGTCTGGGTACTTTCGTTTTTTTCAACAAATGTATACGTAATGCTGTCGATACTTGAAGGTCTGCTGGCGCTGTAAATAAAGTATACAGCCGGTTCTGCCTCCAGGAAGCTGTTGATTTCATCTTTCCTGCATGCTGCCAGCACGGATAGGATAGAGATATATAATAGGAGAGTTCTCATACCACAAGATTTTTTATGAATTAATTTCTGTACTGCAGTTCTGCGTCCGGTAAGGGAAGAATGTATGTCTGCTCCGATGGCGGAATAACGGAGAATCGGATAGAGGGACTGTTCAGACGTTTGTAATAGTAGAAGAGTTGCCCTTCTGCATAGAATTCCTTTTGGTATTCTTTTCTGATTTCTTCCTGAACAACGGCGGGGTCCAGGCCCGACGGCAGGGCTGGCAGGCCGCGTTTGTCCCGTACAATATTGAGGTAATTTATGGCTGTTTCGGATTCGGAACATTCGGCGGCGATATAGTACATTTCGGGAAGACGGATCAAGGGTATCCAGTTGTTGTAGATTTGATTGCCGGATTCCTGCCACCATTTGGTGGGGAAATAGACATTTCCGTTCAGTTGCCATAAATACGCATAACGAACGTCGCTGACACCTCCTGTTGCAATGTCATAAATTTGGTCCACCGCGCCACCGTTCCCATAGGCATTGGTGAGTTGTATATTGGTTCCGGCGTTCACGCCGTTTGTTGTTACACGGAAATATTTATTTTCCAATGGCCTGATATTGAATTTGCTGAGCGCGAAAACATGTTCGGGTATGAAGGTATAGTCTTTCAGATTGCTGATCCTGTCGGTCGTCTGAAAGGAAAAATAATCGGCACCGATTACGTTCTGCGCATGTTCGAAAGCCTTTTGCCGGTCGCCTTTGTAAAGGTAAACTCTTGCCAGTGTCGCCTCTGCTGCCCAATAGTTGAAATGTGCCTGCCGGTGGTTGAGCCAGGAATTTTGTAAACTGTTTTCTGGAGAATAGTAGGAAAGGCTTACCGTTTTGTAGGTGCTCAGCAGTTGGGTTGCTGAGGTTAAATCTGAAATAACGGAATCCAGTACCCCGGCGACGGTGGATAAGGGAGTTACGCCGCCCGAAACAGTTGTAACGTATGGTATGGCTGGTTTTGACGCACCGGTTGCCGGAGAGGCTCCAAAAAGCCGCACCAGGTCAAAATGGAGAAAAGCCCGCAATCCCAGCGCCTCGCCCTTGATCAACTCATAATTACCCGGCTGGAACAGATCTTTTCTGGAGTCAATCTTTTGAAGTATATTATTCAGGTTGGTGATGGCGTAGTACATTCTTTTCCAGATGTCATCAATCCATGTTTTTACCGAGCCATCCTGGTAGTTGTACATAGACGCCTGATGGTAGGTATGGCTTGGATTGCTTTGGCAGTTGTACTGCTGAGCCAGAACGTCCACGAAGGCCATGGTCAGTTGTTCGCCGTAGAGGGAAGATTCAGCCATGGTGGTGTAAACGCCGTACATCGCGTCTTCAAATCCTTTTTCGGATCCGAAGAGCTGGTCAGACTCAACCATAGATTTGGGTTTGGCATCCAGCCACTTGTTGCAGCCTGACGCGATGGATAGGATCAGTAGCGATAATATTATGATTCTCATATTGTTCGGTTTTGTTTATTTGAAGCCCAGTTGGAGTGAGAGTGCGTAGTTCCTTGCAAATGGGTAGTCGATACCTCTTTCCTGTCTGATTGATGATACTACGAATGGGTTGTTGATGTAGAAATAACATTGGAAACGGCTCATCAGCCATTTGTCGGTTACCCGTTTGGGTAACTGGTATCCCAACGTGATCGCATCACAGTACAGAGTGTTGTTATCCTGGATAAAACGCGAACTGGCCTTAGTTATATCGGTTCTGGTAATGCCGTTGATCGTGGCCAGCCCCTTATATTTTGCGTGATCTCCGGGCTTCTGCCACCGATCGGTTAATACCCGCTCATCCACGTTATAGATGGGGTCAGCGTTCTCCACACGGTCCGAAAGCGTTCGGTTATAAGATTGCCCACCCAGTTCAAACCGCAGACCCAGATTTACGCTGAAGCCTTTGTACATAAAATTGGTGCCGGTGTTGCCACTGAATTTGGGCTGATTGTCTCCCACAGGAACTTCATCCAAAGGACTCCAACGATAGGTCTGTTTGCCGTCACGGGTAAGAAATATTTCATTTCCGGTGCTCGGATCTATTCCAAGTGAGCGCACGGCGTAAATGGTGCTGACACTTTGCCCTTCATTGTACTGCAGTACGGGAGCGGTAATGGGATTGGTTGACTTTGTCTGCTCCCCGATAGCTTTGTCGTTCAGCTCTTTCAACGCGTCCGAAATTTTTACCAACTTATTCCGATTGTGCAGGACGTTCCCGTAAAAGCTCCAATAGGATCGGCGGGCTTCGTTTTTCATCACAAAGGCAGTGAGGTACAGTTCAATTCCCTTGTTTTGTACCGTTCCAAGGTTGGAGTAAAAGCTGCTGAATCCACTGGAGGGCGTGGTGTTGATGGACGTAAACAGGTCGTCGGTTTTTTCGATATAGACGTTAAAGGATGACTGTATCCGCCCTTTGAACATGTCCAAATCCAGTCCTCCGTTAAACTTTTCGGTTTGCTGCCAGCGTAGATCTGGGTTGCCCAGGCTGTACATCGTAGCTCCGATATGATTCAGATAACGCGTGGATGTCAGGTAGGTATAGGTTTGGGCCGAGGCAAACGACGGGAAGTTCTGCGAACCCGTGGATCCGAGGGAGGCCCGGAGTTTCAAACGGTCGATTGACTCCGGCATCCTGATAAATCGTTCCTTATGAAGATTCCAGCCAATTCCTACCGACCAGAACGGTGCAAAATGTTGGTTTGAACCGAACAGCGAGGATCCGTCTCTACGGAATGAAATATCCAGCAGATAGCGATAATCGTACGCATAGCTTAAGTTTCCAAAGAAACTGACGAGACGAAGTACCGATTCTGTTCCGGTAGGCTTTTCATTAACGGGGTATTGCAAACCAAACAGTATGTCGTCCATTTCCGAATTGGGAAACCCCTGAACGGTATGCGTAGTGCTGTAGCTTCGGTCTTGTTGAACATGGTATCCGCCCGTTGCGAATAGGGTGTGTACGCCAAAACTCCTTCCGTAGTTCAGGAAAATATCACCCTGATAACTGGTGTTGGTACCGTTGGTTTGTTTAAAATAACCTCTGGTTGAGAACAGGCTGTCCGGGGTATTTACGAATTCTATCGCATCGGCAGGAAGAAAAAGCGTACCGTCGGTTTTTTGTGTAGAAATGCTCGCCCGGGCACTGAGCTTCAAATCGGGTTGTATGTTCCAGTCACCTTGAAAATTGTCGGTGACGTTAACGTATTTCGAGAAATTATGCGTTTTCAGTGAAGCGTTGTACAGCGGATTGTATGCTACGTAATCCCAACGTGCGTCACTTACCGAGGGTTGAAGTATTTTAGTGACTCTTCCGGTAATGGAGTCGGTCGGGCGCCAATAGGGATTCATTCTTGCAAACGAAGAAAAACTTCCATACGGCGAATTGTCTGATCTGTTGTACGATACCGAAAGGTAGTTGGTGAACTGAAATTTGCTTTTGCGGTACAATAAATTGATTCCTCCGGAGACGTTCTCGCGTTTGGAGCCCTTCATGACTCCGGGGGCGTGATTGTAGGACGCATCAATTCCATACCGCATATAATCGTCGCCACCCCCCAAAAAGAGGCTGTGTTTCTGACCGATGGCGGTTTTCAGGGGCTGCGACAACCAATAGGTGTTGACGCCTCTGCGGGCTTCCGCAAGCCGCTTGTTGTACAATTCTTCCCGGTATTCCTGAACATGGATTCCCAGGGAGGGTAAGGTATTGTATACACCGGCGGCGAGTTCAAGCTGAAGCTTTTGCTCTGCGTTCAGCAGGTGGTAGCTGCTCAGGTCGGGAATATTCAGTGAAATATTGTTGTTGTAGTCCAGTTGTAGTCTTCCTTTTTTCGGCTGGAGCGTTTCGATAATCAACACTCCGTTGGCGGCCTTGGATCCGTATATGGATGTTGCGGCGGCATCTTTAAGTACCGTAATCCGGGCAACCCGGTTCATGTCGAGGTCGTATATTTTTTGCATGGAAACCTCAAATCCATCCAGAATAAACAAGGGTGGATTGCTTACATAACCATACTGGCTTGTGAGGTCGGCGTTTGCAATACTGTTGGCTCCCCTGACTTGAACCTGCGGAAGCTGATTGGGATCCGATCCGGTATTGATATTGGATGGCATTTGAATGGAGGCGTCCAACGAACGCAGCGCTGCCAGCACGCTTGTGTTGTTAATTTTCCGCAGATCCTCAACGGTGTAGGTCTGTGCCGACCCGGTATAATTTTCCACCGGCCTACGGAAAATACCATTCACCACGGCGTTTTCCAGTGCGGTTACAACAGGCTTTAGCGACACCCTGATCAAATCAGTCGAACCGGGCACCTTGATTTCCTGAGGGGCGTAGTTGACAAATGTGATCACCAACACATCACCGGGCGAAGCATTTATCGAAAAACGTCCATCCGGACCGGTAACCACGGCCTGCTTACTGTTTTTTATCGTTACTGTTGCTCCGGCCATGGGAGCCCCCTTTTCGTCCGTAACGATTCCATTTATCGGGATGAAAAAAAGCAATTCTGCTGCGGGGGAACTTCCACCGACGCGGCTGCTATCTCCGGTTTTCCGAAAAAGCAGGATGGTTTTGCTTTTGATCATGAAATCCACCGGCTGATCCTTGAAAAGTAAATTCAGGAAATCCTCCAGGGGAATATTCTGTGCTTTGAGGGAAACAGGGCGGGTATGCTGTAGTACGGGCTCGTTGTACACGAAAAAGAAACCGGTTTGTTTTTCCACTTCCCGGAATACCAATTTAATATCAGCTTTCTCGCCTTCAAAGCTGACAACCTGAGAGAAGGTGCCGGCTGATACATTCATCAGAATCACCGTTAAGAACAATGCAGTTAGCCTCATAACTAACAGTACCTGCCTAACCGACAGGCTGGTTTTGGCGCCATAATAATTATGTCGCTTGATTAAGAACAACGCAACATTTTGCATACTTTTGTATGGTTTTGGTGAAGGAATAAATCATGTCTTTTCGGGACTTATTTGTTTTACGCCAAACGCCGCCGGGAGTGCCGCTAACACTACCGGCTTTGTTTTTTTATCTCGATAAATTATGGGTTGCTAAATGCTATGAACCGTCAATGCGCGACCCGTTCGGGTAAATTTTACATCCATCTTCATCAGGAAGTCGAGAATTTCCTGTAGGCTCAGGCCTCTGTCCATCTTTCCACTGATCTTCAGTTCGGGGATGCGCCCCTGGTAGGTGACATCGATGTCATACCATCTTTCCAGTTGTTTCATCACGGTCTGAAGATCTGCACTTTTGAAATAAAAGACGCCGCTGCGCCAGGCCATTACCTGTTCCAGATCCGGTACCGCATTCTTTGTCAGGGATTGTCCGGGGACGGATACAGCCTGCTCTCCGGCCCGGAGGATCACCTGGTTGGCGCTGCTTACCTTCACGCTGCCTTCGAGTACCGTGGTAACAATTCTTCCTTCATTCCGGTAAGAATTAACATTGAAATGGGTGCCCAAAACCTGAACCGTGTCGGAATTTCCGATGGTGACCCAAAAAGGCTGTGCGGCATTTTCGGCAATTTCGAAATACGCTTCGCCGGTAACGGAAACCCTGCGTTCCCCGCCTTCAAATACAGTGGGAAAAGTGATGGATGAAGCAGCGTTCAACCAGACTTTTGTTCCATCCGGCAGAACCAGACCAAATTCACGGCCACGCGGAGTGCTCATGGTGTTATAGGCAACCCGGCGTGACTTTTTATCATCGGAGTCATACACGATTTGCCCGTCCCGCAACTCAATCCTGGAACCAGGCTGGATGGTTATGGTTCCGTTTTCGAGACTATCGAGTACCAGAGTTGATCCATCGGCCAGCGTGAGGATCGCCCCCTCCTTGCCGGGTTCGATATTCTCTGTAATGTTTTCCGGTGTTTTTTCGCTTCGGAAGAAGAAAAGATAAGTACTCACTCCGGCCAGCAACAGGAAAAATGCAGCAGCGTACCGGATCCAGGGAACGAGTCGCCGGATGGGAGTCGTTGGTTTCTTCTCCTCGTGGATTTTCTTCAAAACGGCAGAAAGGACATCTTCCGTTATCCCGGATAAGTCGGGCTCGTCCTGGGCAGAACGAGCTTCTTCCAGTATTTTTTCGTCCAAATAGTGCTCCAGGTGTTCTACAGCCTCCGCAGACCTAAGCAAATCCCTGAGTTTCTCCCAATCACTTTCCGATAGGGTCCCCAGGGCATATTTGTCCAAATAGTATCGCAGTACTTGTGTGTCCATACTATTATAAAAGACATTTTTGCGGCCCCAGGTCAGGTCCGTTCAAAAAAAAATAAAAAAATCAGAGAATTAAATAAACGACCATCAGAATAATCGATACAATGATGTCGGCATTCTTCCGGATATAGGTTCGGAGAAAAACCATGGCGGCAATGATGTGCTGTTTTACCGCACTTTTACTGATGTTAAGGCGGTTGGCAATTTCTTCGTACGACAACATTTCTATTCGGCTTAATTCAAAAACCTGGCGACGGCGTTCCGGAAGTTTTCGAATTCCCTGTTGAAGAATACAGCTGAGGTCTTTCAAATCCAGGGTAGAGTCGGGGTGTTGCAATAATTTCTGTAGCAGATTGTCGGGTAACTCCATGGACTGTTCGGCAATCGTCCTCAACGCTCTTAACGCGATATTCCTGGTGATCACATATACATATCCGGCAAAATTTTCCATGCCCGGAAGTCTTTCCCGATTTCGCCAAACATTTACGAATACATCCTGGGTCAATTCCTGTGCTTCCTGCGCGTTTTTTATGAAGGTGAGCAGATGACGATAGATGATGGGCGTGTAACGGCGAACAAGTTCTGAAAATGCCGCTTCGTCTCCTTTTGCCGTTAGTTCCAGTAAGCCGGGTTCGTTGTATGGTTCTTTAATTGCCAAGGAAAATGGTTTATTGCGAAGGAAAACTCCGAGCTAATATTCCCCAATATTAACAAATGCAATATTAAATATTATGAATATTTCGTGTAGGTTCAAGGCATGCTATGTAGGTTCAAGGCATGCCTTGAACCTACGGTCCGCAAAAACAAAAATCCCTTCCGTCTGGAAGGGGTTTTTGTTTTTGCGGACTGGACGGGACTCGAACCCGCGACCTCCGCCGTGACAGGGCGGCATTCTAACCAACTGAACTACCAATCCTTGCGATTTGTGGGCTGCAAATATAGGGAGGTTCCCGACAAAAAAACAAAAAAAAGATCGATATTTATTTTTAACCAAGCCGATTGCTGCCGATGATCCTCCATGTCAACGATAAGATCCGTCTTGAAGCCACGGTTCCCAAACACGCCGGCCTGCTGTTTCACGCCGTCGACCGCAATCGGGAACACCTCTCCGAATACCTGAGTTGGGTAGGGGCAATGAAATCCATCCACGATGCTGCGTACTACGCACGGGCCTGCGCACAACTCCGCCGCGAAAACAAGGAATTCAGCTTTGTCATCTTTAACGGGGATGATCTGATTGGAAGGATCGGTCTTTATCAGATCGACGAACGCTCCGAATCGGCCTCCATCGGCTACTGGCTTGTGCGCGAAGCTCAGGGCCGCGGAATCATGACCGCCGCCTGCCGCACCCTGATCTCCTTCGCTTTTTCCGAACTCGGACTGCATCGCATCGAAATCCGTTGCGCCGCTCCCAATACCAAAAGCCAGGCAATTCCCGAACGCCTGGGCTTCCGGAAAGAAGGCGTACTTAAAGATGCCGATAAGGTCAACGGCCGATACTTTGATCTTTTTCTCTATGCCATGCTCCGGGAGGAGTGGAAGGCGCAGACAGAGTCCGGCTTCTTTGAGGGGCCACTCTTCCTATTTACGAAATGATAACCCGGCTGATTTTAATGTCAATTTCAGCAGGGGAATAGACTTGGGGCCCATTCCGTGAAGCCTGAGGATTTCTGCTTCGCTGTATTTCGACAATTGCTTTACCGTTTTGATGCCGGCCGATACCAAGGCACGCTGCGCGGGAGCGGACAATCCCACAGGCGGCCAGGCTGAGTACTCTTTTTCTGCATCCTTCTTGTTCGGCTTCTGGGCTTTCGCGAGATTCTCTTCGACACGGAACTTTACCATGCGTTTGATCAGGGCAACGGGAAGCTTCTCCGTGTGCGGAATCTGTACGGTGCCTCTTGACGTAACATAGGAAGCCAGTTCCTTTGAAAAAGCTTCAATGGCAGAAGGCGTGGGGTAAAAGCCAATATGATTTTTGTAGGCCGCGTAATGAACCAGATTGCCGTTTAATTCGAAGGTGGGAATACCATATTTTACCGTTTCTTTTGCCTTGGGGGCCGTTTTGGCAACGATCTTCCGGATCTCCTGAAGTCTTGCCTGTATCTCTTCCGGGAAATCGGCAATATAGCTGTCGTGATCGGCATAGGATTTCATCGCTGGAATTTTTAGTAAAATTAGGACGGGACCACAAATTGCAAGGTGGCGAATCCGACAATCTTCGGGTAAAATACGTCGGTTGCAGCAATGAAAAAGCCCGGATGCCCGGGCCGATTAAAACACAAAAGGAAAAACTTATTGTGGTGTGAGGTATTGAGCGGAGGCGTATCCTTCCTCGCCATCATCGGTGCGTACAAGCCACCACTGGTCATTGGCCCGGCTCACCAGCGTGATGATTTCATCGTGTGCGGCCTTGCCCACGATGGGTTGATCGGTACCCGGTCCTTTACGTATGTTCAGGTTGGAACTTTTGGTGGTTACTTTTACCTTACTTCCCGGAACGGCGGTGGAAACGTTGATGTTCATCACCACATCCCCGGTAAGATAGTTCGGGTCGATTCTTCCGTAGATATCCCAGAGCTGGTCCTTTACGGCTCCGGAGGGTGCTTCACCGTCCACATACAAAACGCCGTCCTGCTCCCGCACCTGGAGATTGGTTACTCCTGCGGCTTTTGCCGTGTCGATCAGCGCACGGTATTTTTCCTGTAATGCCATAATTGTTGGATTGAGAATTATTTAATGGTAATGCCGGTGGCGTCAACTTTTTTTGGACGGAGGGCGTCCAACGCCATCTTCACCCGTTTCCAGTCGTCGGCCGTAGCGGTTCCGGTAACGGTAATTACACCATCCTGAACGGTAGCCTTAAGCGAAGGAAAATCTTTCAGCACATCGGTGATGCCCTGATTCAGCAATTCGTCACCACTCATGGTAACGGGAGCCATGGGGTCGGGCATGGGCGGCGTAATGGAAATATTGTTGACAACGGATTTGACGCCCTTGATATCACGGATGGCGGTCTCAACCGATAGCTTTTCCGTTTCATCGTCCACATCACCGGAAAGGGTGACGACTCCGTCTTTCACGGAAGTGTATACGCCTTCTGCCCCCGGAAGGCTTTGCATTTTGGCATTTACGTCAGCCTCAATCTTGCTATCCCTGACTTTACAGGCAGAGAACAGAAGGGTCGACGAGAAGATCAGGATCAGTGTTGTCCTGAACGAGTTTTTTACATTCATAATGGCAGATTTTATAGTTGCGAACAATAGCTGACAGGTTTGAATTCCGATGGCTCGGGGCGGGGCATAATCCTGTTACCAACAAAATCGGTCGGGGATTGTTCTCGGCTTTCGTTTATTTCTGCCGGGGAAATTTAGCTCTTTACGGAACCGGAACTGCGCAACCGTATCCAACAGATTCAATGGTCGTTGCTCATGGCCTGGTGAAACTTTCCGTTGCCAAAAGTAACACCGCCTTCGGTGTCGTACCGTTCCCTCAGTTTTTGGGTCACCAGCCGCTCCAGTTCGGCAGTGGTTTGGGCGGAAATAATGATATAGGTTTCCTGTGCCTTTTCGACTTCGCCGGGCTTGTTGTAGGCCGCCAGGAAAAAGGCGCCGCAGGCCGCAGCAGCGGCAACGATTAAGGTTTTCATTATATTTTGAATTAGATAATTGTAACACTCGGATCACAGGGAAAGTTCTTACCTCGGAAAATCTTGCATAAACCGGAAAAATGTTGTAACTTTTATAGTTTGTACCGTTTGGGAAATCGAACTTCGGGGGCTTTTCCGCCTTTCCTAACGGTAAAATTTCTACGCTTGAGTTGTTCGCTTCCGCTGAAATCATCGGGAAGATGATGGAAAAGTTAGCGTTAAGCCCGATTTTCGCCCATAACGATAGGATTTTCAGCATTATTCGCGCCGTATACAATGTCACTGCAAAAAAATAATACCACAATCGGTTAAAAAAAGGGTAGCCCGCTTCCCACGCACAACCTACATTTACCGACCGTTTTATCCTGCGTTTGGTTACGGATAAACCCGGCCTAAATCATTCCGGTATGCGTTTTATTCGTCGGTTAACCTGCCTGGCTTTGTCGTTCCCCATGGTTTACGGAACGGTAAAGTCGCAGCCGGGGTTTGTAACAAGGGGAGGTCACCGGTTCCTGCTCGACGACCGTCCTTTCTATTTCTCCGGAACCAACTACTGGTACGGCGGACTACTGGCCCTGGAGCCCGACAGCAGCCGCGGCATAGATCGGCTCCGGAGGGAACTCGACTTCCTCGTCCAAAAGGGCATCTCCAACCTACGGGTGATGGTTGGGGTCGAAGGTACCGGGCAAATCAACGGCGTACCCCGCGTGGAACCGCCGCTCCAACCCCATAAAGGCGAATTTAACACCGATATGCTCAAGGGGCTCGATATTCTCCTCTCCGAAATGGGTAAACGAAATATGAAAGCGGTCCTCTTCCTCAGTAATAACTGGGAATGGAGCGGGGGATTCCTGCAATATCTCAACTGGAACGGTAAACTTTCCGATACGGATATGCGAGGAAAGATGAGCTGGGATGAACTCCGGGATATTACCAGCATGTTTTATTCCTGCCAACCCTGTCGCGACGACTACCTGAAACAGGTGGATCTTATTCTCTCCCGCGTCAACACCATCTCCGGAAAAAAATATACGGAAGACCCGACTATCATGACCTGGGAGCTTGCCAACGAACCGCGTCCCATGCGACCTTCGGCCAACAGCAGTTACCGCAACTGGATCCGCTCGGCCGCCGCCTTCATACGCGCCAAAGATCCCAACCATCTCATCGCCATCGGACACGAAGGGGGAATGGGCGTCGACGACGACATGCAGCTGTTTGAAGATATCCATGCCCTTCCGGAAATCGACTACCTCACCATTCATATTTGGGCGAAAAACTGGGGCTGGTTCAAAACGGAAAGTTTTGCGACCGATATGCCGACCGTATTGGAAAAGGTCGAAGAATACATTAACCGCCACGAACGGATTGCCCGAAAACTAAACAAACCCCTGGTTATTGAGGAATTTGGGCTACCCAGGGATAATCATTCCTTCCAACCCTCCGGCTCAACCCATTATCGAAACGCCTATTACGCCTTAATTTTCGGTCGCCTGAAAAAAAGCAGTCAGGAAGGCGGCGTGCTCGCCGGATTGAACTTTTGGGCATTCGGCGGCACTGCCCGTCCTATTGAAGGGCAGCCTTTCTGGGAAAAAGGAAACGACTATCTGGGCGATCCACCCATGGAGGAACAGGGACTGAACACCGTTTTTGATTCGGATCTCGCTACCTGGGAAATTATTCAGGAACTTACGCCTACGCTCGAAGGAAGCCGGAAGCTGAGGACGGTGAGCCGATAATGGGCATTAAAAAAAGTACTGTTTACAGACTTTCCAGCGCAAATTCCCCAATCAGAATCCGTTCCCCCTGGTCGGTAATCAGCAGTCCCGAGTAAGAAGGATTACGCTTGAGTAGCCGTTCTCCCTTTTTCTTTCCTAAGACCATTATGGATGTACTGAGCGCATTGGCCATTTCAGTGTCGGGCCCCGTAATGGTTACGCTGGTGAGTCCGGTAGCCGGATAGCCCGTGGCGGGATTGATGATGTGCGCATAACGATTGCCGTTAATCATGACGAATTTTTCGTAACTGCCGGAAGTGGCGACTCCTCCGTTAAGCCTAAGTGCGCCGATAAGTCGGCCGCTGTCGAAGGGATTGTTTACGCCGATTTTCCAGGGCTTTCCATCGGCCTTTGAGCCCCAGGCCTGGATGTCGCCGGTAGCGTTGATGAGGCCGGAGCGAATTCCTTTGGCAATCATTATATCTCTGCACCTGTCCACCGCATACCCTTCGCCCAACGCTCCGAACCCGATTTTCATTCCTTTTTTTCGGAGAAAAACGGTTGAGCTGTCGCGGTTTACAACAATATTCTTGTAGCCAACATTCGCCCTTGCTTTTTTTATTTCGGCACGGGAAGGCATTTCCATTTCCGACCCATCAAATCGCCAGATTTTCTCCATCGCTGCAAAACTGACGTCAAAAGCTCCTTTCGTCATTTTTGAAATTCGAATAGCCCTTTCCGTTAGTTCCAGAACTTCCCGGTCGACGCGTACCGGTTTGATACCGGCGTTCCGGTTGATTTCAGATACCTGTGTTTCCGCCTTCCAGTCGGAGATCAGATATTCGATACGGGAGATTTCGGCAATAATGGTATCGATGTAGCGCTCGCCCGTTAGCGAGTCCGGCGCAATCAAAGTGATCTCAAATCTGCCGCCCATCAGAAAGGCATCCCGCGAACGGGTTACCTGTGCATTACTGTTTTTACAGAATAGAAATAAGAAGAGCGATATCAGGAGAAGACGTGTCATTATCTATCCGTTCTAGATGTATTATTAAATCTGAAATAGGATATACCCCAATAAAGAGCCGGCCAAAACAATAAAAGCACTGTTTAATCTCCTATATCCAAACGTAATGGCAATACTCATAAGGGCAATTAAAGTCGTTCGCCAATCCGTCATTGTGTCTTTACCCATTTCATAACATACCGAAATAATCAGAGCTACCGACGCCACATTTACCGCATCTAAAAAGGCGGAAAATCCTTCAGAGCTTCGTAGTTTTTTCATCAATGGTTTAAGCAGCGCTACGAAGACAAACGAGGGAAGAAAAATAGCAATGGTAGAAACAACAGCTCCTGAGGTCCCATTGATTTGATAGCCGATGAACGTCACCGAAGAAAAAACGGGACCCGGCGTAATTTGTCCCACTGCAACAGCATCCATGAGTTGCTGCCGGGTAAAAAGCCCCCGTTCAACCAATTCCGTATCCAAAAAAGCAAACAGAACGTATCCGCTTCCGTAAAGTATGGAACCGATTTTGAGAAAGGTCCAGAATAATTTGATGTTGCTCGATAATCCCCAGGCGATCTGTGTTGTCTGAAGAAAGACAATTGGAGCAAAACTTTGCACGCTGTTGTTCTTTCTGTTCTGAACGGAATGCCGTCCATATGCGAACAAACCTGCGCCAAACATCAGATAGATTTCATTGATGCCAAAAAACGCCGCCAACAAAACGGCAATCCCGATAAATCCCAAAGTTGATGATTTGACCGCATTTTTGGCCAACGGATAAATTGCCCCCAGAATAATAGCGATTACGGCGGGTTTTATGCCATAGATAAAAGGTAGTACTTCGGGAAGTTGTCCGAAACGATTGTACAGGTAGGCAACCAATCCTGTGATCAATACGGCAGGCAGAATAAAGCATAGGCCTGCTGTTATTAATCCTTTCCACCCGCCCCTTGCATAGCCGATATGAATGGCCATTTCGGTACTGTTGGGGCCTGGAATTAGATTGGTAGCACCCAGTGAATCCAAAAAATCCTGTTCACTCATCCATTTCCGATTCACCACCACTTCGTCGCGCATCATGGCAATATGCGCTGCCGGACCTCCAAATCCGATAATGCCTAATTTGCCGAAAATTCTGGCGATTTCTGTTAGCGTTGTTTTAGGCTCCATCGGTTCGTTAAGGTTTTATCGGCTGACCAACAGCCCCCACCGTTTACTAATAAAAAGATACTCCCCAAAAGCATTGCCCAGTCGGTTCTACTTTCGTGCATCATATCCCAAAATCCTCTGTTCACTAAAATTTCCGATTTGGTGGTTGCAACAGCTGTAATCATTATAATAATCAGAGGAATGCTGGCTAATCTTGTAATAAGTCCAATTAGAATAAGAAGCCCGCAAACAATTTCAAAACTGCCAACGAAACTCGCCAAAAATTCAGGAGAGGGTAAACCAATTTTCTTAAATCTTCCTGCTCCAAGTTTTTCGGCAAACAAAAATTTTTGGATTCCTTCAGAAAGAAAAGCAGTTCCCACCATCAGACGAATCAGAATGATGGTTTTTGAAGGATCTGTTTTGATGATTTTTTTGAAATTCACAACAAGGATTTCAATTTGGTTTCAAAAATAACGATAATACGATTCTTTAACCATAACCTCGTCTTTATTGGAAAGAAAAGTGCACCCTGTAGTAGTTAAAAGGGGGCTGAAATAAAAAAAGAGATAGTGAATATCCCTTAAATGTTACCGAGCATGATGAAGTACGTTTGATAAGTTTTTTTGCCGTCACCTTTGCCGCAATTCTCTTCACCCGTTGCATCGCACCATTCAGTGTTCCGTCCGCTAAAGAGCGAAAGAGAATTGGGGATGATGCACGGAGCAGGAACTCCGCGCGAGAGTTAGGAGGAATTGCACCCTGTCGCAGAGCTCCTGTCGCAGAGCTCTGCTCTGTGACTAATCTAAAATGTTTGAATCAGCTGCATCTCTTTGATGACTTCCGTTGCATCGCACCATTCAGTGTTCCGTCCGCTAAAGAGCGAAAGAGAATTGGGGATGACGCACGGAGCAGGAGCTCCGCGCGAGAGTTAGGGGGAATTGCTCCTGTCGCAGAGCTCCTGTCGCAGAGCTCTGCTCTGTGACTAATCTAAAATGTTTGAATCAGCTGCATCTCTTTGATGACTTCCGTTGTGCAGCACCATTCAGTGTTCCGCCCGCTAAAGAGCGAAAGAGAATTGGGGATGACGCACGGAGCAGGAGCTCCGCGCGGGAGTTAGGGGGAATTGCTCCTGTCGCAGAGCTCCCTGTCGCAGAGCTCCCTGTCGCAGAGCTCCCTGTCGCAGAGCTCCCTGTCGCAGAGCTCTGCTCTGTGACTAATCTAAAATGTTTGAATCAGCTGCATCTCTTTGATGACTTCCGTTGTGCAGCACCATTCAGTGTTCCGTCCGCTAAAGAGCGAAAGAGAATTGGGGATGACGCACGGAGCAGGAGCTCCGCGCGAGAGTTAGGGGGAATTGCACCCTGTCGCAGACCTCCTGTCGCAGAGCTCCTGCTCTGTGACTAATCTAAAATGTTTGATTCAGCTGCATCTCTTTGATGACTTCCGTTGTGCAGCACCATTCAGTGTTCCGTCCGCTAATGAGCGAAAGAGAATTGGGGATGACGCACGGAGCAGGAGCTCCGCGCGGGTGTTAGGAGGAATTTCCGTTCTGCGACTAAATTTTCTTGCATCATCTGCAAAATCCGGAAATCCGGATTAAGGTCGCCGATCCTTCCCGCTGTGCTCCTTACGAAATTCCGTTTCCTGGTTTTCCGTTTCATCGGGATTGAATTTCCGCATGTCCTTTTCGTCTTCGCTCTCCCTGTGGTAATCTTTATCTTCGCCATTCCGGTAACCCGATGAGTCGCCCATTCCGGAAGCAGGACGATGGGCGCTCTTCGTTCCTCCGCGCCCGCTTTCATAACCGGCCCGGGTGGGATCTTTCTCCGCTCCATTTTCGCCGATATCCTTTCTCTTGTCGTTTTCGTAGGAATGATCATCGGGATGCAGACTCGTATCCCGGGTCCCTTTTTCTTTTTTCTGATTCATATCACTTTGATTGAAGGTTATAGATTATGGTTGTTCAGGTTTATTACCGTTTCCGGGTCGATAGCAGATGCCTATAATGGCTGCCAGCATAATCAGACTCAATACCGCGAACATCATATACTCATTTATGGGAATTCCTTAAAAATTCATGCCGCCTGAACCGAAACTGGGGCGGTATTTTCACAGATTCCGGGAAAATGCAGTGGCATGTAGATTGAACCATTTAAGGGGTCAACTATTTTCTTCAATAAAAAACCGTCGTTTATGGCACAGACAAAAAGTGCACAACGTGTATCCAGCGGCCGCGCTGCCACTCAGCTTGAAAAATATTTTAGCGATTCTCTGAAAGATATTTACTGGGCTGAGAAAAACCTGACCAAGGCCCTTCCGAAAATGAAAAAAGCGGCCACCACTGAGGAGCTTCAAACAGCCATCGAAGAGCATCTGGCAGAAACAGAAGAGCATGTAGCCCGCCTGGAAGAAGTTTTCGGACTTCTCGGCAAAAAGCCTATGGCCAAAAAATGTGAAGCCATGGAAGGACTCATTAAAGAGGGAGAAAGCATCATTGAGGAAACCGAAGAGGGCTCTATGACGCGCGATGCCGCCATTATCATGGCCGCACAGAAAGTGGAGCACTACGAGATTGCCACTTACGGGGGCTTGGTTCAGCTGGCGAAAACGCTGGGACTGAACGAGGCTGCCGAAATCATGGCCCAAACCCTCGAGGAAGAAAAAGCTACCGATGCCGGTCTTACCGAAATTGCTGAAAACAGCATCAACTGGGAAGCCGAGCAGGAAGGCTAATGGTTGTTTCCCAAGCCGCTGACAGTCGGAGCCGTCTGTCAGCGGCTTTTTTATGCCTATTCGCCGGTCTCCTCATTCGGCGCATCCACCGGTTTCGACTGGGGGGAGCCTTTCTGTCGGAAATACACTGAGAGCAACACAATGGCTGCTACCGACAAAAATTCACTTTGCCAGTTCTGGAAAGATTCAAACCAAAACCTTGATCCGGAAATATGGTTGAAGATATTGGATTCGGGCTGTCCTGTTCTTCGTAAATGTTCGTTTTCGTCTTTAAGACTCCCATAGAGGTGAACGGCAAAACTGGCTGCAAATAACACCAATAACACCATGCTTAAAGAACGGCTGTAAAGCCACAACCAAACCCCGCCGGCTTTCACCGGCCAGGGGGCTCCTTCCCGCCCCGGGGAGGGCTCGCGGTCGACTTCTTCCGGCCCTTCTCCTTTAGATTCGGAAGAACCCTTCTGACGAAGCCAGATGGTGAGCACAACATACAAAGCCATCTGCAGGAATTCGCTTTCCCAGTTTTCAAACGTGGCCTGAAGAAAATGCCCTGAGCGGAGATAGGCAGGAAATTCTTTGGGCGGCACGCCGTCTTCCTCACGTTCCTTGTTGTATTCGGAGAACCCGGTAACGCATTGTCCTATCAACGCTGTCAAAAACAACAATGTGAATACAATGGACAAACTGTTGTTTTTCAAAAACGTTTTCATAGTGCTTTATTGACGCGGCCACAACTTCATTGGTTTCTTGAGGAACCCTTTGATCAGTTTTTTCCACTGCGGTTTGTTGAATCCCAACATGGCTCCCAGGCCAACCAAAAGGTTGCGGATTTTTGCGCCAAGGGTTTGGGTGCCCGTATTGGGTTTTTCGTTTCTGCCGTATACGCCCGCGATGAGTTTTCTTCCCCTCAATTCAATGGAAAAATCACTGGTCGTGCCTGCCGAAAAGAAATGGGCAATCTGATTTTCTCGGGCAAAGGGCGGAGATGCCGGATTTACCCGAATGGTAACAAAGGCATAAATTCCCCTGCGGTGTTCGTAGATATGGGAGATCCGGACCCATTCGAATCCCTTGCCGGAATCCAGACCAGGCACTCCAGGAATAGAAATGCGTATGTAATTACCCAGTTTCGCCGTATCGTACAGTTTCTCTCCGTCTTCCCCGATGAGTTGGAACTCAGCTCCACCGCCTGCAGTAGCATTCCAGCTGTTCACGGCAAATAGCCGGGTTCGCGCAATCCGGAAAAGTTCTTCCGCATCGTCAAGGCTTTTGGCCAGATAGGTGTGGGTGGTGGAAGTGGCACCACCTTCAAACTGCGGCGGAACGAATGGTTTGTTTTTTGTCATGAAAATCAATTGGTGATAAACAATAATGGGAATTACCTGTTTTTAAGACCATCACTCCCGCAATTGAAATGTTAAACAGGTGGGCATATGGAGAAGTACAGTAAAATAAATCAGAGAACCATTACACTGGTTAAAGAACTGCTTATTGCACGCCGTCATTCGGTCGCCGTGGCCGAAAGCGTCACCAGCGGTGGAATCCAGGAAGCGTTTTCCCTTACCCAGGACGCGATGAAATTTTATCAGGGCGGCATTACCGCCTACAATCTGGGACAGAAAGCCAAACATCTTCGGGTTGACCCCATTGAGGCCGATGCCCATAACTGCGTTTCGGAAAACATAGCGGTGGTGATGGCGCGGAATGTCTGCCGGCTTTTTTCTTCCGACTGGGGCATTGCCGTTACCGGATACGATTCGCCGCTTCCGGAGGCGGGTGTTACCACGCTGTACGCCTGTTATGCCATTAGTTTCCGATCGAAGAAAATTGCCAAGGGTACGATCTACGCCGAAAAACTTCCGCAGATCAACGTCCGTTGGTTTTATATCAACACCATTATGGAAGCCTTTCTGAAGTCGGTTATGGATCATCTCCCCGAACCGGATCTGTTTTGAGCTGTTCTTTTTGGAACACGCTGTGGAATATTCAAACATCTTTCCCTGAAACATTGCTCTGTTCACAACGTTCTGTTTCAAATCGACGGCCATCGGACCAGGCTGTATGTGGCTACGGATTTGAGGATATTTATACATCAAACCGGTAGTTTGTGTAATTAGATTTACAGATTTACCTGTCAAATCCGCAACAACTCGGGACACCTCTTTCTGGCATGATTCTGATAATATGTTAATCGTCTTAACTCAGCAGCCCTTCAACTGAGGCAATCCTAATTTCAGATCGTGTAAAAAAAGAAAGCATGAAAAAGATTTCATTCGGCTTAATGATTATCATGGCCACCGCATTTGTAGCATGTAACAACGCCGGTACCGATGGAACAGACGGCATGAACGACGACAGTTCGGTAGTAACCTCACCGGAAGGCAGTTATCCGCTGAATACTTCCGATTCGGCCGCTATTCAGGCGGACTCCAGCCGAATGGACAGTTCGGTGAACCGACCGGCATATTAACGTATTCCGCATTTACGGCTCCTTACGCCGGAGATGTTATAAGCCTAAACTCCTGTGAAGAAAATACTACTTGTTGAAAACGACAACGACTATCGGCATGTATTGAGCCGGTTTCTGTTCCGGCACATGTTTGATGTGGCAACGGCAGAATGTCTTGAATCGGCACTGAATATTCTGGAAAAGCTTCGGCCGGATACCATTGTGTTGGGATATCCTTCGAAAAGCGCCGATTTTCACAGCCGATTCGATGCGTTGCGGCAAATGCATCCGAATATTCCTGTCATTGTCTTTTCCGATGATGATGAGGTTCGTGTGGCGATCAATCTTTTTAAAAAGGGGGCCATCGACTACCTCGTTAAACCTTTTCTTCCGGAGCAGTTGTTGGCTTCGATACGACAGGTGTTTAGCCGAAAAACAAAAAACACCCAAGAAGAGAAGGTTATGTACACGCAGCAAACATCAACTCCCTGCGCCGTTTTTCTGGGCGATGCACCCGCAATGAAAGAAATCCGAAGTCAGATTGACCTTGCCGCACCGACTTCCTACAGCATTTTGATTTCCGGAGAAAGTGGCAGCGGGAAGGAAGTGGTGGCAAGGGAAATTCATCATTGCAGCAAACGCCGTACAAATCCCTTCGTTGCGGTCGACTGCGGATGCTTCACACCGGAGATGGCCGGATCCGAACTGTTTGGGCATGTAAAGGGGGCTTTTACCGGTGCCGCTGACGATAAAACGGGCCTGATCGAAAAAGCGGATAAGGGCACCCTGTTCCTCGATGAAATCGGGAACCTGCCCTATGAAACACAAACCTCCCTGCTTCGGGTCCTTCAGGAAAGGAAGATCCGGAAAATCGGAAGTACACAGGAAACCACGGTGGATGTCCGCATCATCTGCGCCAGCAACGACGACCTTTGGCAGCGGTCTCTTGACGGGCGCTTTCGGCACGACCTCTTTCACCGATTGAACGAATTCCGGATTCACGTTCCCCCACTGCGCGAACGAAAGGAAGATATTCCTTATTTCGCCTCCGTTTTTCTGGAAAAAGTACTGGCCGACCTGAAAAAGCCCGTACTGGGCATTCTGCCGGAAGTAATGACAATGCTGAAGAAATATTCCTGGCCGGGGAACCTGCGCGAACTCAACAACTGCATCAAACGCATGGCCTTGCTGTGCCAGGGGCCTTATATTGATCTTTCGGTGCTGCCCGAATATGTAACGGAAGGAGAGGCAGAACCGCGTTCAGCGGTATATCAACCGACCGGGGTATTGCCCTCGACACCGCCTGAAAATATAAGCCTACCGGAGGTTCCGGAAACCCGACCGGATATGGATCTCAAACGGCACTATGAACGCGCCGAACTGGAGATTATTCAGAAGGCGCTTGAAAAATTCAATTACAACAAAAGTAAGACGGCTGAGTATCTTAAAATCAGCCGACGTACGTTGTACAATAAGCTCGGAAACCTGTATGCGCGGACCCAAAAAGGAGGATCCGCCCAAGACGGATCCGGAAGCTGAACCTATCCTTCCTCTTCCTGATTCTGCTTTTTAAGCCAGGAATATTTTGTTTCTTCTTCTGCTTCGATATTGATATAGCTTTCGGCCACATCCGTCAGCTTCTTATCGGCCTCTTCCTCTTCCATCAGTGTTCTCTCCAGCAGCTCCGCCGCATCGTAGAGCTTCATGGTGATCGCCAGTTGTACCAGCCCTCCGTAGGTTGCCATTTCATAATGCTCGATTTTCTGCGTGGCAATAATCAGTGCGGCGTCGCGCGTCATGGTGCCCGGTTGGGTAAATGCGATTATTTCATCCGCTTCTTTCACCAGGCCTTCCATGGCCTTGCATTTTTCTGCGGAAGCATCGCGGTTAAACCAGGAAAGCAGTTTTTCCGCCCGCGCCGCATGTTTTCCGGTAACGTACAAATGGTCGTCAAAAGCTTCCTTGAGTTCGGCCGTGGTAGCCGCTGCCTGCAAACGGGGGAGTACTTCCTTCAGTTGTCTTTCTGCGGCGAGGATATCCTTCAATTGTTCAATAAAAAATAATTCGAGCAGAGATTCGCTGTTGGTATCAGCGGACGGCTGATCGACGTTCTGGCTGGCTATTTTTTCGGCCTCGGGTTTCGGTGAAGAATTTCTGGACATATCAATGCATTTTATTGGTTGAAAAAATAAGGGACCTTACAGGTTGGCCTGTATGATCCCCTGGTGCCCATTCGGGTTCATCTCTGGACTCAGCGGCGTCGGCCTCCGAATCCGCTGCGTCCGGAGCGGCTTTTAAAGCTTTTGTGTCCGCCATCGTTTTTCTCCTGTTCCTCTGCGGAGTCTCCCGCGGTGCGTTTTTCCCGGCTCTCATCCTCGCGCTCGTGATTGCGACGGTAGGCGTCCGTTCGGTTGCCATAACCGTCGTATTCGGATTCATACGACTGATCGCGGCCTGAATTGCGCCGTTGCATGGAATATCAATTTGATGATTAAAACCCTTAGAAAACGAAATATGTACCAGCCCCTTTTGCCCCTGTTTTTACAGTACCTGTATAGAATTCCACCCAGCTGCCGCCGCAGCTGTAAAGCGCACGCTACACGAAGCCCGCGCTACAGGCCCAATGCGGCCAGGCAGAGTAATTGAAGGAATCCGGAAAAATGCAGGACATGAAAAAGAAAAGTTTACTGATGGTGGCCATAGCCGCCGGAATAGGCCTTGGAATGGCCTACGGAACGCCTGAGTTTTCGGCAAACGCGAAAAATGTGGATCAGGACACGGTTCCCAAAAAGAAGAAACCACACAAAGACAGCCTTCCGCAGAAGGATACGATCGGCTGGCCCAAAAGGGATACAACCCGCTACTAATCGTGGCCGGTGGTAAAAAAAGATAAAGGCTGCAGTAAGTTTACGGCAGCCTTTGTTTGCATATATAGATCGGGAGGGGTCACTCGATGCTTACCTTGCTTCCCGTGCGCATGGCTTCGTAAATGGCCATCAGTATTTTTACATCCTGCCTGCCCATTTCTCCGGGAACAGGAGTCGGACGTCCGTCCCGTACTGCGGCCGCGAAATCGTCGATTTGAAGTGCCTGCTGATTTACGTGCGGGAAATTCATGTCGCCGTCCGGAGCATGTCCTTTCTGACCCGAATAGGGGTATGCCGGTGCCAGTTCAAAGCTCCCCTTCGAAGCTTCGGCCCGGAGCAGATTCATCTCCTGTTCGTAACTGGTGGCACATTCTGCGATCAGGCCACCGGGGAATTCCAATTGCCATTTCAAACCGGCTTCCACCTCCTTAAACAGCAACGGATTACCCCTGGGCAGTTCAATGGCTGTAACGGCAATCGGCTCCATGCCCGTCGTGTACCGTACCCCCTGAACGCAGTAAATACCCAAATCCATCAGCGGTCCACCCCCCGCGAGTTCCCTGTCGAGCCGCCAGCCCTCGGTACCGTTCATGCCATTCTCTGCCCGCAGATGCTGAATCGGCCCAAATACCTTATTTTGTCCAAGCCGCATCATCTCTCCGTTATACGGCTCAAAATGCAGGCGGTAGCCGATGCTCAACATTTTGCCGGCTTTTTCTGCAGCAGCAAGCATCCGGTCGCAATCTTCAACAGAGGTTGCCATCGGTTTTTCACAGATGACGTGTTTGCCGGCCTCCAATGCGCGAATGGTAAATTCGGCATGCATTGCGTTGGGTAAAACGATGTAAACAATATCGATGTCGCTGTTTTCCGCAAGCGCATCGAAATTGTCGTAGGAGTATATGTTCTTTTCGGGAAAACCGTATTGCTGTTGCCATCGGTGTGCCTTGCCCGGCGAGCCTGAAACGACACCCGCCAACCAGGCGTTTTGGGTTTCCTGCAGGGCAGGAGCCAGTTGTCCGCTGCTGTATTTACCAAGCCCAACCAGGGCTACTCCAAGTTTCTTGGCATTTTGCTCCATGTTTTTTGGAATTTTGGCGGGCATTTCAAAAGAAAATCCAGCGGCGCCGCTGGCACCTAATGCAGAAGCCAGCAGCGTTTTGGATGAGTTACGGATGAAACTTCTCCTGCTGAACATCGTTCTTGTTTAATGATTAATAGCCCTGTGTAAACGAACCGTAGGATTCTTCTTCGGTGTTGTCGCTGCCATGGGTTTTGACAATTTTGTTGTAGATCCCCAGCAACAGGAAGGGCGCCGCCCACTGGCCTACAAAAAGGCTGACATGCTTTTTGCCCATGCACTGAAGCGCCGCCGATGTAGCCATTGCGGTAAGCGAGGCCCAAAGGAAAATATCGGAAGGAATCTGTTTGGTTTGCTGCTCGATGGTTTTCGCAACCTTACCTTCCTCTTGTCCGGAATTGAATTCGTTCTCCATACAATTACGTTTTGAAATGAATAATCGGGTTTCATCAGCCCATCAGAAATTATTATGCCCGATGCACGAGCCCAGAAGTGCAGCCCCGGTGCCGAAAGCTTGTGTAGTTCGATGCGCAAAAGGCCGATTCCAAATTCATAACACGAAAAGGACTGCACGGTTTCCGGTGGCTGGCACAAAAATTTACAGATTCCTGTAAATAGAATTTTCAGATGTCCAATTATAAACTCCTGCCCGGGTCGCCCACGCCACTCGGTGCCTCACTCGTTGAGGGCGGCGTCAACTTTGCCCTATTTTCCGAAACTGCTCAATCTGTTGAAGTTTGCCTGTTCGATAGAAATGATCCTTCAAACGAAGTAGCTGTAATTCCACTGAAGGAGAAAACCAACCATGTTTGGCATGGGGTGATCCTGGGAACCGGGGAAGGGCAACTCTACGGCTATCGGGTTGATGGTGAATGGGCTCCAAACGAAGGACTTCGCTTCAACCGAAATAAACTGCTTCTGGATCCCTATGCCAAAGCAATCGCAGGAAATATTCAATGGCACGACAGTCTTTTCGGATATGAGATCGGCCATCCGGATGGCGACCTCGCCAAAAGTGAATCCAATAGTGCGGAATTTATTCCCAAATCTGTGGTGGTTTCCGACGACTTCAACTGGGAAAACGATCAACATCCCAAAATTCCCTATCACCTCTCCGTCATTTACGAGATGCATGTCCGGGGCTTCTCCAAACTCAATCCGGAAATACCGGAAGAACTCCGGGGAACCTATGCCGGTATTGCCCATCCGGCCTCTATCAAATACCTGAAAGAACTTGGCGTGACGGCGGTGGAACTGCTGCCGGTTCAGCAAATTGCTTCCGATCGACACCTCAGCGAAAAAGGCCTTACCAATTACTGGGGTTACAATTCCATCGGTTTTTTTGCCCCCGAAGCTTTTTATGCTTCCTCCGGCGTACACGGCGAACAGGTTCGCGAATTCAAGGAAATGGTAAAAGCTCTCCATAAAGAAAACATCGAAGTGATCATGGACGTGGTATACAACCATACCGGTGAGGGAAACGAAATGGGTCCTACACTGTGTTTCCGGGGAATCGACAATATCGCTTATTACCGGCTCGAAGAAGATAAGCGCTACTACACCGATTACACCGGAACCGGAAATACACTCAATGCCTATCAACCACCCGTGTTGAAGCTTATCATGGATAGCCTCCGGTATTGGGTCTCAGAGATGCATGTCGACGGTTTCCGCTTCGATCTTGCCGCTACATTGGCCAGGGAATTGAGCGATGTAAACGCCCTAAGCGGATTCTTTGACATCATTTATCAGGATCCGATTATTTCCAATGTTAAACTGATTGCCGAACCCTGGGATCTGGGTGAAAACGGATATATGGTAGGTAAGTTTCCGCAGGGCTGGGCAGAATGGAATGATCTGTACCGCGATTGTATGCGTAATTTCTGGAGAGGCGAATACAGCAAACTCGGTGAATTTGGCAATCGCTTCACCGGCAGCGCGGATCTCTACAAAAATGATTACCGAAACCCCACGGCAAGCATCAACATTATTACTGCGCACGATGGGTTTACCTTGAACGATCTGGTGTCGTACAACGAAAAGCACAACGAAGCCAATCTGGATGATAACCAGGACGGACGCGATGAAAATTTTTCAATGAACGGCGGTGCGGAAGGGGAGACGGAGGATCCGGAAATCAACAATTTCAGAACCCGGCAGAAAAAGAATTTTCTACTGACACTGATGCTCTCGCAAGGGGTGCCCATGCTGCTTTCGGGAGATGAGTTCGGGAATACGCAATACGGGAACAATAACGCCTATTGCCAGGATAACCAAATCTCCTGGCTGGAATGGGAAAAGGCCGATCGTAATCTGCTCGACTTTACCCAAAAGCTGATCAAGTTCCGGCGTCAGCACCCGGTGTTCTGCCGCCGCGACTGGTTCAGGGGGTGGCTCGATAAAGCACGGAAACAAAAAGATATCGCCTGGTTTCATCCGAGCGGAAAAAATATGGAAGAAGACGATTGGACAAAAGAAGATGCTCGGAGCTTGATGATCTACCTGAACGGTGAAGGAATGGATATCATGGACTATTCCGGAGAAGAAACGCGCGATGCCAGCTTTCTGGTTTGCTTCAATGCATCACCGGACAACGAAGAATTCGTATTGCCCCATGAACGGTTTGCCAAACATTGGAAGGAAGTGATCAACACATTTAAGGAGGAGTCCTTTGAAGATGGCCCGACTTTGGAAGCGGGTACCCACTACACCCTGGTCGGTCGATCCATGGTGATATTTGAAATGGTTAAATAGCTTTGCCTCTCGGATAGTTGGGCTTAAACGCTCGGAAGCTCATTTTTTTACCGCGTCCGCGAAATGCGTTCAGAAACGGCTCCTGATCCGGGTGAAAATTATGGAGGATAATTCGTTCCACGCCGGGCAAACAATATTCCTGAATGGCGTCCAAAAGCGCTTCAACGGAAGTGAACAGCGGAACCTTCCGGGAAAACTCCGACAGGCCGACCGATTTACCTTCCTTATCGAAGGCTTCCGGTGTTTTCAATTCAGAAAGTTTGTTTCCCTTCAGGAATACATTTCTCCAGCGTTTGTAGGCGGCTTCCTGAGCTTTGCCTTCCTCGTTTCCAAAAACAAATCCGTACTGAAGAAAGACGGGCTTGCCGTCCTGCTGATAAGGCTGTATTCTTGAGGATAAGCTGCAGGCTTCCCCGGCAATGGTCAGCAACCCTTCGGCCCAACCATTGATCTCGTCGGCCGTTTCTTCACTTAAAGCGGCACCGAAAACGGCAGGCCGGACGGTAGGGCGTGTAAACAGACGGGCCTTGTTGATTATAATATCCCCGCGCGAAGTTACTTCTTCGCCATCCAGCAGTTTTTTAATAATCCGGGCGGCTTTGTGGTAGGTTCGGTAGCGTTCTTCACGGGGCGGCCACAGGCCGGTAACCCATTCGTTCAACGCTTCTCCGCTGCCCAGTTCGATGCTGAATCTGCCTGGAAACAGTTCACCCAATGTTGCAGCTGCCTGCGCCACAACAACAGGATGCAATCTCCGGCCCGGCGTACAAACCACACTGAAGGGGAGCCCGGTGGCCTGCATGGCCGCACCCAACCAACTGAAGGAAAATCCGCTCTGTCCGCCGATGCAGGTCCAGGGATAAAAATGATCGGAAGAATGGACAGCTTCGAAGCCTGCCTTTTCGGCAAGACATACCATTCGCAACAGTTCGGAAGGCGAATGCTGCTCGTGGGCGGCGTGGTAGGCCAATTGCGGCATAACTCTGTTTTCGTTAATGATCAAAAAAATAGTGCCCGATACGACTTTTCGGTGGCACCTGTTTTGAATGACCTTCCCCAAAAACCGTGATGACAAATCAACCATTCAGCGGGCACCGGGCATGGTGGAAAGAAGGGATCATTTATCAGATTTATCCGCGCAGCTTTCAGGACAGCAATGGCGACGGAATCGGCGATATACCCGGCATTCTTTCCCGGCTCGATTATATCGAAAGCCTCGGCGTCAGCATGATCTGGATGAATCCGGTGTACGCCTCTCCAAACGACGATAACGGATACGACATCAGCGACTATACCTCCATCATGAAGGAGTACGGAACCATGAAGGATTTTGATCGGCTTTTGGAAGAACTTCACAAAAGAGGCATCCGCCTGTTGATGGATCTGGTTGTTAACCATACAAGCGATGAGCACCATTGGTTCAGGGAAGCCAAAAAATCACGGAAAAATCGCTACTACAACTATTACCACTGGTGGCCGGCCGAAAAAGGCGCTCCACCGCATCGGTTCAGCTTTTTTGATCCGGAAGGATCGGCCTGGGCCTACAACAAGGCTACGGACTCCTATTACCTTCATTATTTCTCCCGTCGTATGCCCGACCTGAACTGGGAGAACCCGGAACTTCGGAAGGAAATCTATGCGATGATGCGGTTTTGGTTCGACAAGGGGGTCGACGGATTTCGTCTGGATGCCATAACCTATATTTCAAAAGATGTTTCGTGGCCGAAAGTGTCGGACCGGGAATTAAAAAGCCGCTACCAAAACGATTGGTCCTTCTTTTATTCGCGGGGCCCCAACCTTCACAACTACCTGCGTGAAATGCATGAAGAAGCCTTCAGTAACTTCGATATTGCCACCATTGCCGAAGCGCCGGGTATTTCCATTGATGAAGCACTTCTTTTTGTAAAGGAGGAACGCCGTGAACTGCATATGCTTTACCATTTTGAAGGAATGCGCCTGGGTTATATTGACGGCGGCTTCAAAAGGCCGGATCCAAACGGATACGATCTGGTGGAATTCAAGGAAATCTACACCAACTGGGATAGGGTATTTGAACAGTCCGGATGGGGTACCGTGTATCTCGGGAACCACGATCAGCCCCGGATGACATCCAGATGGGGAAACGAAAAGGAAGGGTTTCTCGAAATGTCGGCAAAGCTTCTGATCACCTTTCTGCTGACCATGCGCGCCACACCGATCTTCTACAACGGAGATGAACTCGGAATGACAAATATCCGGTTTGATAATATCAAAGACTACCGGGATGTGGAAACCATTTCGATGTACCAATATCTCAAAAGCCGTAAAGAAGATCTGAAGCGCTTTATCCTCGACCAACAGTTCGGCGCCAGGGATAACGGTCGAACCCCCTTTCAATGGGATGCCACCCCAAATGCCGGATTCACCACCGGAAAACCCTGGATCAAAATAAACGATAACCACAGTTTCCTGAATGCGGCAGCCCAACACGATAATCCCGATTCGGTGCTGAACTATTTCCGCAAACTCGTCCGACTTCGAAAGGAAAGACTGACTCTTGTTTATGGAGAATATATGTTGGACGAGCCATTTCATAAACAACTCTATGTGTACACCCGCACACTGGGTGAGGAAATGTTGCTGATTGTGCTCAACTTTTCGGAAGATGTGGTTGTGTACCAATTGCCCCGCACGTTCTCTATTGCCGGCGTTCTGGTAAACAACCACACCTCGGTTCAGATGGACGATGAACGGATTACGCTCCTTCCTTATCAGGCACTCATTTTCGAATGCAGTAAGGAGGGGTAAGATCCGGCTTTCGTTTGTGTAAATACTGCACAGGTACGCTTTTTTCATCTATCCTGAAAAGCTTGTATATGAAAAATCAAGGGACCAAACCCAACACACAGGCCTTCAGCCAAAACAAAAAACATGTGCGGCCCGAAAATAAAGATGACCTGGATAGTCGGGTAAATAAGGAACAGGATTTCAAGGGCGACGATAGCACCAACAACAGGAAGATTCTTCAGTCGGAAAAAAAGTCTGTCGGTAAGAAAGATCAGGATCAACAAAAACCATAAAAAAAAGAATATGAAAGCATTGATGTTCAGCAAACCCAAGGATATTGATTTTGAAACCGTACCCGATCCGACCATTGAAGCCAGCCGCGATGCTATTATCCGCGTGACATCCACCGCTATCTGCGGTTCTGATCTTCATATCTACAACGGCATGTTTCCGCAACCGCGCCCTATGGTGATGGGTCACGAATTTATGGGGGTCGTGGAAGAAGTTGGAACGGATAACAAGACTCTTCGGGTAGGCGACAGGGTTATTGTCCCCTTTCCCATTGCCTGCGGTACATGCATGTTCTGTAATATGGATCTGCCCATTCATTGCGAACATTCCAATGTAGATAACTACGGTCCGGAGGGCGGATTGATGACAGGCAAGGGTGGGGGATTGTTCGGCTATACGGATCTGTACGGCGGATACAACGGAGGGCAGGCGGAATATGTACGCGTTCCCTACGCGGATTTCGGACCCCGAAAAGTTCCGGATAACCTGACCGATGAGCAGGCTTTGTTTCTGACCGATATCTTTCCGACCGGATGGGCTGCGATCGACTGGGCGAATCTTAATGGAGGAGAAACCGTTGTGGTGTTCGGATGTGGGCCGGTAGGCATTATGGCTCAAAAGGCAGCCTGGATAAGAGGTGCAGGAAGGGTGATTGGGGTGGATATTGTTCCGTACCGTCTTGAGCTTGCCAGAACAACGGCGCTTTCGGAGACGATTGATGCATCGCAGGTGGATGCCATCGAAAGAATACGGGAAATGACCGGAGGTTATGGAGCCGATGTTTGTGTTGATGCCGTGGGAATGGAAGCCGACCGTACTTTTCTGGAAAAGGCCGCCAACGTGATACAGGGCGAAAAAGGAAGTATGAAATGCCTGGAAGCCTGTTTCGACGCGGTTCGCCGCGGAGGTGTGGTGACGGTGGTGGGCGTGTATGGCTCTCCCTATAACAAATTTCCGCTGTATCAGGTATTTGACAAAGGTATCAAAATCGCCTTTGGCCAGGCACCGGTACACCGCTATATCGATCAATTGATTGAAATGGTGGCACAGGAAAAAGTAATTCTCGAAGATATTATTACTCACAATGTTCCACTTTCCCAGGGCCCTGAAATGTACAGAATATTCAATGAAAAGCAGGATAACTGCCTGAAAGTGGTGCTGAAGCCGTAACTTATGGAACGCCGGACAATACATGTTTTTATCAACAACAAGCCTTACCGTTTTGTATTGGATATACTGACGGAAGGCGATACCACAACCTATCGCATCGAGCCCGACAGGCAGACGAAACTTCTGGAAGATTTTATTCCCGAAAGATTGGAATTTAATGTCAACGGCGACCTGCACTTCGACGATAGAATCGCGACGGTGGAAGGAGCGGAAATTGCGAAAACCATCTGGGATGGTATCCAACGGGAACTCAACAAGGAATCCGATTAACATCTTCAATCAATAATCATGGAAAAAATAAATACGGAGCACAGAAACGACTATGTGTTGATAACCGGTGGCACCAGTGGCATTGGTTATGAACTGGCGAAACGTTTCGCTGCCGATGGTTTTCACCTTCTGCTGGTGGCCAGAAACGAAGCGATGCTGCAGGAGGTGACAAATGAACTGAAAACAAAATATGCGGTGGAAGTAACACCCATCGCTCAGGATCTGTTTCAGCCCGGCGCCGCAGAAGAAATCTACCGCCAGACAAAGGAAATGGGAATCGAAGTATCCGTTCTGGTAAATGATGCCGGCCAGGGGCAATGGGGGCCCTTCGTGGAAACCGATCTGGAACGCGATTTGGAAATTATCCAGCTGAATATCGTTGCACTTCTATCACTGACCAAACTGTATGTGCGGGATATGGTTGCGCGGGGGCGTGGCGGCATCATTCAACTGGGCTCGGAAGCCGGAAAAGCCCCAGTGCCCCTGCTTTCGGTTTATGCCGCTACCAAGGCGTTTGTGGTTTCCTTCAGCGCAGCACTCGCCAACGAAATGAGGGATACCGGCGTCACCATCACCCTGCTGATGCCGGGAGCGACGGATACCGACTTTTTCCATAAAGCCGGTCAGGAAGATACCGTCGTGTACCGCGAAACGGATCTCGCCGCGCCGGAAGATGTCGCCCGCGACGGATACAACGCCTTTATCAATGGAGAAAACCGGATCATTTCCGGGTCCAAGGCTAAGATGAACGTATTCCTGTCAGACTTAATGGGCGACGAAAAAGCGGCTAACCGGATGCGTAAGCAGATGGAGCCCAGTGAAAAATCGGACGGGCGGGTAGAAAGCGACCATCCGCAATCTAAAAAAGAAAGACAGAGGATCGAAGGGGAAGAGGAGGCGTAGCCGGATTTTGAAATTTGAAGAAAAAGTTGTATCTTTTTATAAAGGAGCCTTCCTTTTCCCCACCCTTGCTCCCTCTTATGTCGCGTTGGCCGTTTCGATACAGCATTGCCGGATGGCAAATCTACTGCTACTCAGAGGGCTGCCTGTTGATGAATTCAACGGGTGCCTGTTTCCGTATTGCCGGATACACGGTTTGCGGAACAAGATTCAGCGGGTTGAAATGGCGTTCAGTGAGTACAAATGTAACCGCCCGACAGGCGTGTGCCCCAAAAATTAAAGGGAAGTGAAGCGGCAATATTCTTACCTTTCAATCGTCTATCTTCAAACAGATGATTTTGTCTGAACCCAAACAGTAAGGAATGTTAATAGCCGCGCTGATCGTTCTGCTCCTTTTTCTTTATATCCGCTGGTTCCTACGTCGCCCCAAGTTCGGTAAACTGCCCGACGGACAACAACGGGAGAGAATTCTTGCTTCGCCCAATTACCGCAATGGTAAGTTTCAGAATCTATCGCATACCCCCGCCCTGACGGAAGGAGCCACCTACCTGCAGGTCCTGCGCGAATTCTTCTTCGGTAAAAAAATTGATCGGACTCCCGAAACCCCCATTCCGGTTGTCAAAACAAATCTGCACGAACTTCCGCCGGATCAGGATTGGCTGGTATGGTTCGGGCATTCCTCCTATTTTATTCAGCTGAACGGAAGAAAGATTCTCGTGGATCCTGTGTTCAGTCCCTTCGCATCGCCCATACCCTTAACAACCCGAGCGTTTAAGGGGACAACCGTTTACAACACCGACGATATTCCCGACATCGACTTTCTCTTTATTACCCACGACCATTGGGATCACCTCGACTACGATACCCTCATGAAACTCAAGGCCCGGGTAGGAAAAGTGTTCTGCGGCCTGGGCACGGGCGCCCATCTGGAGTGCTGGGGATTTGACCGGGAGAGGATTTTCGAGGGCGATTGGTACGATTGGTTTCAGCCGGAAAACGATTTTATCGTGCACCTCACCCCGGCACGGCACTTTTCGGGACGTGGCTTTACAAGAGATCAGACCTTATGGACCTCCTTCGTTTTGAAGACGCCGAATTTCAATATCTTTTTGGGAGGAGACAGTGGTTACGACCGCTTTTTCGCAGAAATTGGACAGAAATTCGGGCCTTTCGATCTGGCCATTCTGGACAATGGGCAATACGGCCGGAACTGGAAATACATCCATATGCTCCCCGAAGAGGTGGCTAAAGCGGCGACGGATCTCGGTGCGCGGAACCTGTTGCCGGTACATTCTTCCAAATTCGCGTTATCGCAGCATCCCTGGTACGAGCCGCTGGAGCGCGTATGCCGCGCCTGTGAGGCCGAAGGGGTAAATCTGCTAACGCCCCGAATCGGGGAGCCTCTTATGCTTACCGGGAAAAAGGAAGGATTGGAGAAATGGTGGGCTCCGTTTACGGCAACCCATTAACGTTCGATGGAAAAAGATTCCGCCTGCTCTTCTGCACCGGAAGCAATGGTCGGTTGTACTTTGGGCGGATAGATAACGTAGGTGGCACCCTCTATGGCCAAATCGGTGGACGGGAATACCGCCCGGGCTTCTTCCAGAAACGGGTCCAGATTTTCGTACTTGGAGCTGAAATGTCCCAGGATCAGCCTTTTCGCCCCCGCATCACGGGCGATGGATGCCGCCTGAACGGTGGTGCTGTGAAAGCGGGCTGCCGCTCTTTCCTCCAGATCCTTCAGATAGGTCGCCTCGTGATAAAGCAGGTCAACTCCGGCAATATAGGGGACTATCGATGGAAAATAGATGGTGTCGGCACAATAGGCATAGCTTCTCCCCGGGGTATTGGGCGTTGTTACCCATTCGTTCTGAATCCGGTTTCCGTTTTTGGTGATATAGTCTTCCCCCTGTTTGAGCCGGTCGTAGAAAACGGCGGGGATTTCGAAGGCCAGGGCTTTTTCCCGGTTGATTTTACGCGGATTTTTTTTCTCGCGGAACACGAAACCCCAGCATTCGATCCGGTGCGACACACGGAAACATTCTACCGTATATTTTTCTTCCCCAACGAGCTGTCCGGCTTCGGTAATAGGATGAAAATGAAGCGGATAGGGGAGGGTAGTGTCGGCTACGGATAGCTGCATCCGGATGATCCCGATAAGTTGGGGAGGTCCGTACAGGTGAAGTTCCTGCTCTCGTCCCAGCAGTCCCATGCTGGTAATCAGACCGATCAAACCGAAATAGTGGTCGCCATGAAGATGCGAGATAAATATCCGGCTGATGCGGCTGTGGCGGATTTTGTAACGGGCCATCTGAATCTGGGTGCCTTCCCCGCAGTCGATCATAAATTGCTGATCGGCCAGCGATACCACCTGTGAGGTAGGATGCCGGTCGTAGGCAGGTAAGGCAGAATTGTTTCCCAGAATGGTGACGCCAAGCATAGCCGCTCTTTTTGGTATTAGACAAGTTACAGGTTATATAGCTGCTTCAGGATCATCGCTGCCGAATAATTCCCGCTCAATCTCCTCCATCTGCACAATATCCCAGGCCTCACTTTCCGTGGGCGTAATATTCATAACCTCCAGATAACCGGATTGTTCAAAAACTTCCTCAACTGCGGTCTGTACCTCACAAATTACAAAAGACGCCTGATTGTCATAAAATTTCTGCTGTAAATTCGACAAAATGGCGCAGGACGCCAAATCCAGTGTTGCAACATTTTTTAGATTGAGCACCACGTTTTTAACATCCTTTTCCAAAACAGGGATTATACTTTGGGCCATTGTTTCTGTCAAAGAGGCAGTTAAATTCGCTTCGGTGACCAGAAAAACCTCAAATTTCTCTTTGGACTCATTTTTGAACAGCATATTCAAACGATTTTGGGCAGATGCACCTCCCTGAGAAAGGCGCAGCCGAATCCCAAAAATATTCGTTATTATTGTAACACACGCAATTCAAATAAAATGGACAATAATTTTTCATCCCAGGTTAAGGAGATAATTTCGTTCAGCAGGGAAGAAGCATTGCGGTTGGGAAATGACTTCATCGGCACGGAACATCTTTTATTAGGACTGATAAGAGAGGGAGATAATACGGCAATCAAGATATTAAAGAACTTCAATGTCGATCTCTACGAACTCCGCAAGGAAGTAGAAATGGCCATTAAGGATAAAACGGGTAAAACCATTTCGAATATCAACAGTCTGCCTCTCACCCGCCAGGCCGAGAAAGTAATCCGCGTGACCGTACTCGAAGCAAAAGCGCTCAAAAGCTCTACCGTGGAAACGGAACACCTGATGCTTTCCATCCTCAAGAACAAGGAAAATATCGCCACCCAGATATTGAATCAGTTTGACGTAGACTACGACCTGTTCCGCAACGAACTGGGCGTGGTGCGCTCCAACGAGCCGCGGGCAGAATATCAGGACGAAAACGAAGACGATTTCGACGACGAAAAGAAATACGCCCAGCAGCGCGCCAAGCAATCGGGTGGTACTGCCAAGAGCAAAACGCCGGTGTTGGACAATTTCGGACGCGATATCACCCGCATGGCCGAAACCGGATCTCTGGATCCCATCGTAGGCAGGGAAGAAGAAATCGAACGGGTTTCACAGATTCTTTCCCGCCGCAAGAAAAATAACCCCATCCTCATCGGCGAACCGGGTGTAGGTAAAACCGCCATTGTGGAAGGACTCGCGCTGCGGATCGTTCAACGCAAGGTATCCCGCGTTCTGTTCGATAAACGGGTGATTTCCCTCGACCTCGCCGCGCTGGTAGCCGGTACAAAATACCGTGGCCAGTTTGAAGAGCGTATGAAGGCCATCATGAACGAACTCGAGAAAAACCGCGACGTTATCCTCTTTATCGACGAAATCCATACCATCGTCGGTGCCGGGGGAGCAAGCGGATCCCTCGATGCCTCCAACATCTTCAAACCGGCTCTCGCAAGGGGAGAACTCCAATGCATCGGCGCATCTACCCTCGACGAATACCGTATGTACATCGAAAAGGATGGTGCCCTCGACAGACGTTTCCAGAAGGTAATGGTGGAGCCGCCATCTATCGACGAAACCATTCAGATTCTCAACAATATCAAATCGAAATACGAGGACTACCACAACGTTACCTATTCCGACGACGCGATCGATGCCTGTGTTAAGCTCAGCGACCGCTACATGACCGATCGGCTGCTGCCGGATAAGGCTATCGACGTGATGGACGAAGTGGGTGCCCGCGTACACCTGAAAAATATCAATGTTCCGCAGAATATCCTCGATCTGGAAAAACAGATTGAAGATATCAAGCAGGAAAAAAATAAAGTCGTAAAGAGCCAGCGTTTCGAAGAAGCTGCTGCCCTTCGCGATACCGAAAAACGTTTGGGTGAAGAACTGGAGAAAGCCAAGGCGCTCTGGGAGGAAGAAAGCAAACACAAACGTTATCCGATCGACGAAGAAGCGATTGCGGAAGTGGTGAGCATGATGACCGGCATCCCCGTGAAGCGGATGGTGCAGGCCGAAAGCGAAAAACTCCGCAAAATGGGCGACGACCTGAAAGGAATGGTTGTTGGTCAGGAAGACGCTATCCAGAAAGTGGTAAAAGCCATTCAACGGAACAGGGTTGGTCTGAAAGATCCCAAAAAACCGATCGGTACCTTCATTTTCCTCGGTCCTACAGGTGTCGGTAAAACCGAACTGGCCCGTGCGCTGGCACGCCATATGTTCGACTCCGAAGATTCGCTGATCCGGATCGATATGAGTGAATACATGGAGAAATTCACCGTAAGCCGTTTGATCGGTGCGCCTCCCGGTTATGTGGGATATGAAGAAGGTGGCCAACTGACCGAAAAGGTTCGTCGTAAACCCTATTCTGTAATCCTGCTGGATGAGATCGAAAAGGCCCACCCGGATATCTACAATATCCTGCTGCAGGTGCTGGACGATGGTCAGCTGACCGATGGTCTGGGACGCAAGGTGGACTTCAAGAATACACTGATCATCATGACCTCCAATATCGGTGTACGTCAGTTGAAGGAATTTGGTGATGGCGTTGGGTTTGCTACGGCTTCCCGCATCCAGAATCAGGAAGAGAACAATAAGGCGGTAATTGAAAAAGCACTGAAACGGACCTTCTCTCCGGAATTCCTTAACCGGATCGACGATGTGGTGATCTTCAACCAGCTCACCAAAGAGCATATCTTCGAAATCATCGATATCCTTATGAAGGGGGTGATGAACAGATTGCAGTCGCTCGGTTTCACGCTGGAAATCACCCGCGAGGCAAAAGACTTTATTGCCGACAAGGGTTACGATCAACAGTTCGGTGCAAGACCTTTACACCGCGCTATTCAGAAATACCTGGAAGATCCGCTGGCAGAAGAAATTCTGAGCATGCACATCAAACAGGGGGATGTTCTGATTGCAGATCTGAACAAGGAAGAGGGAAAAATCCAATTCACCTTCAAGGAAGCTTCCTCCAGCAAAACACCGGAAGCCTCATCAGAAGCATAATTCAAAGGTTTTTTATAATGTCGGTATCGTAGCTGCAAGGCATGCCTTGCAGCTACGATACCGACATGCCTTGCAGCTACACCCCTGCCGATCGCGGCCCCAATTCAATCACCTCCAGGTCTTTCATAATGCCCCCGTCGATGGTAAACCGCAGCAGGGTTCGGACCTTATGCCATCCGCTGCGGCCGGCAGCGCCCGGATTCATCGTCAGGCATTGGAATTTTTCGTCGTACACCACTTTTAGGATATGCGAATGACCGCAGACCATCAGTTTCGGGCGAATGGTGGTCATCAACTCCTTTACACGCGGGCTGTAATGGCCCGGATAGCCGCCTATGTGAATCATCAGCACGGAAACATCCTCCACGGAAAAATGCAGGTATTCCGGGAAACGTGAGCGGATAGCCTGCCCATCGATATTACCGTAAACACCGCGTAGGGGGGCCTGGTTTTCCAGCGGTGCAATCATGTCGCCCGGACCAAAATCACCCGCATGCCAGATTTCATCGCAGGCGCTGAAATATTCGCCTACGCGGGGATCCAGGTAGCCGTGGGTGTCGGAAATAACGCCGATTTTTTTCATCCCGGCAAGTTATGTATCTTTATTCTACTGAAAGCTTGTCAATGCCACTGCATAGAAATTTTACCTATTGGATCGATAAACGCAACTGGAAATACGTGTTCCTGTTGATGACCCTCCAGCTTTCACTCTGATCGGTTTCCTCCATTTTCTTTTGTTGCCTCCCATCACAACGATGGATTATCATTCTTCCCAGTAAATTATTTGCTATGCCACATTATCATAAAATGGGTGAAATTCCCCATAAAAGACATACCCAATACAGAAAGCCCGATGGAAAGCTCTATGCTGAAGAACTGTTTTCCACCGAAGGTTTTTCTAATGATTATTCCCTGCTGTATCACTGCCATCCGCCCACCAGGATCATCAAAACGGAGGCGCAGTATAGTGTTGCTCCGGAAATAGCAGAAGAAAAAATGCTCAGTCACCGGAGTTTTGAAGGATTCCGGGTTCCGCCCGCCGACGATTATCTGAAAAGCCGTGTTCCGGTGCTGGTGAACAACGATTGCCATATCGTGCTGGCCGCCCCCCGGAAAAGTATGGACGATTATTTCTTCAAGAATGCGGATGCCGACGAAATGATTTTTGTACACGAAGGGGAGGGAACCCTGAAAACCATGTACGGTGAAATTGATTTCGGATACGGCGACTATCTGGTCGTTCCCAGAGGAACGATTTACCAGATGCATTTCAAAACCGAAGCGAACCGCCTTTTTATTGTAGAGTCGTTCAGTCCGATCCGGTATCCGAAAAGATATCTCAGTAAGTACGGACAGCTGCTGGAGCATGCCCCCTTCTGCGAGCGCGATATCCGACCGCCGCACCGCCTGGTGACCATCGATCAGGAGGGCGACTTCCTGATCCGGGTAAAAAAGAAGGGGATTATGTACGGGCTGCACTATGCCAATCACCCTTTTGATGTGAAGGGCTGGGACGGCTGCTGCTATCCCTTTGCCTTTTCCATCCACGACTTTGAGCCGATTACGGGCAGGGTACACCAGCCACCGCCGGTGCATCAAACCTTTGAGGCGCACAATTTTGTGGTCTGTTCCTTTGTTCCGCGGCTTTACGACTACCATCCCGAAGCCATTCCGGCACCCTATAACCACAGTAATATAGACAGCGATGAGGTGCTTTATTATGTGGACGGAGATTTTATGAGCCGGAAAAATGTGACGCGGGGCATGATTACGCTCCATCCGGCAGGCATTCCACATGGACCCCACCCCGGGGCTGTGGAAAAGAGCATCGGGGCGAAGGAAACCCGGGAGCTGGCGGTGATGGTAGATACGTTCCACCCCCTTCAGCTGACCCGTGCGGCCCTGGAAATCGAAAACAATGGGTATGTAATGAGCTGGGCGGAATAGTATTAGGAAAATTCCGTATATTCATTACCTAAATATTGCCCCATATGATAAAGATTTCAGACCTGAAGGTAGGCGACTATGTAATCGCCGGTTTCGATGGAAAATCATCCCGTGGAGAGGTGATTGACATTAACAGGGAAGACGGACAGGCCGAAGTGCGCACCGGAGAACAGGAGTTCTGGTATGGTCCGGAGGATCTGGAGCCGATTCCGCTGGACGAGAAGGAGTTGCTTCTGTTGGGTTTTGAGCGCCAGGAAATGGAAGACGGGGTGGTGAAATACCTGAAAGGCCCCTTCCGCGTGCTGGTGGAAAACGGCGATTTTTCGCATCTTACGGCCTGGTATCGGGAAGATCGGCGGCACTGGAACCAGCCGTTGATGGTTCATGAGCTGCAGAATCACTATCTCCAGATGACAAAAGTGGGATTACTCGCCTAAGACCCGTAGGAAAGTCGCTGAATTTCATTAATTTTGCGCCCTGAGTGCACAAAAACGGGGCATTTTCTGCCGGGATTGAAAAAATATAACGGATTTTTTTCAATTTCAGGGGAATAATGCTATCTTTGCGCTCCCAAAATCTGTATGGCGAAACAAGCACTTATAAAGCAAGACGGGATCATTGTAGAAGCATTGTCGAACGCAATGTTCAAGGTTAAGCTGGAAAACGGCCACGAAATACTGGCTACGATTTCCGGTAAAATGAGGATGCACTACATCCGAATTCTGCCCGGAGATAAGGTAGGTGTGGAGATGAGTCCTTACGATTTGAGCCGGGGAAGGATCATATTCCGTTACAAATAACGGGGTTGAACTTTCGGGGCAGGGCGGACAGCTCCCGGTAATGGCGATAAAGTTTAAAGATTATTAAATAAAACCATCATGAAAGTCAGAGCTTCTATCAGAAAGAGAAGTGCAGATTGCAAGATCGTGAAGAGAAAGGGTAAGCTGTACGTTATTAACAAAAAGAACCCTCGTTACAAGCAACGCCAGGGGTAAGCATTTAAAAACAAAACTAAAATAGAAATATGGCTCGTATTGCCGGTATAGACTTACCAAAGAACAAAAGAGGAGAGATAGGGCTTACCTATATCTTCGGTATTGGCCGTTCTACCGCTCAGTATATCCTGTCCAAAGCGAACATCAGCTTTGACAAGAAGGTTAACGAGTGGAATGATGAGGAGCAGGCTGCAATCCGTAACATCATCAACAATGAATTCAAGGTTGAGGGTCAGTTGCGCAGTGAGGTGCAAATGAATATCAAGCGTCTGCTGGATATCGCTTGCTACCGTGGTCTTCGTCACAGAAAAGGTCTTCCTGTTCGTGGTCAGCGTACCAAAACCAACAGCCGTACCCGTAAAGGGAAACGTAAAACGGTTGCAGGTAAGAAGAAGGCAGCTAAGAAGTAATCCCCTGGTAAAGGGTGTGGTTGATCCGGATCCGTTTGCTTCTTCGGGGAGGATAGCCGCGTAAAAGTTTTATCGAAAGATTACCTATTTAAACGAATTATGGCAAAAGCTCAGAACAGCGCCAAAGCCGCTGCAAAGAAAAGAGTAGTAAAAGTTGATGCGTACGGCGATGCGCACATCTCCGCAAGCTTCAACAACATCATCATCAGCCTGACCAACAAGAACGGGCAGGTGATTTCCTGGTCAAGTGCCGGTAAGATGGGATTCCGCGGTTCCAAGAAAAATACCCCCTACGCTGCTCAGATGGCAGCAGCAGACGCAGCTAAAGTTGCTCTGGAAGCCGGTATGAAAAGATGCGATGTGTATGTGAAAGGACCCGGGTCAGGAAGGGAAGGAGCGATCCGCTCTCTGGCAAACTCCGGTATTGAAGTGACAATGATCAAAGACGTAACTCCGCTTCCGCACAACGGTTGTCGTCCTCCCAAAAAGAGAAGAGTTTAATCATATTTTTACATTGGATTGCAGCTTCGGGCCTGGATATTTCAGCTCCGTTGGTGCAATCCAACGTTTCATTTAAGGACGTTGATTCATTTTTTACGATTTTTCACTGATCACCGTCCTTTTGATAAAAAAAATCGAAAGAAAAAAAACTATGGCACGTTACACTGGTCCCAAGACCAAAATCTCAAGAATTTTCGGAGAACCGATTTTAGGTAATGGCAAATGGCTGAACAAAAACAGCAATCCTCCCGGTCAGCACGGTGCTGCCCGCAAGAGAAAGAGCCTGGGTGAATACGCCCTCCAGCTCCGCGAAAAGCAAAAAGCCAAATACACCTACGGTATCCTCGAGAAACAATTCCGCAGAACTTTCGAAGAAGCCGCACGCCGTAAAGGTGTTACCGGTGAAAACCTGATCAAGCTCCTCGAAGCCCGTCTGGATAACACCGTATTCCGTCTTGGAATTGCTGCTTCACGTCCTGCTGCCCGTCAGCTGGTGTCTCACAAGCACATCACGGTAAACGGAGAAGTGGTTAACGTTCCTTCCTATCAGCTGAAGCCCGGTGACATCATCGGCCTGAAAGAAAAATCTGCCGCCAACACCGCCGTTACCAGCCAGATTCGTGGCAAAAACCAGAAATTCAACTGGCTCGACTGGAACGAAACGGAGTTGAAAGGTACTTTCATCGCCTACCCGGAAAGAGAAAGCGTTCCGGAGAACATCAAGGAGCAGCTGATCGTCGAATTGTACTCTAAGTAATCCTTATAACGGTTCCCGGATAACCCCGGGAACTCCGTTTTTTGAATGGAATCGTAAAAAACCGAAAATTTAAATATGGCCATTTTAAATTTCCAGAAGCCCGACAAAATCGTTCTTCAAAAAGCAACTGATTTTGAAGCTCAGTTTGAATTCCGTCCCCTGGAACCAGGGTTCGGTGTTACCATTGGTAACGCACTGCGCAGAGTCCTGCTGAGTTCATTGGAGGGTTATGCTATCGTGGGAATCAGAATTGAAGGCGCTGAACATGAGTTTGCCACTATCAAGGGCGTAACCGAAGATGTTACCGAAATCATCCTCAACCTCAAGCAGGTTCGCTTCAAGAAAATTACTGAAGGCGAAGTAGCTTCAGAAAAAATAATGCTGACCATAAAAGGAAAATCTGAATTCACCGCTGCCATGATCGGCGAAGGTACACAGTCTTTCCAGGTCATGAATCCTGAACTGCTCATCTGCACAATGGACCCCTCCGCCAAGCTGGATATCGAACTGACACTTGGAAAAGGCCGTGGTTACGTTCCCGCAGAAGACAATAAGGTTAAAGACGCTCCCTTCGGATATATTCCGATCGACTCGATCTTCACACCCATCAAAAATGTGAAGTACTCCATCGAAAATACCCGTGTGGAACAACGTACCGACTTCGAAAAACTCATCATGGAAGTGAGCACCGATGGTACCATCCATCCGGAAGAAGCGGTTAAACAGGCGTCCCGCATCCTCATCCAGCACCTGATGATCATCACCGATGAAAACATCACCTTCGACAACAAAGAAGAGAAGAAGGAAGATCTGGTTGACGAACAAACGCTGCAACTGCGCAAGATCCTCAAAACTCCGCTCGAAGATCTGGATCTCAGCGTACGCGCATTCAACTGTCTGAAAGCGGCCAAAATCAACTCCCTCAGCGAACTCGTTCAGTACGAACAGGAAGACCTGATGAAGTTCCGCAACTTCGGACAAAAATCACTCAGCGAAATCGAACAGGTTCTCGGCGAACGTGGTCTGCACTTCGGTATGGACCTCAGCAAGCTGAAACTCGACGACGAATAAACTTTCCGACTCAGAGATCGGAAGCCCTCCCGGCTCCGGATCTCTGATTTTTTAATAACAAGTACGCTGCAATTCCTGACACGGTGCAGCGGAATTAAATCAACATGTCATGCGTCACGGAGACAAAATCAACAACCTCGGCCGTAAAAAGGCACACCGCGAAGCACTGCTCGCCAACCTCGCTATCGAACTGATCACCCACAAGAAAATCGTTACCACCCTGGCTAAAGCCAAGGCTCTGCGCATTTTCGTGGAACCCCTGATCACCAAAACAAAAAAGAACGACAGTAAGGAAGCGATCATGCACAATCACCGCGTTGTGTTCAGCTACCTGCAAAGCAATGAAGCCGTTAAAGAACTCTTTACGGTGGTTGGCCCCAAAGTAGCTACACGTCCCGGTGGTTACACCCGCATCATCAAACTCGGAAAAAGGGTTGGTGACAACGCCGAACTCGCGCTGATCGAACTCGTTGACTTCAACGAAATCTACGGCAAAACGGTAGCGAAAGCTGCTGAAGAACCCGCTAAGAAAACGCGTCGTGGCCGGGGTGGCAAAAAAGCTGAAGCTGCTGCAACTGAAGAAGCTGCTGCGCCTTCCGCTGAAGAGAAAACCGCTGAATAATTATCATAAGCAGATTTTCTTCATAAAAGGCAGAACCCAAAAAGGTTCTGCTTTTTTTTGGCCCCTAAATGACCCAACTAAACCTTAACCTTTGAAATTCCAATGATAATCCGTAATTTTGCAAAATTTTTCTATACAAATGCCTAATACATCTTCTGCTCCGGCCGCCGTCCTCCTCCTCGAAGACGGTACGGTATTTCATGGAAAAGCTTTTGGTAAAATCGGAACAGCCTCTGGTGAACTTTGCTTCAACACAGGTATGACCGGCTACCAGGAAGTGTTTACCGATCCCTCCTACAAAGGTCAGGTTCTGATTATGAACAACGCCTATGTCGGCAACTACGGAGTAAAAAATGATGATGTAGAAAGCGGTAGCGTGAAAATCAGCGGCCTGATCTGCAAAAACATTTCACCGTATTTCTCCCGCAAAATGGCAGATGGCTCCCTGGAACAGTTCGCCGCCGACAACAACCTCGTGGCGATCTGTGATGTCGATACCAGAGCACTGGTTTCCCACATCCGCAACAAGGGCGCCATGAACTGCATCATCTCCTCCGAAATTACCGATGTAGATCAGCTTAAAGCCGAACTGGCAAAAGTTCCTTCCATGGAAGGACTTGCGCTCTGCGCCGAAGTTTCCACCAAGGAACCCTACTTCGTGGGAGACCCTAACTCACCCATCCGCATCGCGGTTATGGATAACGGAGTGAAAAGAAACATGCTCAAATGCCTCTCCGACAGGGCCTACCTCAAGGTTTTCCCAACGGCAACACCCTTCGAGGAAACCGAAAAATTTGAGCCCCACGCTTATTTCATCTCCAACGGCCCCGGCGACCCGGCTCCGCTGAAATACGCTGTGGAAACCGTGAAAAAAGTTCTGGCTGCGGAAAGACCACTCTTCGGTATCTGCCTGGGCCACCAACTCCTGGCTCTGGCCAACGGTATCCCAACCTATAAAATGCACCACGGACACCGCGGACTCAACCACCCGGTGAAAAATCTGCTCACCGGCCGAAGCGAAATCACCACCCAAAACCACGGTTTCGCCGTTGATGCCGACGCCGTTGCCAAATCGGATAATGTAGAAGTTACGCACATTAACCTCAACGATAACTCCGTGGAAGGTATTCGCATCAAAAACAAACCCGCCTTCTCCGTGCAATACCACCCCGAATCCACTCCGGGTCCGCACGATTCAAGGTATCTGTTCGACGACTTCTTCAACATGATTGAAGCGCATATGCGTAAATAACAGGAATATTCAGATTTTTTCAAAAGGATGTTGCGTTTCTTAAAGAAATTCGCAGCATCCTTTTTAGCTTTATACCAAATATCAGCTGGCTATGCGAATTGCAATCATCAACGGCCCCAATCTGAATCTGCTCGGTAAAAGGGAACCCGAAGTTTACGGAGCCCAGTCCTTCGACGATTACCTGTCCCACCTAAGGTCTAAATACCCCGACACGGAATTCCACTATTTCCAGAGCAATGTCGAAGGAGAACTCATCAATGCCCTTCAGCAATACGGATTCGGATTCGACGGCATCATCTTCAATCCGGGTGGATACACGCACACGTCGGTAGCCATCGGCGATTGCATCGCAGGCATTACCACGCCCGTGGTGGAAGTGCACATCAGCAACGTCCACGCCCGCGAAGAGTTCCGTAAAATCTCTCATGTATCCGCAAAAGCCAAAGGTACCATCTGCGGCCTCGGACTAAAGGGCTACGAACTGGCCCTACTCTGGCTGCACGACAAAAATCTTTAGCCTTTTAATGGATCAGGTATCATATTTGTTCCTTTTCCCCGTTGTATACATAGACTAAAGATTTTGTTATGCGTTTGGCTGCCGTACTTCTGTTTATTCTTTTTTCCCTCGAGGGGATGTCTCAATACAAATCCTTCATCGTCAGCGTTCGAGGCGATACCTTGAACCGTGTGGATGGTCACGATCGGAAACAGGGCCCCTGGGTTCACCGATACGAAACCGTAAGGGGAGAACCGGGCTACGAGGAACAGGGGGGCTATAAAGACGGGAAAAAAGAAGGCAAATGGACCATTTTCAGCCTCATGGGAGATGTAATCGGCGTTGAACAATATCGTTGGGGCAATAAGGACGGAACCTGCCTTTATTACACCAATCAGGGCAACCTGATACGGGAAGAAAGCTGGAAATCGTTCAACCCGGAGAAGAAAATGGATACGATCCTGGTCGAGGATGTGGAAAAGCCGGGCAACTATGTTCCCAAAGTCATAAAACATGAGGGAGCCGCAGTTAAACACGGGGAATGGCGGGTTTACGATCCCTTCTCCGGTGCACTGGTTAAAAAAGAAAATTATTTTCTGGGCACCCTGGAAGGCGAAGAAAACAACGCCCTGGCCAGCCCGGAACCGAAAAAAGAAGTTCCAAAGCCGAAGGAAGTGCAGGACTTCGAAAAGAAAAACTCCGGCAAGAAAAAAGTTCAGGTCCGCGACGGACGCACAGGCGGTTAAATACCGCTTTTTTTATTTCCGAGATATTTTAAATTGATGTATATTTGATATCATAATAATATCAATTTAAAATTTGCTGCTATGGAAAAAGTCGTTCGCCCCATGTCGGGGTACCTGATGTTACTTCTGGGCCTGGTCCTGATATTCCTGGGTTTCTACAGTATTACGAGGGTGATCGGTACGCAGAATCCGGCTTTGGTGTGGATTCCCCTGTTGATTTTTGGTCTGGCCATCTTCGTACTGAAGGGAATCATGGTGGTTAACCCCAATCATTCCCGGGTGATGGTATTCTTTGGAAAATACGTAGGAACGGTTAAAGCCAACGGGTTGCTTTGGGTAAACCCCTTGTTCAAAACCTACAAGGTTTCGCTGCGCTCCCAGAACCTCAACGGCCAGAAGCTGAAGGTAAACGACAAGATGGGGAACCCCATCGAAATCGCGGCCGTTTGTGTATGGCAGGTGAAGGATACCTACAAGGCCTGTTTTGATGTAGCCAATTACGAACAGTACGTAGAGATTCAAAGTGAAGCGGCTGTGCGCCACCTGGCTGTCAGCTATGCCTACGACAGCCTCGAAGAAGATCGGGAAGGCGACAAACAAACCATAACGCTTCGCGGCGGTGGTGATAAGGTGAACGAGATGCTGGAGCAGGAACTGAACGAAAGACTGGCTCCCGCGGGGATTGTGATCAAGGAAGCCCGGATCAGTCACCTGGCCTATGCCCCGGAAATTGCGGGTGCAATGCTCCAACGTCAGCAGGCTACCGCCATTGTTGCAGCCCGGACCAAAATTGTGGAAGGTGCGGTAGGAATGGTGGAAATGGCTCTCGAAATGCTGAGTGCAAAACAGATCGTGGAACTCGATGAAGAGAAGAAGGCTGCCATGGTGAGCAATCTCCTGGTGGTGCTCTGCGGTGAAAAAGCAGCCACCCCGGTATTGAACGCGGGCACTCTCCACAACTGATGATGAAAAACGGAAAATCGTGAGCAGCAACAAAAAAAGTTTTGTTCTCCGGCTGAATGCGGAAACCTATGAAGCGCTGGAAAAATGGGCGGAAGATGAGTTCCGCAGTGTCAACGGACAGCTGGAATGGCTGATTGATCAGCAGCTCCGTAAGGCAGGACGTTACCCGAAAAGAAAACGCGATCCGAATCAACGACCGCCGGACCAGGAAAACCGGAAGGAGGAATGTTGAGCGTATCGAAAGCTCTACCATAAAAAAAATCCCGGGAACAGTGCCCGGGATTTTCTTTATCTGAAATGGATTATTTTTTTTGTGCTCTTTGCATCGGACTCACGCCGGACGACTGCCCGCGTACACCGCCCGATTTGTTTTCCTTGAACATACGGAACCGGCTGGGCGTTGGTTGTGTACCTCTCGGCCAGTAGTTGTTCGATTCATCGATATCAGCGGTTTCGCGAAGGGGATCGAGAACGATCGAACGAACCTCCTTGTCATGCACAAAAGCCATGGTGAGTGACTCTTCGTTCTTGCGCCATACCTGTGCGGGAATGCGGTAGGTTTGTTGGGTGCCGTCGGTATAGTTCCACTCAATAATCAGCGGCATAACCAAGCCGCCCTTGTTGGAGAAGCTGATCTGATAGAAATGTTTGTTACCGTATTTTTTGCGCATTTCCTCATCGGCAGCCGCAAACTGGGATACGGAAACAACCTGTTGCGGGGTGGTGTCGATCTTTTCCAGGCCGCGGGCATAGCGCCAATAGAAATCGCGCAGGGAAGGATCGAGATCGGTTTGAAACTGAATGCTCTTGTCTTCGCGGTTGCGGATTCTTGAAATATCGTCGAACGTGAGCAGCTGAGGCTGGAATCGCGCAAGACCCGTCGTTCCTTTCGGTGGCACACCGGAAAAATCAGGAACGGCATGAATAACGGTATCTATCGAGATATCGCAGGGGTCAATCCCATAGAACCATCCTCTCCAGAACCAATCCAGATCCTCGGCGCTGGCATCTTCCATGGTGCGGAAGAAGTCGGCAGGAGTGGGATGTTTGAACGCCCATCTTCTGGCATATTCCTTGAACGCGAAGTCGAACAGTTTTCTGCCCATAATCGTTTCACGGAGGATATTCAGGCCGGTGGCCGGTTTTGCGTAGGCGTTGGGCCCGAACTGAACGATATTGTCGCTGTTGGTCATGATCGGCTCCAGCTGATCCTTCGGGAGTTTCATGTAGTCGGTAATCAGGTAGGCCGGACCCCGGCGTGAAGGGAATTTGTCGTCCCATTCCGATTCCGTCAGGTATTGAACAAAGGTATTCAGCCCTTCATCCATCCACGACCACTGACGTTCATCGCTGTTGATGATCATGGGGAAGAAGTTATGCCCGACTTCGTGGAAGATTACCCCCAGCATACCGTTTTTGGTAGACTCGGTATAGGTTCCATCTTTTTCGGTACGTCCGTAGTTGAAGCAAATCATCGGGTATTCCATACCGTTAGCCGCCTCTACACTTTGGGCAACGGGGTATGGATAGGGGATGGTGTATTTTGAATAAACCCGGATGGTATGGGCAACAGCTTTGGTGGAGTAAGGGCGGTACAGGCCATAGGCTTCCTTTCCGTAAAAGCTCATGCACATTACTTTCTTACCCTCGATATAGGTGGGCATCGCATCCCAGATGAACTTGCGGGAAGAAGTCCAGGCAAAGTCGCGCACGTTATCGGCCTTGAAAATCCAGGTTTTCTTGCCGGCAGCTTTTTTGCCTTCGGCTATTTTGGCGTCGTTAAGGGTTACGATCTCAACGGGTTCCTTAGCCGTCTGTGCTTTTTTCCAGCGTTCCTGTTGGGTAGGGCTGAGTACCTGCGGGTAGTTCAGGCATTCGCCGGTGGCGCCTACGATATGGTCGGCGGGAACGGTCATCTGCACTTTATAGTTCCCAAAGGTAAGGGCAAACTCCCCGCGTCCGGTAAACTGCTGATGCTGCCATCCCTGAAAGTCGCTGTACACACACATTCTGGGAAACCATTGGGTAATGGTGAAGATATGGTTTCCGTCTTCCTTGAAAAATTCATAGCCCCCGCGTCCGCCGTCGGACATACGGTCGGGGATTTTATAGTTCCAGTCGATTTTGAGAACGTATTTCTCACCGGGTTTCAATACTACCGGGAGGTCTACACGCATCATGGTGCGGTTGATGGTATAGGAAAGGTCCTTTCCAGCGCCATCCGTAACTTTTTCAATGTTTACACCGAGTCCCTTGGTGGCAAAATCCTCCATCTTCTGAAAATACTGGTCTGTAACCACCGGCGGAATGGTGGATCCGTCTTGATAATTGGCGTTATTGGTGGCGCTGTGCTGGTTTTCATCGAGCTGGAGCCAGAGATAGCGCAATTCGTCGGGTGAGTTGTTGAAATAGGTGATGGTCTCACTTCCTTTCAGACGGAGAGCCACTTCGTCGAGTTCGCAGCGGATATCGTAGTCGGCCCTTTGTTGCCAGTATTTGGGACCGGGGGCTCCGCTGGCGGTCCGGTACTCATTCGGCGTTGGCAGGATGGTGCCGAGCTGTTCAAATTTGTTTCCATGGTTGGAGCCGGGGTTGTTCCGGATGTCCTGAGCCCAGGCATAGTTAACGCCCAATGCCAGGGCCATCAGCCAAAATTTCTTCATGCGTACAACAGTTGATTAAAGGGGGCATCTTTCGATAGCCATTAGTAAAGATAAGAAGAAAATGCCTCCCGAGGCGAAGAGCAGCCACTCCCGGCGCGGAAAATTCAATAAGCGGACGGTGATCCATGAAATTATCATGATGGCGGCCACAATCAGCAACTGTCCGAATTCCAGACCAAGATTAAAAGCCAGCAGTTCGCCAACGATATTGCTGTTTTTTCCGAGCAAACTCTTCAGGTAATTGGAAAATCCGAGGCCGTGAATCAGCCCGAAGAAGAGCGCAAAAAAATAGATGAGCGGTAAACGGGTGCGGAAATTGAAGTTCTTTTCGAAGATATTACTGAAAGCCGTAATAACTATGGTTACGGGAATCAGAAATTCGATCCATTCTACGGAAACGGTAACGAGATTCAATACGCTAAGCGCCAGGGTGATGGAATGCCCGATCGTAAAAGCCGTAACCAGTACCAATACTTTTTTCCAGTCGGAGATCAGGTAGCGCAGGCAGAGTGCAGCAACGAAAAGAATGTGGTCATAGCCCCTGATGTCGGCTATGTGCTCCCAGCCCAGCTGGAAATAGAGTCCAAAGTCGTTCATAAGTTGGTGTTATTCTATGGGTTTACAGTTCCTCAGCTCAAGGATACAAAATAAAACGGAAGTTTGCCGAAATTCGTGGCATGAGTTTGATGATCTGCACCTGGCTGATGATGTTGTTTCATCCGTTTTACGTAAGTGTAACGGAGATCAACCATAATGCTTCAGAACAAACACTGGAGATCAGTGTGAAGATTTTTACGGACGATTTTGAGAATGCGCTGAAAAAGGAATACGGTAAACCCGTGGATTTGATTAAGCCGTCGCGCAAGGCCCTTGCCGACAGTCTGGTAGCCGATTACCTGAAGAAAAACCTTCGTTTGAAGGCGAATGGGAAGGTGTTGCAGATGGAATTTCTGGGGTATGAAAACGAGATGGAGGCGGTGTGGAGTTATTTCGAGATCAAAAATGTTCCGGCGCCGAATGCCCTCGAAATAAACAATACCATTCTGTACAATTTTCTGAACCAGCAGATCAACATGGTTCATGCCACGGTTGGAAATGTTCGCCGCAGCGGCAAATTGGATTACCCGGAATCTAAACTGAATCTTCGGTTTCGGTAAGAGGTATTGCCGGATCAAGGCATGCCTTGATCCGGCAACGGACACACGTCCGTATCCCTCGAAATTATTGCATCCGGCGCCGCCGGGCATGTTTTCAATTTTCGTCCATTTCGGTTCGGATTTCATCCGAAATCGACACCAGGATTTTGTCGATCCGGTGTCCGTCCATGTCGATCACCTCGAATCTGAACCCGCGCCATTCCATGGTTTCGCCGGTTACCGGAATATGTTCCAGTTCATGAAGGAGGAAGCCGGCCAGGGTGTCGAATTCGTGTTCGCCCTCATTCATCCATTCCACTTTTTCGAAGCGGCTGAGGAAGTCGTAGAAGGGGAGCTGTGCGTCGATCAGGTAGGTACCGTCTTCACGTTCCACAATTTCGTAGTCTTCGGTATCGGGTTCATTGATATCCCCAACGATCGCTTCGAGGATATCGTTCAGGGTGATCATACCGAGTAGGGTTCCGTATTCGTCGACAACAAAGCAGGAGTGCACTTTGGCCTGCTTGAACTTTTCGAGCACCTGGTAGGCGGTATTGTTTTCCGGAACAAAAAGAGCCGGGCGCATCAGGTGTTTGAACTGGGTAAGGTCGTTGGAAATGTAGAGATCCTTGAGGGAAACAAAACCTTTGATTTCATCAATCTGACCATCGCAGACGGGGTAGATGGAGTGCGGGTCTTCGATGATTTTTTCACGGATGCTGGCTTCCGTATCGCTGACGTCGAACCACACGATATCGCTGCGGTGTGTCATCAGTGAGGTGATGTTTCGGTCGCCCAGATGGAATACCCGTTCGATGATTTCCTGCTCGGCTTCTTCGATGGTTCCGTGTTCGGTACCTTCGTTGATCATGGCCTTGATTTCATCTTCCGTTACCTGATTATCGTTTTCCTGGATGCGGAGCAGTTTGGTGATCAGGTTGGTAGAAGCGGTAAGCAGTTTGATGAAGGGATAGGTGATGATGCTGATCACCTTCATCGGAGCGGCTACGCTTTTGGCGATGCGTTCGGGGCTGGCGAGTCCGATACGTTTCGGTACGAGCTCACCGAGAACCAGGGAGAGATAGGTTACGAAAACAACGATTACGGCCGTTGCAACGGGTCCGCTGTAGGGGGCAATGGAAGGGAATCGCTCCAGGAATTCGATCACATCGTCCTTGATATTTTCGCCTGAGAAGATACCCGTCAGGATGCCGATTAGGGTGATACCAATCTGTACGGTTGAAAGAAAGGTGTCGGGATGATTGGCGAGTGCAAGCGCTTCTTTTGCCCGTGCATCACCTTTGTGGGCCTGGGCTTCCAGGCGTGCCTTCCGGGATGATACCAGGGCGATTTCGGCCATCGAGAACAACCCGTTAAGAAAAACCAGGCCGACTAATATGAATAATTCAATCATGATTCTGTTGAAAGTTGTCCGAAGGTACGTAATCCTATCCGTCTATTAAAAAAACCGGCTGAAAACCAACCGATAATGCTTCCGACAAGGGCGCCGGCCAGCAGATCGAGCGGATAGTGAACGCCTACATATACCTGGGCATAGCAAATCAACCCCGCCCACACGAACAGCAGCCACATCCACTTGCTGACGGTATGGCGGAGGGTTATATAAGAAAACATAGCTGCGCCAAAATGGTTGGCAGCATGCGAAGAAGTAAAGCTGGAGCTTTGCGGGCAGTATTTGACAATCATATAAACATGCTGGGAAAACTGGGGATCCCGGCAGGGCCGAAGCCTCATGATATTTTGTTTAAGCAGTCCGCTGCTGACAATATCCGTCAGGGCGGCGGTAAGCAGGGCAAAAACGATCCAGAGAAGACCACGAAGGCCGAAATTCATCCAAACCAGCGCAAAGAGAAACAGGTATAGGGGTGTCCAGATAATGGCTTCGCGGACATAGGGGAGATAGGCATCCAGAAAGCCGGTTCGCCACTCACCATTCAGCACCAGGAAAATTTGTTGGTCGAGGTGGATCAGTTTATCAATAAAACCGGCGTCGCCGGATGTCTGCAGGAGTATCATGGTGTAAAAATAAGAACTCGCCTGCGATGGTGTCGATTTATTTCGTTTAATTTTGCGGGCTATTAACGTATAATTCCTTCATTGGTAAATTCTTTTGCATGAAAATACCCCGGCTCGTCAGATGGATCATCTCGGTCGTGTTTGGTTTGCTGATAGTAATGTCGATTCTTCGCCTCGGGTATTGCCTGTATTTTAAGCCGTCGGGTACATCGGTTTCGGATTATCGGGCCGCGTTTATGCTCGGACTTCGATTCGATATGCGTGTTGCGGCCATCGTCGGCCTGCTGATGCTGCTCCTCGGAAGTATTCCGATGCTCAATCCCTTCCGTTCGGAAAAAGCAGCCAGGGGGTGGAATATCTTCTTTTATCTCATCAGTATTCTTTTCTTCTTTACCTATACGGTCGACTTTGCTCACCATGCCTATGTGGGCATACGTCTCAATGCGTCCGTTCTGGAATTTCTGAAAGATGCGTCTATTTCTGCCGGTATGGTATGGCAAACCTATCCGGTAATCCGGCTTCTTCTCCTGATCGTTGCGGTAGGATTGCTGTTGGGCTGGTGGTTTTCGACCCGCCGGCGGGAAATTGCCCGCAGCGAACAACCTCAACTTCCGGCAGTAAAACGCACCGGCTGGGTTGCGGCCGTGTTTCTGCTTCTGGCGATCGGTATCTTCGGTAGGCTCGGCCAGTATCCGCTTCGGTGGAGCGATGCCTTCGGATGGGGAAACGATTTCTCCGCCAACCTTTCGCTGAATCCCTTCCAGTCGTTTGCGAGCTCCCTGAAATTCCGCCATGTCACCTATGATATGAATGAGGTCAGGGGAGGCTATTCGATTATGAAATCCTATCTCGGTGTAGCGAATGCCGGAGATTCTCTTGACTATTTCCGTTCCATCGAGGCCAGTGGCAGGGTAAATTCGCCTAAAAATGTAGTGGTGGTGATCTGCGAGAGTTTCAGTGGATACAAAAGTTCGATGTGGGGCAATCCGCTGAATACCACACCCTATTTTGATGAAATGTGCCGCAACGGTATTTTCTTTGACCATTGCTTTACCCCGCATTTCGGTACGGCCAGAGGCGTATGGGCCACCATTACCGGTATTCCGGACGTATTGCTGAGCAGTACCGCGAGCCGAAACCCATCAGCAGTTGACCAACATACCATTATCAACGATTTCAAGGGCTACGACAAGTATTACTTCCTGGGGGGCAGTACCAGCTGGGCAAATATCCGCGGGCTTCTGGCCAATAATATTGAAGGGTTGGTGATTCGTGAACAGGATGATTTTGATGCGCCCAAGGAAGATGTTTGGGGCATCTCCGACAAAAATCTTTTTCTGGAAGCCAACAAGGTTTTCAAAACCCAAACAAAACCTTTCTTTGCCATCATTCAAACCGCCAACAACCACCGTCCCTATACCATTCCGACCGAGGACCTGAAGCATTTCAGGAAACTGGAGCTTCCGCAGGAAACCCTGCTGAAAAACGGATTTCAGAATAACGATGAGCTGAATGCATTCCGTTATATGGATTTCTGTTTTTCCAACTTTATTGACTCGGCGAAAAAGGAATCCTACTTCAACGAAACCCTGTTCGTATTTGTAGGCGACCACGGAATCGGAGGTGATGCGGGGGATATGCTTCCCCGTGTGTTTACGGATAAACGCCTCACCAGCGAACATGTACCCCTGCTGTTTTACGCACCGTCCCTGCTGGCACCGCAACGTCGTACCGAAGTCTGCTCCCAGGTGGATCTGATGCCTACAACGGCAGGATTGGTCGGAATCCCGTACCGCAACACTACGCTTGGCCGCGATCTGTTGGACAGTACAACACTGGCTGCCGATAGTGGAAGGTCGAACCGCGCGTTGATACTCGACCATGATCTGATGCAGTTGGGCATTCTAAACGACCGCTATTTCTATTTCCGATCGCTGAAATCGGGTGAAGACGGAATTTATCCGTATCGAGACAATGTGATGCCTTCGGAACAAGAAGCAGCGGGGATAAAGGAACAAATGAAGAAAGAGGCCGCCGCATTCTACAATACGGCGAACTACATGCTTTTTAACAACAAGAAGAGAAACTAGAAATGCTGCAACGTTGGCGGGTACCCAAAACGATTCAATGGGTAATTAATCTTTTTCTGATTTATCTGCTCATTTTTACACTGTTTCGGCTTGCCACGTTTTTTGCCTTTCATCCGGCCGATATATCCACAATCTCGGTCGTTCCGTCCTTTCTGCTGGGATTGCGCTACGACCTTCGCTGGATTTCCATTCTCCTGCTGCCGGTGGTACTGACCAGTCTCTGGCCCTCAGCCACACCCTTTTCTTCCGAAAGGACGCAGCGAAGCTGGATTCTGTACATGGCGTTGGTTACCCTGTTGGTGTTTTTTTTCTTCGGTGCGGATTTCGGGCATTTCGCCTATGTAAGTACCCGTCTGAATGCGAGTGCACTGAATTTTGTGGAGGACGCAAAAATCTCCATGACCATGCTCTGGCAATCCTATCCGCTGGGCTGGATTTCCATCGGACTGATCTGCGCGGTACTCAGTTTCGCCTGGCTATTCCGGAAGACGCATTGGAAGGTGGTGGAAAAAACGGACGGGAAGGGAATTCCCTATCACAGAAAATGGTTCATCAGCATAGCCCTGATATTTGCCTGTTTTATCTACGGCGGATACGGAAGTCAGCCCCTGCAATGGAAGGATGCATTTGTATTCAATGATAATTTTAAAAGTTATCTTTCCCTGAATCCCTTACAGAATTTCTTTACCACCCTGCGGTTCAGAAAACCCGTATTTGATGAACATAAGGCCCGGAATTTCTTCCCCGTGGTATCGCGGTTTCTCCAGCTGCCACCGAATTCGGGATGGGATTACAGCCGAATTGAAGTTCCCGGATCGGGTTCGCTCGAAAGCAAGCCCAATGTTGTGTTGGTGATCTGCGAGTCGTTCAGTATGTATAAAAGTTCCATGTCGGGTAACCCCCTGAACGCTACGCCCTTCATGGACAGCATAAGTCGGGAAGGTATTTTTTTTGACCGCTGTTTCACCCCGCATTTCGGAACAGCAAGAGGCGTTTTTGCGCTGCTGACGGGAATTCCGGATGTGCAGCTTTCCAAATTTTCCAGCCGCAATCCGGAGGCTCTGGATCAGCACACGATAATCAACGGTTTCGAGGGATACCGGAAGCTTTATTTTATCGGCGGAAGCAGTGAGTTCAATAATTTCAAGGGGGTACTCAGCAATATCCAGGGGCTCGATCTTTACGAGGAAGGCCGTTTCCGTTCACCCAAACTGAATGTGTGGGGTATCGGCGACCGCCAGCTGTTTGCCGAAGCCGGAGAAGTTCTGGCCGCACAAGAGGAACCCTTCTTTGCGATCATTCAAACAGCAGATAACCATCGGCCTTATACCATTCCCGAGGAAGACAAGCCCCTGCTGCCCGAAATCCTTCCTGAGGATACCCTTCAGCGTTATGGCTTTGAATCGGCTGAGGAATATCAGGCTTTTTGTTATATGGATCTGAATATCCGACGCTTTATTGAGTCGGCCCAAAAGGAGAAATACTTTTCCAATACCATTTTTGTATTTATCGGCGATCACGGCGTTGCGGGCAATGCGTCGGCTGTATATCCGAAGGCGTGGACAGAACAGCGTTTGAGCGACGAACATGTTCCGCTGCTGTATTATGCTCCGCATCTGCTTCAGCCGGAAAGAGTGCGTCGTACGGTGTCGCAGATTGATGTACTTCCTACACTGGCAGGAATGATGCATCAGCCTTATCTGAATACCACACTGGGGCGCGACGTTTTAAAGAAAGATCCTGGGCCGGAAGCGGCATTTATCATTCACCACGATGAAGGTAAGATCGGCATCGTCAGCGGCGACTATTACTATATCCGCAACATTTATTTCCCCAAAGAAGAATTGATTCCGCTGGGGGGCATGGAGCAACACGATTCCCGGTACCGGGATTCGGTTAAGTCTGCACTGGGTGAGTTGACGATGGCTATCTATGAAACCGGAAAATATATGCTGCTGCACAACCAAAAGCAGGCTGCAATACACTAATCGCGTACGCAGCGGAATCCGATGTGGTTGGCAGAAGATCGCCATTCGGCCTTGCCCCGGGATCCGAGCAGATACCGCGAACAATATTCATCGGTACAAAGAAAGGAGCCTCCACGTTGAACCTTCATCATCGACGGGGGGGCATTCTGGGGGCCTCTGGGATTGGAAACCGGTCCTGCTGCAGAAGATATGCTGTAGTACTCCGGGCTGTACCAGTCTTCGCACCACTCCCATACATTTCCCGACATATCGTAAAGTCCATAGGCATTCGGCGGATATTGCCCTACGGGAGCCAGTCCGCGGTGACCATCGGCAGCTGCGTCTTTCGAAGGAAAACTGCCCTGAAAGGTATTGGCCGCATATTGGCCATTCAGAAGATAACTGTTTCCCCAGGGATAAAGGTTTCCGGCTTTGCCGCCTCTTGCGGCGAATTCCCATTCGGCTTCTGTAGGCAGTCGTTTCCCGGCCCAACGCGCATAGGCCGCTGCATCCTCCCAGCAAATATGCACTACGGGATAATTTTCCTTTCCCTTGATGGAAGAGGAGGGGCCTTCGGGATGCCGCCAGTTGGCGTTACGGACATATTTCCACCATTCGAGGTAATTGTCCAGATGGGCGCCCGATGCGGGAGGTGAAAAAACGATGGAGCCCGCGACCAGTTGTTCGGGGCTGGCATCCGGAAACTCTTCTGCTGTCGGCGTTCTTTCGGCTACGGTTACGTATCCGGTTGCCTTCACGAATTCTTCGAATTGGGCATTGGTGACCTCATAAGCGTCCATCCAGAATCCCCTTACCGTTACGGTGTGAATCGGCCGGGCATCGTCCATGGTCTCCTTACCGCCCTTGTGCAGGCCGTTGGGATTCACCAGTCCCATGCTGAAAGTGCCGCCTGGTACCCAAACCATACCCTCTGGTGCCGGTTCCGATGGACGGAAACTGTTTTCGCGGGTTTCATGGAAGGCATTTCCGCCCCCTTTCATGAAAACGGTACTGTCGTTGCTGCTCATGCCAACGGTACACGAAATGGCCTGCTTCACCTGACGGGCTTCAAGTGATGTAGCGTCGGTGGAAGTATCACCGCTGTTGTTACACCCCAGTATGGCCATCAGAGAACCCAATATGCCGGCAGTTGCAGGAAAATTCCGCATCAGATCAATTGTTTTTTTGAGCAATGAGCATTAATCGGGGAGAAGATAAGTTATTCCAGGGATTGAGTTGATAATCTCCGAAAAATTCCCGGACATGGAGCCCCTGTTTTTCCAGCATGGTGCAGAAATCCTGCTTTGTAAATCGGGCAACCTTTTCGGTGTATTCGATTGGACTGGGCAGTGCCGCATCTTCAACGATGATCTTTTTGTAGAAATGCGTCCGGTCCATCCACCGTTCGATATGGTAGGTGGTGGACTCGATATTCCGGACTTCTTTGGGAACCAGTGTTTCTGCAACATAGGCGTCGTTGAGATAGTCCAACACAAATATTCCGCCAGGCTTCAGCGATTGTGCTATGGTTCGGACGGCATTGTTATGTTCCCGCAGCGTACGGAAATACCCGAAGCTGGTAAAAAAATTGAATGCGTAGTCGTAATAGTTGATATGAAAGGGCAGACGCATATCGTGGACAAAAAAACGAAGATGGTCGGAAGCGAGTGTTTGCGCCTGCCGGATACTGTCTTCGGAAATATCGATTCCGGTTACGTCGAAGCCTTTTTCCGCAAGGTGTTTGGAATGCCTTCCCTTTCCGCAGGCGACATCCAGCATCATCGCTCCAGGGGTGGGATTGAGATACTGAATCAGTTTATCGATAAAAGCACCCGCTTCGGCCTCATCGCGGTCGAAATAAAGACGGTGATAATAGGGCGTATTGAACCATTCGGAAAACCATTCTGCCATGAGTTGCTGATATTTATTGGAAAAGAAGTCTGTTCTGCACAAAAATCGCCATAATCTCCAGATTCTGAAAGCAAAAAAATCCGATTCGGATTTTGTCGTTCCGAAAAATTGGACAACCGATTGCAATAAGGGATTGCGGGTATGTGGACAACTTTTATGAGCTTCCCCGGCCTCCGGTTCTGATGAAAAATCCACCAATGCCTTATTTTTGTCACCCTAAAACCGGAGTTACTGTGGCATTAATCAAGAGCATTTCAGGGATTCGAGGAACGATTGGCGGAAAGCCCGGAGATACTTTGTCTCCCATTGATGTAGTGAAATTTACGGCTGCCTACGGCACCATGCTGAAAGAAAAAGGGGTTTCTTCAAAAGTAGTGGTAGGACGTGACGGTCGTATCAGTGGCGAAATGATTCGTAATCTGGTCGTCAGCACCCTCACTGGGCTTGGCCTGGATGTAATTGATCTTGGACTTTCTACCACTCCTACGGTTGAAATTGCTGTTCCCGCAGAAAACGCAGCCGGTGGAATTATTCTGACCGCAAGCCATAACCCCAAAGAATGGAATGCCCTGAAGCTGCTGAACAGCGAAGGAGAATTCATCAGCGCAGAGGAAGGTGCCATAGTACTGGAGAAAGCCGCAAACGACGACTTTACGTTTGTGGGAGTAGATAAATTGGGCACCGTCACCCAAACTGATAAATATCTTCAGCATCATATCGACGCCATTCTGAACTACCCATTGGTAGACCGGGAAGCCATTGCTGCCCGCAAATTCAGGGTAGTGGTAGATGCAGTAAACTCAACGGGCGCACTGTTTGTTCCGCCCTTGCTGAAGGCTCTCGGTGTGGCAGAAGTAAAGGTTTTGTTTGATGATGTAACCGGTCGTTTTGCACACAATCCTGAGCCGCTTCCGGAAAACCTCACCGCACTCAGCACCGAAGTTAAAAAAGGCGGATACGATCTGGGAATCGCCGTTGATCCCGATGTGGACCGGCTCTGCTTTGTTTGCGAAGACGGAAGCATGTTCGGTGAAGAGTACACCCTGGTGGCCGTAGCCGACTATGTCCTGGGCAAACGAAAGGGGAATACGGTTTCCAACATGTCGTCAACAAAGGCCCTGAAGGAGATCACCATCAAACACGGCGGCTCCTATTTTCCCTCGGCTGTGGGAGAAGTGAATGTGGTGAAAAAAATGAAGGACCAGAATGCCGTAATCGGCGGTGAAGGAAACGGGGGAATTATTGTTCCCGACTTCCACTATGGACGGGATGCCCTGATCGGGATCGGACTTTTCCTGAGTGCGCTGGCCAACCACAAAAACGGCATCAAATCCTTCCGCTCCACCTATCCCGACTATTTTATTTCCAAGAACAAGATTGAGCTGGAAAAAGGCATCAATGTGAAGGATATCTTCGAAAAAATCCGTGAGAAATATAAAAATCAGCCCATTAATCAGGAAGATGGCCTGAAAATCGAGTTCGATAACGATTGGGTTCACCTCCGAACTTCCAATACCGAACCGATTATCCGGATTTACGCGGAGAGCAATTTTGAAACCACGGCGAATAATATCGCCCTCCGGTTAATGCAGGATATTAAGGAGTTTATGTAAAAGAAGGGCGAGTTGGTCAATTCCAGCCCCGCCGCCCCTGATATTCCATATATTTTCCACAACTTTGCAGGCACTGAATAGTGCCTTTTTTAAATTAATATACGCGTGCAAAGGATATATTTCGACAATGCGGCCACAACGGCCCTCGACCCGGAAGTTTTAGATGCAATGATGCCCTACCTTACCGAAAAGTTCGGCAACCCGTCTTCAATTTATTCCTATGGAAGGGAAAGCCGTCTGGCGGTGGAAAATGCCCGTAAAACGGTAGCCAAGCTGCTTCATGCCCATCCGGCTGAGATCTTCTTCACCAGCGGTGGAACAGAAAGCAGCAATACGGCCATTACATCGGCTGTCCGTGATCTGGAGTGCCGCCACATCATCACTTCGCCCATCGAACATCACGCTACTCTTCATACGGTAGAGCACCTTTACCATACCGGCGAAGCTGCGCTGAGCTACGTTAAGCTCCTTCCCAATGGTCATGTGGATCTGGAAGACCTCGAGCGTTTGCTGGCATCCAGCGAAGAAAAATGTCTGGTGACCCTTATGCACGCCAACAACGAAATCGGCAACCTGCTCGATCTCCACGCTGTAGGGGAGCTCTGTAAAATGTACAGCGCCATCTTCCACTCCGATACCGTTCAAACGGTAGGACACTATCCCTTCGATCTGCGCAATACGCCGGTGCATTTTATCACCGGTGCCGGTCATAAATTCCACGGACCGAAAGGCGTTGGTTTGCTGTACGTAAATGAAAACGTAAAAATCAAGCCCTTCATCCACGGTGGTTCTCAGGAAAGGAATATGCGTGCCGGTACCGAAAACCTGTACGGTATTGTTGGCTTCGCGAAAGCCCTCGAGCTGGCCATGAACAACTTCGATCACGACAGCGCCTACATCACTTCCCTGAAGTATTACATGATGGAGCAGCTGAAGAAAAATATCAAGGGTGTAGGATTCAACGGCGATCCTGTTGGACGAAGCCTTTACACCGTACTCAGCGTAAGCTTCCCAAAAACGGAGAAGTCGGAAATGCTGCTCTTCAACCTCGATATCAACAATATCTGCGCTTCCGGCGGCAGTGCATGTACGTCCGGCGCAGAGCAGGGTTCTCACGTTATCCGTGCCATCAACAACAACCCCAATCAGGTAACCGTTCGTTTCTCCTTCAGCAAGAAAAACACCAAGGAAGAAATCGATCATGTTGTTGAGAAGCTGAAAGAGCTGATCTGATTTAGAAAATAATCGTCAGATATAAGAAAAGCCCGGTGTTTCCGGGCTTTTTGTTTGGGTATTGCTTTAGTTAAAGATTCCAGTAAAGGCCGAGATTTTTTCTCAGTTCATCGGGAAGTACCGGAATACTTTTTCTTTCAATCAGGAATGTTGAAAGGCCGGCAATATCACGGAATACATAATGTTTGCTGAGGGCACCCTGAAGATATCCTGCGCCGGAGGTATTACCGGTCCCCACACGCATGCCGATCATTCTTCTTACCATCATATAGTGCTTATGCCGCCATCCGGCCAGCTGGCTGTCGATTTCCACGAGGCTGTCGAGCACCCGATAGGCATGTTGAAATACGGGATAATCGCGGTAGAGCATGATAAACAGTGCGGAGCGCATAGCGGTAGCCGATAGCGAAGCGCGCGCGCCGCGGAGCTGTTCCTTTTCTTCGGAAGTCGCGTCTTCCGGCAGTTCATCGAAAAAGATATAATCGAAGTCGCGGATTTTGGTGGATTCCCGCTCGGTAAGCCCCGACTGATAGATATAGCGGTAATCGTTCCAGAAAGGATGCTTTTTATCCTTATTCAGGTATTTGCTGTTGTACGATTTCCAGAATTGTGCATCGAAGAAGGGCATCCTTTCCAGCCAGGTATTGATGCGCTGCAGGAGGGTGGTTTCGTTTTCGACGGCGTTGATTTCGGAGAAGTCCGATTGCGTAAACCCGCCCTCATTGGTGCGTTTGTAGTAATCACGTTGGTGACGGCTGTCCATTTCGAGCCCCAACTTTGCTTCGATCAGGCGGAACTGCTTGCTTTGGAAGCCGGAAGAGGGGGTAAGCAGGTTCCGGAATTCCAGAAAATCCAGTGGGGTCATCGTATCCAGGATATGTACCTGCTGGTTCAGCAGTTCCAGAATGCGTTTAACCCTGTTCAGGCGGTGCAGCACGAGGTTCATGTCTTCCGCATTGTCGTTGATCGTGTCTTTGCTGAATACACCAAGAACATAGTCAAGTTCAAACAGGATTTGTTTGAACCAGAGTTCGTAGGCCTGGTGAATAACGATGAAGAGCATTTCATCGTGAGCGGGCTCGTTGGGAGCATTGAAACTTACCGGGTGCTGGGCATCAAGAATCTTATCCAGCTCCAGGTAGGAGCCGTAATACATGGGTGTTTGGTTCATTAGGTCAGTTCTGTTTCCGGAAAGTTAGGGAATTATCTGTTTTCTGAGTGGAGCGGGCGTATGATTCTGAATATTTAAGGAAGCAGATAACAAAATGGGCTGCATACACAGCCCACAAGCACATCGATCAAAGTTGGATCTGGCTTTTCCAGAATATTGGAAGTTTCCAACGGGTACGATAACTAAAAACGGGATAGGGCAAGGAGCTACCAGATGTTAATTGACCATAAACCTTAACAGTACAAAGTTACAATGGTGGTCCGTCGGTCGGTACCTGAAAAAGTTTTATGGCTGACCCTGTGAGCCGGAAAAGCACGCATTAAGTGTTTCCCTAATGGGTTGGGGTGGTAAGTTCGGAGGGGAGAAGGCCGAATTCCTTGCGGAAGGCCCTGGAAAAGTGGCTGAGGTTGGAGAAACCGATTCGCATTCCGGCCTCCTTGATGCTGCAGCGCCCGCTTTCAATAAGCTTTTTGGCCTTGCGCAGACGGTTGCGGTTGTAATATTCGTAAAGCTTCATTCCGTACACTTCCTTGAAGCTGTTCTTAAGCTTGGTGCAACTCATCATGGCTGCCCGGGAAAGCTCCTCTACGGAAGGAAAATGCGAATCGACACTCCTGGTGAGAATTTCTTCCACCACATTCAACCCTTCCAGATCCTGTGGTTTTATTTTTTTCGGATGGATGGAATCCTGGTCCATCCTTTCAACGAAGGAGCGGAAAAACTGCTCCGTCAGCAGCAACAACCGGTTTTGGAGAATCAAACGGCTCAACGGAAGATCCGGTGCTGTATTGAAAATATCTTTAAGATACTCCTTGTATTCCAGGGTGATCATCTCGCGGTTGATGTTCTCCAAACGCTGGTCGGCATACAGGAGAACGTCCATGACGATTTCCTTCCGGATATACTTTTTCAGCATCGACTGGCTGAAACACACCCCTGCTCTCCGAACATAAGTTCCAGGCTGATAGGTAACGGAAATATCGTAGTTGGTGGAAGAAAGAAAAATATTGTTGCGAAGACGGCTTTCGTCGTATATCCGGTCGGTTTGGGTTTTTATTTCAACATGTCCCTGCACCTCAAGTTGATTAAAGAAGAGGGTCAGGGACGATGGTTCGGTTTTCCTACGGGTCAGTGTCAGCTTCTTTTTCAGGCGGAAATGCAGCACGGCAAAAGACATTTCCTCGTTGATGGGATGGGCTACGATATAGCCATCACCCAAATCCTCCGGCAAGGTAAGGTAACCGTTCCTGACAGGACTTCCCGTCAGCGCCGAAAACTGATCCAGCCATGTCTGGAAATCGTGTAATTTAAATTCGAACGTCACCTTTCGGGTTTAAGGATTAGGAAAAGCTTGTTCTAAGAAAATTACAAAAAAATATTATATCAGGCAAGTTTTCAGGCCTTAACCATCTGTTTGATTTCCTGGAGCTTCAGCAGTGCCTCCACGGGGGTAAGCCGGTTGATGTCCAGGTTATCTAGTGTTTTCCGGATCTGCTCAAAAGTTTCCGAATGGGCATCGAAAATGCTGAGCTGCATTTTGGGCGCATCCACCTTTTTGAGGGCCTCGGTGTTGGGAGAGTTGCCGTGCATCTGTTCCAGCTCCGTAAGGATTTCGTTGGCTCTTTTCAGCAGGGCCGGAGGCATGCCCGCCATCTTGGCCACATGAATACCGAAACTGTGTGTACTTCCGCCCCGGGCCAGCTTACGCAGGAAGATGATCTTGTTGCCGGACTCCTTGTTGGTTACGTGATAGTTCTTCACCCCTTCAAGCTTGCTTTCCAGTTCATTCAGTTCATGATAGTGCGTGGCAAACAGGGTTTTCGGCTTATGCTGCGTAAAATGGTGCAGGTATTCCACGATGCTCCAGGCGATGGAGATGCCGTCGTAGGTAGAAGTTCCGCGACCGATCTCGTCGAGAAGTATCAGGCTGCGCGAAGTAACGTTGTTGATGATGGAAGCGGTTTCGTTCATCTCCACCATAAAGGTGCTTTCGCCGCCACTCAGATTGTCGGACGCGCCTACGCGGGTGAATATCTTATCGGTCAGCGGAACGCGGGCTTCATCGGCCGGAACAAAGCTTCCCATATGGGCCATCAGCGTGATCAACGCGGTTTGGCGTAGGATGGCACTCTTACCGCTCATGTTCGGACCGGTAAGAATGATGATCTGCTGGTCTTTCTGATTGAGAACAATATCGTTGGTGATATAGCTTTCTCCGGGAGGAAGATTCCGCTCAATTACCGGGTGACGGCCTTCGCGGATAATCAATTCTTCGCCATCGTGCAGTTCGGGTTTGCGGTACTGATAATGGATGGCATTGTGTCCGAAGCAAGCCAGACAGTCAAGAATGGCCAGCATTTGCGCATTCTGCTGAATCGGCGCAATGTATTTCTGAAGTTCCTGAAGAAGCCCGTCGAACAGCTGCTGTTCGATCGCCAGAATCCTGTCTTCGGCACCTGTAATCTTCTCTTCGTATTCCTTCAGTTCCGGAGTGATGTATCGTTCTGCGTTGGTCAGCGTCTGCTTTCTGATCCAGCTTTCGGGCACTTTGTCCTTATGGGTATTGGTAACTTCGAGGAAGTATCCGAACACATTGTTGAATCCAATTTTGAGGGAAGGAATACCGGTGCTTTCACTTTCCCGTTGCTGAATCCGGGTCAGGTAGTCCTTGCCGCTGGTAGCGATGTTTCTCAACTCATCGAGTTCTGCATTTACACCGGCTGCAATAACGCCGCCCTTGGCGGTTTGTACAGGTGGATTTTCCTGGATGGTGCTGGTGATCAAAGTGAAGAGATCGCTGCAGGGATCGAGTGCTGCGGATATTTTCTTAAGGTATTCGGAAGTGGAAGCACCGCAAAGCTGTTTGATAGACGCCACCTGCGATAGTCCGCGCGCAATCTGGAGTACTTCACGTGGATTGATTTTCTTAAGGGGGACCTTGCTCACCAGACGTTCCATATCGCCGACCTGTTTCAGGAGCGGGACAATTTGTTGAAGCAGGTCCTGATTCAGGATCAGGTATTCCACTGTGTCGAGTCGTTCACGGATGGCTTTTTGATCCTTGAGGGGAAGTACGAGCCAGCGTTTGAGCAGGCGGGCTCCCATCGGGCTCTGGGTATTGTCGAGCACCTGAAGAAGCGAGTTGGATCTTTCTGCCCCGTTGCCGAAGAGTTCCAGGTTGCGGATGGTGAAACGGTCCATCCACAGGTAATCTTCGCGTTCGATCCGCTGAACGGAGCTGACGTGCTGAAGATTGGGATGTTCGGTATCTTTCAGGTAATGCAGAACGGCACCTGCTGCAATAATTCCTTCCTTAAGGTTTTCAATTCCAAAACCTTTCAGGGAGTGGGTTTGAAAATGTTTGAGCAGGATTTCTTCGGCATAGGCCTCCTGAAACACCCATTCTTCCAGTGTATAGGTAAAGAACCGCGAGCCGTATTGTTCGCGGAAAAATTTCTGTCGGTTGCGCTGAAATACAACTTCCGCGGGGCGGAAGCTTTGAAGCAGTTTATCGATATATTCCAGGTCTCCGGATGCAGCGTAAAATTCTCCGGTGGAAATGTCCAGAAAAGCGATACCACATTGTCCGTCGGTAAAATAAATGCCGGCGAGGAAGTTGTTGCTGTTATGCTCCAACATTTTGTCGTTGGTAGCTACCCCCGGCGTCACGAGTTCGGTTACGCCGCGCTTCACGATACCCTTGGCCTGTTTGGGGTCTTCCAGCTGATCGCAGATCGCTACCCGATGGCCGGCTTTGACGAGTTTATGCAGATAGGTGTCGAGCGAATGGTGCGGAAATCCCGCAAGTTCCGATGAAGAGGCATCGCCGTTGTTTCGTTTGGTAAGGGTGATACCCAGAACGTTGGCTGCAACAATGGCATCCTGGCCAAAGGTTTCATAAAAGTCGCCCACCCGAAAAAGCAGGATTGCATCGGGATAGCGGGCTTTAATAGCCTTATGCTGTTGCATCATCGGAGATTCAGTCGACTTTTTCGCCATATCTTGAGCTTCTTTGGAAACGGGCAAATTTAGGAGTTCTCCCTTGAAATCTTTTCAACAAACCATTCACGGGAAACAAAGCGGGCGCCCAGACTTTGCAGGTGTTGGGTTTCAACCTGACAATCGATCAGGTCAACGCCGTCCTGCTGCAACTGATGTACCAGGGAAATAAAGGCGAATTTGCTGGCATTGCTCATCCGCGAAAACATGCTTTCCCCGAAAAAAGTTTTTTCCATCCGTACGCCGTAGAGTCCGCCGACCAGCTCTTCGCCGTGCCAGGCTTCGGCCGAGAGCGCATAACCTTCGCGGTGAAGTTCGGTGTATACACGGATAATGTCTTCATTGATCCAGGTACCGTCCTGACCTCGGCGTTCGGTGGTCATACAGCCCCGGATGACTTCTTCAAAAGCGGCGTTGACCGAAAACCGGAAGATGTTTTTCCGGAAAACCTGTTTCATACTTTTGCTCACCTTCAGTTCTTCCGGAAAAAGGACGAAACGCGGATCGGGCGACCACCAGAGCGGTATTTCACCCTCATACCAGGGAAATATTCCCCTACGGTAGGCGAGAAGTATTCTTTCGCGGGAAATTTCGCCGCCCATCGCAAGCAGTCCGTCCGGCTCTGCGAGGTGCACCGGTGGAAAAACAAGTTCCCGCGATAAGGCAAAAATTGGCATGGGTTGGATTCTGAAAGATCAGGCGTTCATTTCTACAGTGGCACCGATACCCCTTTCGGTAATGGCATCGCACATGGCCTTCAATTCATCGTAGTCGCCGTTTTTAACAGCGCATTTTCCTTTAAAATGAATCAGAAGGGCGCATTGCTCTGCCTGTTCGTGGGTATGCCCGCAAACTTCCACAAGGGTTTCGATGACCCAATCGAATGTGTTGACGTCGTCGTTCCAGACGATCAGCTGGTAACCGCCGGTCAACACGTCAAGTTCTTCTATTTCTGCCCATAGTTCAGGGGCTGTAACCTCTTTCATAACTCTAACAAAAATACATTAATATTACAGTCTTGTTGAACGATCTGCAAAAAAATGCACGGTTCCGGTGTTACCCGGGTGGGTAGACTGCCGTTTCGCGGTGCCCGCTTATTGCAACTCGAAACGATGTGTAGCGTATGAATGCTGAACAGATGATATTAACGACCGATTTCTCACTCCCGCTCAAAGATCCTGTGCTGATCTTTTCCCTTGTTCTGTTTATTATCCTGCTTGCTCCGATTCTGCTGCGTAAATTCCGGATCCCGAGTATCATCGGCCTTATCATCGCCGGAATGGCCATCGGCGACAACGGATTCGCCGTCGTCGAAAAAAGCAGTATCGACCTTTTCGGCAAAGCCGGTCTTCTCTACATCATGTTCCTTGCCGGTCTGGAACTCGATATGAACGAATTCCGCAAAAACCGGCATAAAAGCATGGTGTTTGGGATCCTGACTTTTCTGATCCCGCTTCTGGGCGGCTTCGCCGTTTGTTATTATTTTCTCCATTTCAGTTTTATGGCCTCCCTGCTGGTGGCGAGTATGTTCTCCACACATACCCTGCTGGCCTATCCGCTGGCCAGTCGGTTGGGGATCAACAAAAACGAAGCGGTAACCATCGCCGTCGGGGGCACCATCATCACCGATACCGCAGTGCTTCTGATTCTTGCCGTCATTACCGGGATCGCTTCCGGAAATATCGATCAGGCCTTCTGGATCCAGCTTTCGCTTTCCGTTCTGGTGTTCGCAGTGGTTATTCTGTGGGGATTTCCGTTGATCGGAAGATGGTTTTTTAAGAAGATCAAAGACGATAAAACCTCGCACTTCATCTTCGTATTGGCCATGGTTTTTCTGGCCGGCTTCCTGGCGGAGCTGGCAGGTGTCGAAGCCATTATCGGGGCCTTCCTTGCGGGACTTGCCCTCAATCAGCTGATTCCGCACTCCTCGTCGCTGATGAACCGCATCGAATTTGTGGGAAACGCCATTTTCATTCCCTTCTTTCTGATTACCGTGGGTATGCTGGTGGATCTGCGGGTGCTGCTTAAAGGTCCGGAAGCCTTGCGGATTGCGGCTGTACTCACCGTTGTGGCGCTCTGTACCAAATGGATTGCGGCTTTTCTGACGCAAAAGGTATTTCGGTATACATCCACCCAGCGGAATGTTATCTTCGGATTGAGCGGTGCCCACGCCGCGGCTACCATTGCGGTCATCCTTATCGGCTACAACATGCAGATCGTCGACGAAAACGTGCTGAACGGGACGGTGATTCTGATTTTGATTACCTGTATGATCAGCTCCTTCGTTACCGCCAATGCCGGTCGTCGCCTGGCCATCCAGGAAGCCGAAATTGAAACGCTTCAGGGGGATACGGAAGATCGGTTTCTGGTACCCATTCTTCAGGAGGCCGATATGGAGGACCTGATCGATTTTGCCATTATGGTAAAAGATCCTTCGCATCGTACACCAATATATCCGCTTGCCGTGGTACAGGACGACGACGAGGCCAAGGAGAAAATCCTGCGCAGCAATAAAATGATGAACAAGGCAGTGATCCACGCCTCCGCATCGGAAGCCAATGTACAGGTGGTGACCCGTATCGATCTTAACCTGTCTGATGGTATTGCCCGATCGGTGAAGGAATTGCTGATTACCGACCTGGTTCTGGCCTGGCCCGAAAAACCCAGTACTACCGACAGGCTTTTTGCCAATCTTTTCGGTACCAATCTCGACAATATCCTTAACGGCGTGCGTGAAACGGTGTATGTATGTCGTTTTATCTATCCGTTGAATGTAATTAAAAAAGTGGTGCTTCTTATTCCACCCAACGCCGAGTTTGAAATCGGCTTTTCCCATTGGGTTCGCAAGGTAAACCGTTTGGTGAAGCAGGCCGGAGCGCGTCTGGTGGTTTTCAGTACCGAAAAAAGCTTTGCGGCTCTCCATGATATATTTGTGGAAATCAAGGGTGTTACCGATGTGCAGCACAAACGGCTGGACGAGCCCGAAGATTTCCTGGTGGTGGCAAGGGATGTGACCGACGATGATATGATTGTGGCTGTAAATGCCCGGAAGGGGAGCCTGAGCTACGCGCCGTATATGGACAATCTCTCCACCCGCGTTACCAAACATTTTTCGCGGAATAACGCCATGCTGATTTATCCGCAGCAGCTGGAAGGTGAACCCACCGAACCGGGTCTGATGGCCGAAGATCTTACACTCGCACCGATTGAGGAACAGCTTCAGAACCTGAACAAAATCGGTAAGGCCGTGAAGAAGATTTTTACCGGAACGAAGAAAAAAGATCAGCAGGATGCCGAAGAGTAGTACCCTGCAGACTTGAATTTAACGGGAATATTTTACATGAAGTAGGGGCGAAGCTTTTCTGCCATCGGTTCGGGCATGGTGGTTTTTTCCCAGTTCTTTGCATTCAGGAAATAGAGGGTGACCTTACCCGAAGTCAGCATTTTCCCTTTTTCGTTGAATACTTCCTGATGGAACTCGATCCTGTGATCCACCGGCAGTTCGCGGATCTGCGTGCGTACCGTCAGCAGTTCGTCGTAGGTGGCCGGACGCAGATAACGGATATTCAGCTCAATTACCGGCATGATCACGCCGCTCGCTTCCATATCCTTATAGGTAAAACCGAGCTGACGGATGGATTCCACACGTCCTACCTCAAAATATTGCGCATAATTTCCATAATACACAACATTCATCTGGTCTGTTTCCGCATATCGTACCCGGATCTGGGTTTCTGAGGTATACATGGTGGTTCAGTTTTTTATTATTTGCCGATCATTCCGTCGACACTGGCTTTGCCGGGTCCAACGAACAGAAGGGTCAGGAAAACGGCAAGAAAAAGAGCGGCTTGTTCGCCATCCGCCGTGCTGCCGTTATGCGCAATAAAAAAGGCAATCAGCATGGCAATGATCAACGGTATGGAGGCCAAACGGCTGAAAAGGCCGATGATGAGCAAAATGGAACAGAAAACTTCCGCGAAAATCACCAGTACAAGCGACCAGCGGCTTCCGATATGGAAGGGGTCGGCAAACTTGTATTGCAGCGCGGAAAATTTGGTCATCTTCACAAAGCCATGATTCACCAGCATAAGGCCGCCAAAAACGATTCTTAGTAAAAGGGTAGCAAGATTAAAGCTCCAATCGGAATAATTTACGGAAAGCAGTTTTTTCATTGACGGATTTTTTTCAAAATTAATGGTTTTCGGTATTGGCTAAAAAAATGTTAATCCTGCTCCTTTCGTGCAGCGTATTGGAATGATGTTTGGTGAGGCTAAAAATATTTCGATAATTTACAGCGTTCAAAGAAGGGCTGGCTCCATTACATTTGCAGATTGAACATAAAACCACACTGGTCAGATATGAATCTTTTTCCGGATTATTCGTCAGGAAGGCGCAGAAAGAGAAATCTTTCCATCGCTCTTTCGCTATCCTTGATTACCGCAGGAATCGTTGCCCCGGCACAGGTTCTGCAGGCCCAGCAAACCAAAGTGCTGGCCGATCCGCAGAAAACCTTTAAGGAAGCCCGGGAACTATTTGAACATAAACAGTTCAGCCTGGCATACCCCCTCTTCAAGAAACTTCAGAAGGATCTGGTCGAAACCGACCGTTCGCTGAATCCCATCCTGGAGCAGGAGGTACGCTATTATGCACTGGCCTGCGGACTGATGCAGAACGAAGCGGAAGCAGCCGAAAAGGCGAAATCCTTTATCGACCTCGAAAGAAATATTGCCCGCGTGGAAATGCTGAGTTTTCACTACGGCGAATACCTGTTCCGCCTGGGACGTATTCCGGAAGCCTTGCGCTATTACGAGCAGGCCAATATCCAGCAGCTTTCCAACGATGAAATCGCTGCGATGAAATTTCATCAGGGCTACGGCTATTTTACCCTGCAACAATTCAATAAGGCTAAGCCGCTGCTGAACGCTATCCGCCAGGTAAAGGATGATCCCAATTACAAGGATGCCAACTACTACTACGGATTTATTTCTTTTTACGAAAGAAACTACAACGATGCCCTGAACAGTTTTCGGGTTGTTGAAAACGAACAGCAATACGAAAAAATCGTTCCTTACTATATTGCCGAAATCTATTATTTCAAGGGCGAAAAGGACCGCGCTGTGGAATATGCCGAAAGCAAACTGAAAAAAGGCAATCAATACTATGACCTGGAAATGCGCCAGATGGTGGGGCATGCCTATTTTGAAAAAAAGGAATTCGCCAGGGCCTTGCCCTATCTTGAGCAATATGTGCAGAAATCGCCAAAGGTTTCCCGTGAAGACCTTTACGAACTTTCCTATTGCTACTACCAGGCCGGTCAGTACACCAAATCCATCGACGGATTTAAGCAACTGAGCGGTAAAGAAGACTCGCTCAGCCAGAGCTCCATGTACATGCTGGGCGATGCCTATCTGCGAACCGGACAAAAAGCCAATGCCCGAAACGCATTTCTGTTCTGTTCGGCAAACAGCAGCAATGCCAATCAGCGGGAGGTTTCTCTGTTCAACTACGCCAAACTTTCCTACGAACTGGGTTATCAGGACGTTGCCATTTCGGAAATGAAACGTTTTCTTCAGGAGTTCCCCAACTCTACTTATGGTACCGAAGCCCGGGAAATCCTGGTGAGTATGCTGGCCAATACCAATAATTTCAAGGATGCGTTGGTATTTCTCGAAAGTCTCCAGAATCCGGGTCCGGCCGTTCAGCGTCTCTATCCGCGAATCCTTTACGGACGTGCAACGGAATTCATCAACGATGGTCTTCTGGCTTCCGCTGACGACCTGCTCGACAGGGCGCTTAACCGAAACGACAATATTTCCGTACTGCCCTTCCTCCATTTCTGGAAAGGGGAGATAGCCTACCGCACCGGCGATGTCGACGGTGCTATCCGTCACTATACCTCCTATCTCAGTTCCGGTGCTCCGGTAAACGGCGAAGTAAATGCTACCAATGCCCGCTATAATCTCGGTCATGCCTATCTGCGCAAGGAGAACTACAAGCAGGCGCTCTCCCAGTTTGAACTGGTTACCCGTACGGTTGGACCGAATTCCACACCTGTGCAGCAGGATGCCTATCTCCGTGCGGCCGACTGCTACTATATGAGCCGCGATTACGCAAAGGCGAAGAGTATGTACGCCACCGTTGTAAGCAGCGGCCTGGCATCTGCCGACTACGCCGTGTTCCAGAATGCCATGATCGTGGGGGTTACGCAGCCTCGTGAAAAAATAAACCTGCTGGCCGGACTGATCCGTCAGTATCCGCAGTCGACGCTGATTCCCGATGCCAACATGGAAATTGCCAAAGTGTATATGGCCGGTGAACAATTTGCCGAAGCTCTTCCATATCTCACCAACATCCAAAAATCATCGGTTACCGGTAACCTGAAGCCCGAAGCCCTGTTGAAGTCGGGTATTGCCTATTACAACCTGGGCAAAAATCAGGATGCCATGAACGCCTATCAGCAGTTGGTTGAAAACTATCCCAACTCGGAGGAAGCCGAAGCGGCTCTTGAAAATATCCGGAACATCTTTGTGGAGGAGGGACAAACCGACGCCTATGTGCAGTTCATGAAAAAGGCCGGGAAAACCATTTCGGTGGATGAGGAAGATGCGCTGACCTATTCGGCTGCAGAAGTACAGTACGTAAACGAAAACTTCGCGGCAGCAAAAACAGCCTTTACCGCCTATCTTTCCCGCTTCCCCGAGGGAGCGCACGCGCTCGACGCCCATTACTATCTCGCCGAAATCTACAATACGGCCAAAGATTGGGCGGCCGCAGCCGAACACTACGAATATGTTGCTGAAAGAGCGCCGAATAAATTTGCCGAACGTTCCGTTCTCCAGGCGGCCCATCTGAACTATTTCGATCTGAAGGATTATGAAAAGGCCGAAAAATATTTCACACAGCTCAAAGTGGTAACCGCTTCTCAGGAAAACCGCCTGGAAGCCATGCGCGGTTTGCTCCGTAGCCAGTTCCAGCAACAGAAATGGCCCGAAGCGGCCGGAAACGCCCGTGAACTTCTCGAACAGAAAGGAGCAAGCACCGACGACAAGGTCATTGCCAACCTGGTTCTTGCCCATGCACACCTGTCGAACAACCAGCCGGAAGCTGCCATCAGCGCCTTCCGTACGGTGGCCAACCTGAACAAGGCCGCTTACGGTGCCGAAGCCCGCTATGAGATCGCCCGAATCCAGTTTGAACTGAACGATCTGAAAAATGCCGAAAAATCAGCATTTGAAGTAATCAATAAATCCGGTTCCTACAATCTTTGGCTGACCAAAGCCTATCTGCTTCTCGGTGATATCTATCACCGGCAGAAAGACTATTTTAATGCCAAGGCAACCTATCAAAGTATTGTGGAAAATGCGACAATCGAGGAATTGCAGGAAGAAGCCCGGGTGAAACTGGAAAAGGTGACGCAGGAAGAAAAAGAATCGGGAAAACTGGGCGATTAACCGCTGCCATCCATCTATAAAAGTTACAAAAAAAGCATGAAATATACAAATCTCTATATCAGAACCCTTCTGCTCGGCGCGATGGCGATGGCCTCCACCAACGGGGCGTCGGCACAGGATAACGGGAAGCAAAAAACCATAGACGTTACTTCGGTTTTTAAGCCGGTTCTGCGCGATGCGGTGAAAATCAACTTCAGCGCAGCACCCCCTCTCTCGGATACGGCAAAACCCCGGCTCAACTATAATATTCCGACACAGAACCTGTATTTCACCTATCAGCCGGTATCGCTTAAACCCATGGCACTGCAGGTGGATTCTTTCAAACGTTGGGACAACAGCCACTTTGTAAAACTTGGGTTCGGCAATTTTCAGACACCCCTGGTACAGGCCGGTTTTTCATTCGGTGACGGCGCGGGAACGGCCCTGACTATTATGGCCGACCATATCTCGTCTAAAGGGAATATCGAATACCAGGACTACAGCCAAACGGGTATCCGTTTAAATGGTTCGGCCCGAAATAAAAACAATCAGGAGTGGACGGCCGGTATCCGGCTGAATCAGGACCAGTACTTCCGCTACGGTTACGTGAAGCCGTCGGTGGTAGACAGCGACAGCCTCAAGGCCCGCTATCAGACCATCGGAGCGGAGTTGGGATTCAGAAATCTGGAACCGACAACCTATGGGATTTCCTATAATCCGCAACTTAAGTTTTCATCCTTCCGCGACAATGTAGATAACGGCGAAACGAACGCCTACCTCAACCTCCCGATTCAGAAAGGTATCGGTAAAACCGTGGGCATCGATCTGTCGTTTACGGCTGACCTTACCCGTTATAAGAGAGATCAGCTGGAAGTAATCAATAACAATCTTTTCTATGTTACGCCCTCCGTGCTCTTCCGCACACCGAACGTCAACCTCACCGCAGGTATTCGTCCGGCCTGGGACAACAGCGAATTTTCCCTTCTTCCCAATGTTATGCTCGAAGTAGGAACCGACGACAAGCAGATCGGATTTCAGGCGGGTTGGATCGGTTACTACCGGAAAACAACATTTGAGTCGCTGGCCAATTTCAATCCCTGGATAAACCGTCCGGATTCATTGCTCAACAACCGCGTTCGTGAGATCTACGGGGGTGTCAAGGGCTCGCTGGGAAGCCATTTCAGCTACGGTGCCAAACTCGGCGTCATGCAGCTGTCCAATACGCCCTTGTTTGTGAACGATACGGTCGACGGAAAATCCTTCCTATATGTAAATGAAATGAAGATGAAGGCACTGCATCTCGGAGGGGAGGTTTCGTACACAAGGGGGGAAGACTTCTATTTCCGCGCAGGTCTCAAACTTTACCGCTATACCGGTTTGCGTAACGAAGACGAAGCCTGGGGGCTTGTGCCGGCTGAAGTTACCGGTACCTTCCGTTGGCAGATCATTAAGGATCTTTACCTGAAGAGTGATCTGTTTATGTGGGAAGGACCGCAATATCGGAAAACGGATGGTTCTGCCGGCAAGCTCGGTGGGGCATTTGATCTGAACGCAGGCCTTGAATTCAGCATCTCCCGCTCGTTCAACCTCTGGCTGCAGATGAACAATATTCTCAATAATCGTTACGAGCGCTGGAATCAATACGAAGTGTATGGTTTCAACATTCTTGGTGGGGTGGTGTTCCGCTTCTCCAACAAATAGCGATGAACGATTTTGGTTTGGATGAAGGCCGCCATTGGTGGCCTTCATCTTTTTAGTATTTCATCTTTCTCAGTTCCGGAGCTTTGAACCAGGTAGCGATCACCACGCCGATGGTCATACAACCTCCGAAAACAACGGAAGGAATCACCCCCATCAGCCTTGCCATCACACCACTTTCAAAAAGTCCCAATTCGTTGCTGGAATTAATGAACATAGAATTGACCGACATCACGCGGCCGCGCATTTCATTCGGCGTTTTAAGCTGAAGTATGGTACCCCGTACGACAACGCTTATGCCGTCCATAACGCCGCTCAGCATAAGGGCAAAGAAGGAGAGCCAGAACCATTTCGAAAGACCGAATAGGATAATGCAGGCACCGAAACCGCCAACACAGAAAAGCAGGATCTTACCCTGATTACTGCGTAGGGGAAACAGGGTGATCAGTGCAACAGTGATAATGGCACCGATATCGGTTGCCGCGTTTAACCAGCCGAATCCTATTGGTCCGATCTTGAGGATATCTTTTGCGAACACGGGTACCATGGCCACCGCGCCGCCGAAAAGAACCGCAAACATGTCGAGTGAAAGTGCAGCCAGAACTTCCTTTGTCGAAAACACAAAGCGAAGCCCTTCCTTTACGCTGTCCCAGGTTCTTTTTTCACCGGCTCCCGGCTCCGGAGGTTTGGGGTAGAGACGCGACAGCATAACATACCCGACGATGATGAATCCCACAATTCCGGCCAATGTTCCGGTGTTTTTTGTTCCGGCGATCAGAAAACCACCCAGTGCATGACCGGTAACCGATGCGGTAAGCCAGGTGCCCTGATTCCAGGAAATGGCGTTCTGCAGGGTATCCCGGGGGATGATCTGCGGGAGGATGGCGTGGAAGGAGGGGCCCGTAAAAGCGCGTATGATTCCCGTAGCGAAGAAAACACTGTAGATGCCGGTGAGTACCAGTGTGGGGCCGATATTTCCTTTCGTGAACAGGATGGAGAGAACGAGTAGGGAAGCGGCTGCGGTAAGATAGGCGAGCACGCCCTTGAGCAGGAGACTTCTTTTCTCACTGAGGTCAATGACGTGGCCCGCATAGAGGGCGAGCAGAATGGCCGGCACAACTTCGGATAAGCCCACCAGTCCCACGGCCAGCGGGTCGGATGTGAGTTCATACACCCACCACCCGACAAGGGTGGCCATCATCCTCAGCGCCATAATAAAGAAGAAGCGTCCCAACATTAGGTTACGAAACTCTGTTATCCGTACCGCAGCGAGCGGGTCATTCCTTCTTTCTGCCATAAAATCATTGGTTTACGCAAAGATAAAAGGTACACGGCACCGCTAATTAATCCCATAAAAAAAAGGGTATGAGAAATCTTTTTGAGAGGCCAATTGTTATTTTTGCGTCATATTTTTCATTAAATCCTAATTCAAACGGTATGAACTGGAAACAGTTTTTTACATCTTCCGTCGGTAAAAAGTTTATCATGTCCCTCACGGGCATATCGCTGATTTTGTTCCTTGTTGTTCACGTCGGGCTTAATGCATGCATTTTTGCTGGAGATGGCGGAGTCATGTTTAACAAAGCTGCCCATTTCATGGGGTCCACCGTTGTTACGCGGATCCTCGAGATAGGATTGTTCCTTGGCATTATCCTGCATATTGTCCAGGGGCTTGTGCTTGCCGCTGATAACAACACAAAAAGAGGTCAGGCTTACGCGGTGAGTTACGGAAACCGCGGCAGCAAATGGTATTCCCGTTCCATGGGACTGCTGGGTACGCTGGTTCTTCTGTTTTTGATCATGCACATTTCCCATTTCTGGGTTCCTTCCCGCATCACAGGGCTGGATCCGGTTGATCTGCCCAACGGTCAGGAAGTGCACAATCTTTACGGAAAAATGTTGGCTGTATTTCAGGGCAGCCTGTTGGTGGTAGTACTCTATGTGCTCGGCTGTATTTCACTGCTGTACCACCTGCTGCACGGCTTCCAGAGTGCATTCCGCACACTGGGGCTGCGTAACTCGAAATACCTCGCACTGGTGCAGGGGATCGGATTCTGGTTCTCTGTGATCGTATGCGCCGGTTTCGCTCTCATGCCTATTTCCATGTACCTCGGATGGGTAAAATAATTATCCTCTAATCTATTTCAAACGAATCAACTTCCGATATGCTGAATTCAAAAATTCCAGACGGTCCCTTAGATCAGAAGTGGAATAACTATAAGGCCCACTGTAAGCTGGTAAACCCTGCAAACAAGAGAAAAATTGAAGTGATTGTAGTAGGTACCGGTCTTGCCGGAGCATCTGCCGCAGCCACGCTCGGAGAACTCGGTTATAAGGTGAAAGCCTTCTGTTTTCAGGATTCTCCACGCCGTGCACATTCCATCGCTGCACAGGGTGGTATCAACGCTGCCAAAAACTACCAGAACGACGGCGACTCTGTTTTCCGTCTGTTTTACGATACGATCAAGGGGGGCGACTACCGCGCCCGTGAAGGTAATGTTCACCGCCTTGCCGAAGTGAGCGTTAACATTATCGACCAGTGCGTTGCACAAGGGGTGCCCTTTGCCCGCGAATACGGCGGACTGCTGAGTAACCGTTCCTTCGGTGGTACTCAGGTTCAGCGTACTTTCTACGCCGCCGGTCAAACCGGTCAGCAGCTGCTTATCGGTGCCTATCAGGGCCTCGAACGTCAGGTGGCACTCGGAAACGTAACCATGTACGATCGTCATGAAATGCTCGAACTGGTCGTTATCGACGGTAAGGCGCGCGGTATCATCTGCCGTAACCTCATCACCGGAGAACTGAGCCGCCATTTCGGTCACGCCGTACTGTTATGCTCCGGTGGTTACGGAAACGTATTCTATCTTTCCACAAACGCCATGGGTAGCAACGTTACCGCAGCCTGGAAAGCCCATAAAAAAGGCGCATACTTCGGAAACCCCTGCTTCACGCAGATTCACCCCACCTGTATCCCCGTTTCCGGCGACCATCAGAGTAAATTGACCCTGATGTCCGAATCGCTCCGGAACGACGGACGGATCTGGGTTCCCAAAAAACAAAACGACAACCGTCGTCCCAACGATATCCCCGAAGATGAAAGGGATTATTACCTGGAAAGAAGGTATCCTGCCTTCGGTAACCTTGTTCCCCGCGACGTGGCTTCCCGTGCAGCAAAGGAAAGATGTGACGCGGGTTACGGTGTGGGATCCTCCAAACAGGCGGTATACCTCGACTATGCCGACGCGATCCAACGCTACGGGCATATCGAAGCGAATAAACGTAACCTTCAGAACGCCGACGCCGAAACCATTACCGCCCTCGGTAAGGAAGTGGTGAAAGAAAAATACGGTAACCTTTTCGATATGTACGAAAAGATCACCGGCGAAAACCCATACGAAGTGCCCATGCGGATCTATCCCGCCGTTCACTACACCATGGGAGGTATCTGGGTCGACTACGAACTGATGACAACCATCCCCGGTTTATACGCCCTCGGTGAAGCCAACTTCTCCGACCACGGTGCGAACCGTCTTGGTGCTTCTGCACTCATGCAGGGACTTGCCGATGGCTATTTCGTAATTCCGTACACAATCGGTAATTACCTGGCCGACGAAATCCGTACGCCGGCAATTCCGACCAGTCACCCCGCCTTCGAAGAAGCGGAGAAAAGTGTGAGAGACAGAATTGAGTTCCTGATGAACGTTAAGGGATCTCAGTCGGTAGAAAGCTTCCACAAGCGTCTTGGTAAAATCATGTGGGACAAGTGCGGCATGGCCCGTAACGAAGAAGGGCTGAAACAGGCTATTCAGGAAATTCGCTCCCTGCGTGAAGAGTTCTGGAAAGACGTTAAGATCCCAGGAGCCATCCAGGAAATGAACCCCGAACTCGACAAGGCGAACCGCGTTGCCGACTTTATGGAACTCGGTGAGCTGATGTGTATCGACGCCCTCAACAGAAAAGAGAGCTGCGGTGGTCACTTCCGCGAAGAGTCACAAACCGAAGAAGGGGAAGCATTGAGGAATGACGCAGAATTCTCCTACGTTGCGGCCTGGGAATATAAAGGCCCTTCCGAATGGAACCTGCACAAGGAACAACTGACATTTGAAGTGGCGAAACCAACTCAGCGTTCCTACAAATAAGGTTTTGCCCAGAAAAACAATTTTGAATTAAAATCAAGATACAACATGGAACACTATACCATGAATCTTACTTTAAAGGTATGGCGCCAGCGGAACGCCAATGATGGCGGACGATTTGAAACTTATCAGGTTAGCGATATATCTTCGGAAATGTCTTTCCTCGAAATGTTTGACGTGTTGAACGAAAGGCTGATCAGGGAAGGAAAAGATCCAATTGCATTCGATCATGACTGCCGTGAAGGTATCTGCGGTATGTGTTCCATGCACATCAACGGAAAACCGCACGGTCCATGGGAAGGTACCACTACCTGCCAGCTCCACATGCGCGCCTTCAAGGATGGCGATACCATCGTGGTTGAACCCTGGAGAGCTAAGGCTTTCCCGGTTATCAAAGACCTTGTGGTCGACCGTACCGCCTTCGACCGCATCATTCAGGCCGGTGGGTATATCTCCATCAATGCCGGTAACGCAGTAGATGGTAACGCTATTCCCATTGAAAAGGAAAAAGCGGATGCAGCTTTCGCTGCCGCTGCCTGTATCGGTTGCGGAGCCTGCGTAGCGGCTTGTAAAAATGCGTCTGCCATGCTCTTCGTGGGTGCCAAGGTTTCTCACCTCGCGCTGCTGCCGCAGGGTGAACCCGAACGCAAAACCCGCGTGCTCAACATGGTGGCGCAAATGGATAAGGAGGGTTTCGGTTCATGTACCAATACCGGTGCCTGTGAAGCGACCTGCCCCAAGGGGATTTCCCTCGCCAATATTGCACGCCTCAATCAGGAGTACATTACCGCAGGACTTTCGGCTGAATAATTCGCCAAAAAATCTTGATTCGCCGAAATCGGCCAGATCCGGTTTTCGATATACAGCATAAAAAAGGACAGGAGAATATCCTGTCCTTTTTTATGCCTATGTATCAATAGATTATAAGTTCAGATTCGTGAACTTCCCCCTTAAGGTATTCAGGATTTGCTCGCTTATCGCTTGCGGCGACACAACAGTAACCCGAATGCGCTTTCTGCAAACGGAGGATTTCCATATCATGGGGGCAGAAATACCTCCATCGGCGTCGGGGGGACGCATGCATTGTCCGTCGCCATCCGACGTTTCGTAGGGGGCAAAGCATCCGTTGACGCTACAGCCCCTACATTCGTGCGAAAGATGTAACTTTGCGCCTTCAAAAGCATAGAATTCATGATCAGTGTAAAAAATGTGACGCTGGCCTACGGCAAGAGGGTTTTGTTCGACGAGGTAAACATCAATTTTACCAAGGGAAACTGTTATGGTGTGATCGGTGCAAACGGTGCCGGAAAATCGACCTTTCTCAAGATCCTGAGCGGCGAAATAGAACCCAACAAGGGTACTGTAGAGATTTCCAAGGGTGAACGGATTGCCGTTCTGAAACAGAACCACTTCGAATTCGACGACCAGACAGTTATCAACACTGTAATGATGGGCCACAAGAAAATGTGGGACGTGATGCACGAAAAGGATGCGATCTATGCAAACCCCGATGCCACCGAGGAAGATTACCTGAAAGCCGGTGAGCTGGAAGCTGAATTCGGCGAAATGGGCGGCTATACCGCCGAAAGCGACGCGGCCAGCCTTCTCAGCAGCCTCGGCGTGAAGGAAGTTTACCACCAGAGCCTCATGAAAGATATTCCCGGTAACCTGAAAGTACGGGTGCTGCTCGCACAGGCTATCTTTGGAAATCCGGATATCCTCCTGCTCGACGAACCGACCAACGGCCTCGATATCGAAACCATCAGCTGGCTCGAAAACTTCCTGGCCGACTACGAAAATATCGTACTGGTGGTCAGCCACGACCGTCACTTTCTCGACCAGGTTTGTACCCATGTGGCCGATGTTGACCGCGGAAAAATCAAGGTATTTACCGGTAACTATACCTTCTGGTACGAATCCAGCCAGCTTATGGCCCGCCAGATCAGCGACAGAAACAAGAAAAACGAAGAGAAACGTCAGGCTCTCCTCGAATTTATCGCCCGATTCAGCGCCAACGCCTCCAAAAGCAAGCAGGCTACCAGCCGTAAAAAGGCTCTGGAAAAACTTACCATTGAAGAAATCGAGCCCAGCAACCGTCGCTATCCGGGCATCATCTTCCAACCTCTCCGCGAAGTGGGTAACCAGATCCTGAACGTCGAAAATCTCAGCAAATCTGTTGATGGACGTACACTTTTCAGCAAGGTGACCTTTGATATCAATAAGGGCGATAAAATTGCGTTTTACAGCAAGGACCCGCTGGCCGTAACCAATTTCTTTGAAATCATCAATGGAAATGCCCAGGCCGACGGCGGTAAATTTGAATGGGGGACCACCATCACCAGCGCGTATCTTCCCCTGGAAAACAGCGAATTCTTTAAAGATGGTCTTCCCATGCTCGACTGGCTGCGCCAATTCGTTCCACCGCATGTAACCGATGCCGACGAACCCTTCCTCCGTGGTTTCCTCGGAAAAATGCTCTTCAGCGGCGACGATATCGCCAAAAAGACCAATGTGCTCTCCGGAGGTGAAAAAGTCCGGTGTATGATCAGCCGTATGATGCTTCAAAACCCTAACTGCATCATTCTCGACCAACCAACCAATCACCTCGATCTGGAAAGTATTCAGAGCTTCAACGAGCAATGTATTGAATTTAAAGGAATTATACTCCTTACCAGCCACGACCATACGTTTATGCAAACCACCGCTAACCGTATCATCGAGCTGACCCCGAACGGAATCATCGACCGCCTCATGAGCTTCGACGAATATCTTCAGGACGAACGCGTACAGAAACTCCGTGCAGAACTTTACGGAGAGTCTGTTTCTGCCTGAACCTGAACAGTTGCATACTATTTACAGGGCCCCATTCGTTTGCCGGATGGGGCTTTTTTACGGCAGGAAGTCCGGTGAAAAACGGAAATGCTATTTTTATCATTAATTATCGTAGTGGATTGAAAAAACGGGTTCTACTGCTTATGGGATGGCTGATCTGCTGTTGTGCAGCTTTTGCACAGCAAGGCCCTGCTTCCAACCTCAGGAGCAGGAAAATTCCCTTTGTGTATCCCGTTCAGAAAATTGATTCCCTCAGTATCATCCCCAATACCTTAATCATCACCGGGGTATCCCCTTCAAGCTATCGCCTCGACGAAGCCAACGGTACTCTCTATTGGCTCGAAAAACCCCGTACCGACAGCATCATCGTTCGGTACCGCAGCTTCGGTACAAAACTCAACGCTACGGTCCAGCGTTTCCGTTACGACAGCATCCGCGACAATTTTATGGGAAAGCCCTTCGTGTTCAACAGCGAAACCTTTCACGACGGAACGGGGAATGTCCTCAACTTCGGTAACCTGAACTACAGCGGCTCCTTTGGTCGCGGTATTTCTTTCGGTAATGCTCAGGACGCCGTAGTGACCTCCAACCTAAACCTTCAGCTCAGCGGGCTGCTCGGCGACAGCGTGGAAATTACCGCTGCTATCACGGACAACAATATTCCCATCCAGCCCGATGGAAATACACAGCAATTGAATGAGTTCGATCGAATCTGGCTTCAATTTAAGAAGAAAGATTGGCAACTGAATTTGGGCGATATTGATATCCGACAGAGCGAAAGTTATTTCCTGCGTTTTTACAAACGTCTGCAGGGAATTTCGTTCGAACATACACAGCAGATTTCCGATGACAGCCGGAATACATTGCTGGTAAGCGGATCTGTGGCCAAGGGTAAGTTTACCAGAAACGTATTTCAGGGACTTGAAGGAAACCAGGGGCCATACCGGCTGCAGGGCGCAAACGGCGAATTGTTTTTTGTGATTCTTGCCGGAACTGAAAGGGTTTATATCGATGGCGAGTTGATGCAGCGGGGAGAGGATCAGGATTATGTGATCAATTACAATACCGCTGAAATTACGTTTACACCCCGCCGTATGATCACGAAGGACAAGCGGATTCAGGTGGAATTTGAGTACGCCGACCGCAACTATCTCAATGCCAACCTTTATCTAAATGATCGTTTTCAGATCAGCAGGAAGCTTACGGTGCGGGCAGGGGCCTTCAGCAACAACGACGCCCGGAATTCGCCCATCAACCAAAGTCTCGACGACCAGCAGAAACAGTTTCTGCATTCCATCGGCGACTCGGTGAACAAAGCCTTTTATCCTGTTGCCACCATCGATTCGTTCTCTGCGGGTAAAATTCTTTATAGTCTTTACGATACCACTTTCAACGGGCAAACCGCACAGATTTACCGTTACGATACCAGTCGGGAGGGAACCAAATACAGCCTTGGTTTCCTGAATGTTGGGCCGGGAAACGGCGACTATGAACCCGACTTCAACGGAGCCAACGGTAAGGTGTACCGCTGGGTACAGCCGGTCAACGGTGTGTCGCAGGGATCCTATGCACCCGTAACATTTTTGGTTACGCCGAAAACCCAGCAACTTTTGACCGTGGGTGCCGATTACCAGATCACACCCCGAACTCTGTTGATTACCGATCTCGCCTTGAGCAACTACGACGTTAATACATTTTCATCTCTCGATAAAGGCAACGATATGGGTTACGCGGCAAAATTCAGGCTTACCCATTCGGCACCCCTCAGGAAAAAGAAGTCGACCGAACTTCTGTCGGAACTTGGATACGAATGGGTAGATATGAATTTCCGTCCCATAGAACGATTAAGAAATGTGGAGTTTACCCGCGACTGGGGGCTGAACCTGCTGGCGGCTCCCGCAACCGAACATCTGGGTGACGCGGCTCTGGAACTCCGCAACAGAAAGGGAAATTCCCTTCGTTATCAGATTCATACCTACCAGCGATCCGATGGATTTTCGGGCGTGCGGAATTCAATACTGCAGAAAGGTCAATGGAATAATCTAACAACTTCTGCCCAGATTGAACTGAGCAATTCCAGCTCCGACCTTCAGCACGGAAATTTTTTCCGGCCAACAATTTCCCTTATTCAGAAGTTGCCGCAGGTGCGCAATTATCAGGTAGGATTTCGGTATGCGCTCGAAGATAACCGCCAGCGCGAACGAATAACGGATACACTTCTCTTTCAGAGTTTCTCTTTCGAAACCCTTGAACTCAGTCTGAAGTCCGACGTTCAGAAACCCAATGTCTGGGGTATTTCCTATTATACAAGGAGCGACCGGATGCCGGCAGGGAAGGAGATGCTCACGGCCGATCGCAGCCATAATATCAATTTCAGCACCGAACTTCTCGCCAACGAAAGACATCAGTTTCGTACCAATGTTACTTACCGTAAGCTCGACGTTCAGCGGGCTCATCTTTCCACCTCCGCCGCAGACGAAAGCCTGCTCGGGCGAGCGGAATATTCCGTGAACGAATTCAAGGGGATGCTGACCGGAAACTTCCTGTACGAATTGGGATCCGGACAGGAGCAGAAGCGTGATTTCTCCTATCTCGAAGTGCCGGCAGGCCAGGGAGAATACACCTGGATCGACTATAACGGCGACGGTATTCCGCAGCTCAACGAGTTCGAAATCGCCCAGTTCCGCGATCAGATGAAGTTTATCCGGATTTACACACCCACCAATGAGTTTATCAAAGCCAATTATACTACATTCAACCACAGCCTGAACCTTAATCCACGTCTGCTGATGGCGCCCCGCCCCGGCGATTCCTGGTTCCGGAAATGGGTGGGTGCTGTTGGACTTCAATCCTCCCTTCAGATCAATAAAAAAGAAATCGCAGGCGGCCTGACGCAGTTCAATCCGTTTGCAGGTGCCCTCGATGATACTTCCCTGATAACCCTTCAATCCGTCTTCGCCAACACCTTTTCCGTTAACCGATTCCATACGAAATGGGGGGCCGACATCACCCGGCTGATCAACAACGGAAAGTCGGTTCTGACTTACGGTTTCGAGAGCAGAACGTTGAAAGAATGGAGTTTGAAGGGAAGATGGAGTGTAAACAGGGAAATCCTGCTTGATTTGGTCGCGAAAAAAGGTACAAACGAATTGTACACGCCGAAATTTGCCAACCGGAACTATATCATACGCCAACATGCTGCAGAACCCAGGATTAGTTATACCCGAAAGACGAACCTGAGGATTTCGTTGAGTTACCGGAATGAGGAAAAGAAGAATGAAATCGATATGAATGAAACGGCCCTGAGTCAGGCATTGATTTCAGAAATCAAGTACAATGTTCTGCAGAACAGTTCCCTCTCCGGTAAGTTTACGTTTAACCAAATCCGTTATAATACAAAAGACCCTTCCGGACTGGCCAATTCAACCGTGGCCTACATTCTTCTGGATGGCTTGTTGCCCGGTTCAAATTTCTTGTGGAATCTGGATCTTACCAAAAGACTTTCGAAGAATCTGGAACTGAATTTTCAGTACGAAGGAAGAAAACCGGCGGAGAGCAGAACTGTTCACATCGGAAGGGCTGCTGTTCGGGCACTTTTCTGACGCAACACGGTTGTATAATAAAAAGGATCGCAGAAGCTGCGATCCTTTTTCTATATTCCTGGTGTTTGTAATCAAGTTATCCGAAGATGCCACCTTTTTTAAGGGACACTTTGCCGGAACCAATGCGGAAACCATTTTGATAAATATCAACTTTGTATTCACCAGGTTGATATTTGTCGGTTTGTTTCAGATCAAAGCTGACATTTTTTCTCTGACCCTGTTCGTATTCAACGGTAACCTTGTTGGTGTAAGTTTTTTCACCTTCCTCGCGGGTAGTGAAGTAACCGGAACCCAGAGCAGATTCTGTTACAACTTTTCCGTCGGGACCAGAAACAACTACAAAGAGTTCTTTTGTACCTGAAGTTGCCAGTCTGTTTTCAACATCGAAAGAGATACGGAGTTTGTCTACTTTTTTAGCCTTTGCAGTTTCCACTTCCTTACCGTTACTTTTTTCGTTAACGGCAGTCATGCGGAAATTGCTTGCGTTCAGTGTAGATCCTACATCAACTTTTTGTTCCAATTCGGTTTTAACCTGGGTAACGGTTGCTACGTCCTGCTGAAGTTGTGCTTTCTCCTGACCGAGTTGTGCGTTGGCGGTAGTCAGGGTTTGGTTTTCTTCGGTGAGGCGGGCAATTTCTTCTTCCATGCTGGCGATCTTGCCGTTCAGCTCAGCAATCAGGCCCTTTGCTTTGTTCAGCTCAGCCTGAGTAACATTTCTTTTGCTCAGGATGCTGCGGATTTCAGATTTCAGTTTGTTTACTTCAGACTCCTTTTCCGTCATTTTGCCGGAGAGTTGATTGTATGCTCCGCTGATGGAGTCGAGTCTGAATACAGCTGCTTCGTATGCGATCTGCACAGAATTTTTGGCAGAGTCGGCAGAAATTACCTGAGTCTGAAGTTGGGCTACCTGTTCTTTAGATTGGTTCTTATCCCAGATCACATATCCCCAGGTTCCAAGGAGAGCAGCGATAAGAACACCGTAAATCACACCACGATTATCTTTCTTGGGAGGTTGATTCGGTGTGGACGCTGATGGATAGTTTGTGTTTGACATTGTTTTCCTTTTTATGTTTTTTATTACAATTTAGCAGCCTTTCTGTCAAATTTCAAGTTTATTCTCAACTATTCTCAAATCTTCGTGGATTTACTATTGCTGCTTCGAAAAAACCGAAATTCTCTTCTGGTGTACCAAAAATCCAAAACCCATGCCAGAAAATTTTTTTTCATCGGAAATTAACCACCGAATGATACTTTTGCACCTATAAATTACCCCTTTATGGCGGCGGAAAAAATAATCGCGGAATGGAAAAAAGGAGTCTTCAAACCTGTTTATTGGCTTGAAGGCGAAGAGGATTATTATATTGATCTGGTTACCAAATACGCGGAACACCATATTCTTTCCGAAGCGGAGGCTGGGTTCAATCTGAGCATTCTTTACGGTCGCGACACCGATTGGGCTACGGTTGTAAATGCCTGCCGACGCTATCCTATGTTCGCCGAAAGACAGGTGGTTGTGCTGAAGGAAGCACAGCAAATGAAGGATGTTGAAAAGCTGGAAGGGTATGTCGATAATCCCCTGAGCTCAACGGTGCTTGTTGTTGCCTACAAGGGCAAGAAAGTTGACGGCAGAAGCAAGCTTGCTAAAATACTGAAGGAAAAGGGCGTAATGCTGTCGACAAAAAAACTGTACGACAATCAATTGCCGGACTGGACAAACCATCTTATCACCCAAAAGGGGTATACCATACAGCAGAAAGCCTTGCATTTGCTGGTCGAACATATCGGCAACGATTTGAGCCGGATCGATAACGAAGTGGAAAAACTATTGGTCAATCTTGGCCAACGCAAGGAAATTACCGAAGACGATATTGAAAAATATGTAGGGGTAAGTAAGGAGTTCAATGTATTTGAGCTCCAGGCTGCACTGGGTAGAAAGGATAAGGCCCGCGCCATCACCATCATCCAGTATTTCGGAAAAAATCCGAAAGCTGCTCCGATTCAGATGGTGCTTCCGGCGATTTACAATTTCTTTTCCAAAGTGTATATGATCTTTTCTTTGCAGGGACAGGATGAAAAAAGCATTGCTTCCGCTATCGGCGTAAATCCCTTTTTTATGAAAGACTATATGCAGGCCGCCAGGGCATATGGTTTTTCCGGAACCGAAAGAGTTCTGCTTCTCCTGCATCACTATAATCTCCGCAGCATCGGCATCAACGACTCCGGTACGGAGGACGAGTCCTTACTGAAGGAAATGGTCGTAAAAATGATGGAGTAGCTTTTACAGTAGTTCCAGCGCCTTTTCCCGGTCGCGTCCCAGTTGCGCTTTTAATTCATCGAGGCCGGAGAATTTCTGTTCACCGCGGAGATAATGCATAACCCGGACGCGGATGATTTCGCCGTAAAGATTTCCGTTAAAATCGAAGATATTCACCTCAATGGTCCGGCGTGTTCCGTCGACAGTGGGGCGGTGTCCGATGTTCATCATTCCTTTGCGGGTAATATCTCCCGATTGATCAGGAATTTCCACAATTACGGCATAAACACCGTTGCCGGGCGTGATTTTTTCAGGATCGGTGATCTGGAGGTTGGCGGTGGGGTAGCCGATGGTGCGGCCGATGCGGTTTCCTTCTACCACGGTTCCTTCAAAGTTGAAGGCATAGCCCAGCAGTTCGTTGGCCAGGTTCATGTCACCTTCCAGAACGGCATTGCGGATTCGGGTAGAGCTGACGGCGACTTCCTGCAGCAGTTGCGGGGCAATTTCAACCAGATTGAAATGATTCCGGGCCGCGTAGCTCTCCAGCAATTTGAAATCGCCGGTACGGTTTTTCCCAAAGCGGTGATCGTAGCCGATGATCAGGGTATGGGGGTTGAAGCGTTTGAGCAGAAACTCTTCGATATATTCTTCGGCGGTATAGGATGCGAAACTTGCCGTGAAGGGGACGATCACCAGGTGGTCGACGCCAGCCGCCTCAAGAAGGTTGATTTTTTCTTCCAGGGTATTGATCAGCGCCACCGGATGGGAGCCACGGACGATCTGACGGGGGTGGGGGTGGAAGGTTACGATAACCGACTCTCCGCCGCTGCGCCTGGCCTCGGCCACCACCTGGTCGATAATCTGTCTGTGTCCGCGGTGTACGCCATCGAATGTTCCGATTGTAACTACTGCATTCCGGAATACCGGTAGCTGCTCTGTCTGCCTGTGTACCTGCATATTTTGAAAAGTCCTGCAAAAGTACGAGAAACTTTTCTGTAAATAATCTTCATAAACAGGCTGTTGCGGAACCGGAATTTTGACGAAAAACCCAATTAAACCGCAAAAAATTGAAATAAACGCGGGAAACCTTCCTATTTTTGCCGTTTAATTGATCTTACCCAACGCGATCTTTTATGAGTCTTTATAGCAAGAGGGGCGTATCTGCCCAGAAGGAAGAAGTACATAAGGCCACCGAAAAACTTGATCAGGGGCTGTATCCCCACGCTTTTTGCAAACTGTACCCCGATTATCTCGGCGGTAATCAGGATTGGGTAAACGTTATGCACGCCGATGGCGCGGGCACCAAAAGCATCCTGGCCTACCTGTACTGGAAGGAAACCGGCGACGTGTCCATCTGGAAAGGAATAGCCAAAGACGCCATTGCCATGAACCTCGACGACCTGCTTTGTGTAGGTATTTACGACAATATTCTGTTTTCCTCTACCATCGACCGGAACAAGCTGATTATTCCCGGAACCGTTCTGGAAGCCGTGATCAACGGCACCCAGGAGTTCTTTGACGAACTTAAAACCTATGGGGTGAACATTCAGTTCCTGGGCGGAGAAACCGCCGATGTAGGGGACGTGGTGCGCACCATTGCCGTAAACGGCACCATGGCTGCCCGCTGGCCCAAAAACAAACTGGTAACCAACGACAATATCCGGGTCGGCGATGTAATTGTTGGCCTGTCCAGCTTCGGAAAGGCAAATTACGAAACCGCCTACAACAGCGGCTTGGGTAGTAACGGCCTCACCAGTGCCCGTCACGATGTGCTGAATAAGTTTTATGCCGAACATTTTCATGAAACCTACGAACCACAGCTGAATGATGACGTGGTGTATATCGGCCCCCATAAAATGACCGACGCTGTTCTGGTGGAAGGATTCGGGCTGCTCCCCGTGGGTGAGTTGCTGCTGAGTCCCACCCGCACCTACGCGCCGGTGATGAAACGACTGCTGGAAGAGAAATTCGAAGCCATACATGGGCTGATCCACTGCTCCGGCGGCGGACAGACCAAGGTAATGAAGTACCTGCCCGGAAATATGCGGATTGTTAAAGACAATCTGTTCCCGACACCGCCGATTTTTGAGATTATCCGCAAGGCTTCCGGCGCCGATTCCCGCGAAATGTACCAGGTCTTCAATATGGGACACCG